>Ga0181521_10000314_pt1 | contig 58407 bp, 54 predicted proteins | sample PEATcosm2014_Bin_32_FD_119764 | JGI IMG/M metagenome (GOLD analysis project Ga0181521, IMG submission 119764) | Peatland microbial communities from MTU Mesocosm Facility, Houghton, MI, USA - PEATcosm2014_Bin02_60_metaG | ecosystem: Environmental > Terrestrial > Soil > Wetlands > Peat | place... | reverse complement strand
GTAGGTCGTATTCGCCGCAAGACCGGTGACAGTGTACGTGGTGCCCGTAACTCCGCTGGCAGCCACCGTCGTCGGAGGCGACGCTGTTCCGTCGTCAATGACGTACGAACTGACCGTGCAGTTTGCCGGAGGCGTGGGCGCCGTCCAACTCAAGCTGATCGAGCTGGAAGTGGTAGCCGTAATCGCCAACCCCGTCGGTGCTGCTGTAACCGCAGAGCAGACCGGTGCCGGAGTCGTTGCCTGGGCTTGCGCCGAAGCCGCCGATGTGCCGTAAGAATCAACAGCCTTCACAATGTAGTAGTAGGTTGTCGAAGCGTTCAGCCCGGTGTTGGAGTAACTGGTGGTCGTCAGCCCGCTGGCGATCACCGTGGTCGGATTTGCTGTCGTTCCGCCGTAAACAGTGTAGGTGACGGATGAGCAGCCTGTCGGAGGTGTAACCGCCGACCAGCTCAATCCGATAACGCTGGAGGAAGACGCCGTTGCTGTCAGCCCGCCTGGCGCGGAAGGAACTGCGGAACAACTGCTGGCGGTCTTGATCACTTCGATGCCGTTGATGAACGGATTATCCGCGCTGCCATCAAAGAGCTGCACGATGATCTGGCCGTACATATCGGCATTGGCTGTGAACTGTTCGACGAGCGCTTTATCGGAGCCCGCCAACGCATACACGTCGAAGTTGGCAAGGACCCGTGTTCCGTTGATATTGACGTTGAAGATGCGCTTGCCGGACGCTGTCCAGTAGGTTTCGGCAAAGTGCAGGTTCACGGTATACGTTGCATCCGCGACCAGGCCGGTCAGAACGTATGTGTGGGGCACAAGGCGGTCCGAATTATAGACCGCTGCCGGCGCCGCGTTGGCTACGCCAGAAGTCGAAACGGTCTTGGTGTTTGTGGAGGTATCGCCGCCGACGTAGTCTTCGTCCGCGACGAATTTCCCCTCGGCGGGGCCGCCTGAGTTGATGGCCAGATCGGTGGTGGTTCCGGGCGCCGCGCCTACAGGATTGCTGCCGGTAGCCGGAATGATCTCAATGGCGTTGATGGTGGGATTCAGATCGAGAGCGGTCGTCGAGGTTCCCTTGTAGGTTGCGATCACGATGATGCCGTTCTCATCCGCCTTTGTGTAGAACTCTTCCACGACGGCCTTGTTGATTGCGCTTCCGGCGGCCGTATAGATGTCGAAATCCGGGAGAACCATCTGGCTGTTGATGGCGACATTGAAGTCGCGCGCCCCTTTGCTGTCGTTCGTAGCCGTAAACTCCACGAAGTGCAGCCGGACGTTATAACCGCCCAGAGGATTCAGGCCGGTGATGGTCCATGCCGCGGGTCCCCAGCGCTCCGTGTTGTAGACCTCTTGCGGAGCTGGATTGGTGACACCCGATACATCGACCGGTGTAAGTTGAGCCGGAGGTCCAGCCTGATGGTGGTAGTTGGTGGCGCCGCCCAGAACGAAATTGGAGGTCTGATAGGTGCCAAACGCATATCCGCCGGCGCTCAACTGAATTTGAGTGCTGTTGCCCGGAGCCTGCGTGGTTGCAGTAGCATTGGCCTGGGCCGATTCACCGCCCCAGTTCGAGGATACGACCGTGTAGTAGTAGGTCGTGTTCGGCTGCAACCCGGTGCTGGTGTACGTGGTTCCGGTCATGCCTTCGATCACCAGAGTGGTGTCGTCGAGCGCGAATCCTGACGTGGTGCTGGCATAGACGTTATAAACAACATCCGCTGTGGTGCTTGCCGTCCATGAGAGGCTCACGGAGTTGCTGCTGGTTCCAGTGACCGCGAGGTTGGTAACCGGAGCCGGAGCGCCTGCAGTCCAGGTATTGTAGTGAACGTACTGGATGGTCAGGTTCGACGGGAATCCCGTGCCATTCGGCGTTCCGCCGTTGCCGCCGACTCCAGAACTGAGAATCAGCTGGTAGGGCTTGTTCGACGACCACTGATCGGTTACACCGATATTGTACTGGTGAATCTCTCCGAACATTACGCCATCCAGAAAATACTGGAGGTGATAGGGAGCCCATTGCAAGGTGAACTGATGGAAGCTGTTGTCGAAGGTCGTGCTTCCAGTCAGGTTGACGGCCGAACTGATGCCGCCGTACTCATAGTAGGTCTGACCGTCGGTCTGTCCGCCGTGAAGGGTGGATCCACTATGCTGGTTGGTCTTGGCCTGGATCTCCATTATGTCCAATTCGCCGCACCAGGGCCAGGGCGTGCCGGTATTGTTGCTGGCGCCCATCGACCAAATCGCGGCGCCCATGCCGACTGCGCCCGGGTTCTGAGCGATGAAATCAATCTGCCCGTACGGTCCGAGGCCGGTGGTCGGCAAACTCTTCAATCTTGCCGACTCGTAATTCGTCTGGCCGGAGGGAGGATTGGCATTGTAGGTCATCGCGATGACCAGGTTGCCATTGCCATCGAGATAAACGTTATTGATGCTGTCGCTGGTGGAGTGGATCGTTCCATCGCCCCATACGTTCCCGGTGTTCTCCTTGACTTCGTTCGTCCAAAGGGAATGGTCGTACGTGGTGTTGGCTGCGCCGTTGAAATCGTCGCCCCAGGTGTATGTCCATTGCGCATGTAGTGAAGATGCGCAGAGGAGAGAGATCGCGGCAAATATCATGCAAAGGCTTCTCCGTAGAGAAGATAGATTCAGATTCACGTTATTCTCCTTGTCGATTGTTGGTTTCTGGTGAAAGGGCGATGCAGAGCATTCCGAGAAATAGACACCAGCCGAGGATGCCTTGCGTCCCCGGCTGGTGTCAGCTGGTTTCCTCTTACCGGATTTCAATTCCATCGATCAGGGCTTGATCCGCGGTGCCTTTGGTGAAGGCAATCACGATGTCGCCGCTGCTGTTGGCCGTCGCCGTGAAGATCTCGACGATTGCTGTGTACTCCGCTCCAGCTGTTTTGTAGATGTCAAAGTTGGAGAGTACGGTTGTCCCGTTGATGGCTACGTTGAAGACACGCTTCCCCGCCGCCTTGTAGTAATTCTCGGAGAAGTGCAGCAGAACGGTGTGCTGGCTGTTGGCCACCATGCCGGGAATCGTGTACGTCGTCGTTCCGGCCCGTCCGTACTGATACACCGCCATGGGCGCCGCATTCACGCCGGGCTGTGTCAGGTTGATAGTCTTCGTGGTATGGCTGTTATCCCCGCCGCCGCTGAAGTCCACATCCGCAACAAAGGAAGCGTCGCCGCCGCCCGAGTTGCTCTCCGCCGGACCGCCGCAGGCGATGGCGATAAAGTCCCCGGTGGACGGTTGAGTGGTGCCGCTGACGATCGTAGAAGCTGCCGAGGTGCCATAGGCGTCAACGGCCGATACCGTGAAGTAGTAGGTCGTCGAAGCCGTAAGGCCGCTGACAGTGTACGTGGTGCCCGTAACTCCGCTGGCAGCCACCGTCGTCGGAGGCGACGCTGTTCCGTCGTCAATGACGTACGAGCTGACCGTGCAGTTTGGCGGAGGCGTTGGCGCTGTCCAGCTCAAGCTGACGGAGCTCGAAGTGGTAGCCGTCACCGCCAGCGCCGTCGGCGCCGGAGTTACCGCGCTGCAACTGGCTGCTGCAAGCGTGGTGCCGCTGCCCTGCGCCGAGGCCGCCGAGGTGCCGTACCCGTCGACCGCTTCAACCACGTAGTAGTAAGTGGTGGAGGCAGCCAGGCCGGAATCTGCATATGACGCGCTGGTCAGGCCAGAGGCGATCTGATTGCTCGACGAGGGCGTGAAGCCGGAGGTCGTGCTGCGGAACAGGTTGTAGCTCACCGTGCAACCCGTTGCGGCAGTGCTGGCGCCCCAGGTTACGCTGATTGCGCTGGAAGACGTTCCCGTTCCTGAAGGTGTTCCAGGGATGCTGGGAACCGCGGAGCAACTGCCGGCCGACCCGCCCCAGGAACTGACATCGCTGATGATGGCGCCGGATTGCACCGTCGTGCCGCCGTTATCAACCGTGCCGTTGTTCGAGGCGAGGGTGTAGGTGATGGAGCCGCTTCCCGCCAGCCAAACCGTCACCACATCGGTGAACTTGACGCCGGCGGCTACAGGTGCTGCGACTCCGCTGTTGGCAATGATGTCCACTCCCTGATTGAAGTAGGAGTAAACGCCAATGCCGTAACCCAGGTGACTGGTCACCGCTGGCTCGACGTTGTAGGAGGCATAACCATCAACGCCGTTATCCATCCACGCGGCCTCGCTGGGCACGTCGTATGGCATTTCGCTCTGGTAGAAGATGGTTTCGCCACCTTCGCCAAACCACTGAACCTGCTCTTGCTCGAAGTGCTCAACAGCAAGGCCCAGGGCCGTGACGTTGTCACCGTTTACAACCAGGCCATGGTCGGCAACGTTCACTGTCCACCCGACGGTACCTGCGTTTCCGTGGTCGGCGCGCCATGCCCAGATGTTGTCCAGGATGACGTTGTCGCTGTCGATCTCCATAGCCGTGGTGGCGGTTCCAAGCGTAGATCCGCCGATGCGGAAGTAAACGTCGTTAATCGACGTCGGGTTGCTGGCGTGGCTGACGCGCGATCCGCCCGCAACGCCAACCTGCAAGAGCACCGGCGAGTTGACCGGGCCGGCGTCGATCAGCAACGCGGCGAGCTGCACACCGTCCACGTCGGCAACCGTGATGGCCGCCGTTCCAGTCTGCGGAACCAGGGTTGCATAGCCGAGTCCGAGCACGATGGTGTCTGCGTTGGTGACGTTGATGGCCCCGCTGTACTTGTAGATGCCAGGGGTCAGAATCAGGTTATTGCCGGCGGTAGCCAGCCATGAATTGATCGTGGCCAGCGAGGTTGAGGGCGTGGCGATCAGGAAGGTGCCGATACCCAGAGAGTAGCCTGTGCCCAGGCCGCCATTGGCGGTCCAGTCCGTGTTCGACGAGTTGGTCAGCACGGTCGGCACAAACACGTTGTAGTTGCCGCTGCTGTCAACGTATAGGTAGGGCTTTTCACGGCTGACAGGAGTCGTGGCCAGCGTGGTGTTGGCATTGGCCGCGGTGCCGAATGGGTTGCTTTGCGCCGGGGCGCCGGAGACGCCGGAGAAGACGAAGTTCCATACATACCCCTCGAATTTTCCAAGCGAGCTGTTACGCGTATACCACTGCTGCTGGGAGCAGGCATTCAAGGTCCCGGTGATCTCGGAGTCGCTGATGAATCCGCCGCTGGACTCGCCGCAGGAGGTATTCGCCAGCTCCATCCCGCCCGAGTTGTCGATCAGCATGCGCCGGAAGGCCGCACCCTGCGAAACGCCCCATTGATAGGCGCCTGAAGGGGCGGTGATTCGCATATTCTCAATGGAACGCCAGAAATTGGTCGTCAGATTTCCATTGGAATCTGTCTGATTCGAGTTCAAATAGCCGCCGCTAATATGAACCGCGCTGGTAGTCTCGCCCAGGCCGGCTATGGACTCGTAGTAGCCCGTCTCAGCCTCGACGGCGCTGTACGTGCCCGGCTTAAAGAGCACCGCATAGCGCTTGGTGTCGAACTGGGTATTGGTATTGAGCGTATTGAGCGTCGAATTGATCGACGAGGTTGAATAGGAGGTGTCAAACACGTAAACGTTGGGGCCAAAGATCGTGCTGTTCTGCGCAAACGCCGAAGAGCCCCAGAAGAGGATCACCACGAGAGTCAGGCAAAACAACATCTTGCTCACGACAGAAGCATGAGATGTGTGATTTTTCATCAGAATTCTCCAGATAGCTACCGCTCTGAATTGACCGCAGCACGAGTCGGGTGCCGGTGCGTTTGAACCGAAGCCAATTCAATCCAAATTTATGGCGTTCTGCTCACTTTCCACAGAACGGGTGTCCTTGTTGCCGATGTAAACTACAGCGGCGCCGGCACGGGGAGGGCCAAGAACACCATGGGGACAGATCCAAGAACACCATATAGTCGTGTTGCTTCATTGGTATAACATCAAGGCGAAACACTGAGCCTCTGGAGCTTGAATCGTCGAGAGCAAGCGTAGCAACCCATTTCCAGATTTGTCATGTAAATTGGGAGTGAATAAGAAGTAAATAATTCGGTGTGCAATAATGAACACTTTCTTTAACTCGAAACTACTGAAAATAGAATAGCTTGCGACGGCTTAGAGGCATATCTCCCCGGATTGATAACGTTGTTAAAGTTTCGATCAGCGTCTGTTATTGGAATCTCTATTGAGTACGTTGTCGTTGTTACTGATTGCGCAGATAGGCGTTCAAACAATAAAAAACCAAGATTTCAGAGGTCCTTAGAGCCAAAGGCCTTCAGTCCAACTCTCGTGGTTAGAAGGCGGAGTGCTACGCCGCGCCGCCCACGAAAGTGCCCACAATCACCTTGGATTCGTTCATGATGCCATCCACGTAATCCCCCCACCACTGGAGCATATTCTTGCGCTGATCTGCGTACTCGGCAACGCACACGGCCCGAATCCCACGGCCTCATGACTCAGGGCCTTTTCGATCACGTCCCGATTGAAGTGATGCTCTGTCTCGCACTGCGGGACTCCCTTGGAAGCCGCTCTATTTTCCGATACAGAATGTTGAAAATATCAAATTCAGAATGTCGTCGGGAGTGGTCTGGCCAGTGAGCGAGTCGAGAGCCCAGAGGGCGCGGTAGAGGTCCAGCAGAATCATCTCGTGGGGAATGGAGGCGGCGTTGGCCTGCGCGGCATCGGCCAGGGCCGCCAGAGCAGCGGCGATGGCTTGCTGATGGCGCAGACTGGTCAACATTCCAGGCTCGGCGGCGGCTCCGCCGGTAGCCAACTCGAGAATGCGCTCGCGCAGTGCGGAAATCCCTTCGCCGGTAAGCGCGGACGTGGCCAGCACGGGCAGGTCGCCGCAATCGGGCACGAGCCTCTCGGCTTCGGGAAGATCTCGAATCAGGTCGCATTTGTTCACCGCCACCAGAGCGGGACGGCCCTCGACAGCCGCCAGTAGCCGTTGCTCCTCGTCGTTCAGCGGCTCGGTCGCATCCAGCACCACCACCACCAGCGCGGCGTCGGCCAGTGCCTCGCGGCTGCGGTGGATACCCAGTTGCTCGGCCTCCTCCAAACCCTCGCGCAGGCCCTCGCGCAACCCGGCCGTGTCCACCAGCTCCAGCGGAATTCCGTCCAGCGAAATCCGCTCGGTGACTGTGTCGCGGGTGGTGCCGGGGGTTGCGGTTACGATGGCCCGCTCGCGCTCCACAAGACGATTGAAGAGAGAGCTCTTGCCCACGTTGGGCCGTCCCACAATCGCCAGCGTCAGCCCGTCGTGAACGATGCGCCCGCGCGCGAAGGATGCTTCGAGCGCTCGCAGCGGCGGCGTCAGCGCAGCGATGCGGCTGGCGATCTCGGCTTGCGTCGTCAGCTCCACGTCGTCCTCGGCAAAATCGATGCCGGCTTCGAGCAGCGCGACGAGTTCCACCAGCGCCTGCTTCACCGGCCCCACACGCCGGCTGAGCGCGCCGCCCATCTGGCTGGCGGCCTGCCGCACCTGCGTCAGCGTCTGCGCCGCAATCAGGTCGCGGACCGCCTCGGCCTGCGTGAGGTCCAGCTTGCCGGCCAGAAATGCTCTCTGCGTAAACTCGCCCGGCTCGGCCAGCCGCGCGCCCAGCTTCACAGCGCGGCCCAGCAGCAGTTCCAGCACCACCGGCGAGCCATGCGCCGCTATTTCAACGAGATCTTCGGCAGTGTAAGAATTGGGCGCGGCAAAATAGGTGACCACTGCCTCGTCGATGCGTCCCGCGTCGCTGCCGGAATCTTCATCCAGCACATCGGCCAGTCGCGCCCAGCCGTGTTTCAACGGCTGCCGCAGCCGCACCAGTTGCGCGGCGATAGTCGCAGCCAGCGGCCCGCTCAATCGCACAATCCCGATGCCCCCGCGCCCCGGAGGCGTGGAGACGGCGGCGATGGTGTCGTTGCTCGATTCCCGGCCTGCCATAAGCTGCAATTAGTGTAGAGGCTGACACCATAACTCGGTTGATTTCCGGTACAGATACTCTGGCGGCAGGCGCGGTATTCCGCGCATCCGGTTCCGCCCGCATGAAACTTGAGCGCAGATTCAGTTTGCGCCTCTCTCCCGCAACAGCGTTTCGACCTCCGTCTTTCCGTTGCGGATCGCCAACTCGAGCGCCGTGCGGCCGGATCTGTCCTTAGCTTCGATGTTGGCGCCCTTCTCCAGAAGCAGCTTCACAACCTCAATCTGGCCGCTTTTAGTTGCCCAAAGCAATGGCGTCATGCCATTCTTGTCCCTGGCTTCGATATTGGCGCCTTTCTCCAGCAGCAACTTCACAATCTCTATCTGTTTGTCTTGGGCCGCCGTGAGCAGCGGCGTGCTGCCCTCGCTTCTGGCCTCGATGTTGGCGCCTTTCTCCACGAGCAGCTTCACAACCTCGATATTTCCATGCTCAGCCGCCGTGAATAGCGGCGTGTCACCCCATCTGTCTTTGGCCTTAATGTTGGCGCCTTTCTCCAGCAGCAGCTTTGCCATGTCGGTATGGTTTCCGAAGGCCGCCCAATGCAGTGGCGTCATGCCATATTTTCCCCTGGCCTCAATATTGGCGCCTTTCTCCAGCAGCAGTTTCACGACCTCGGTCTTGCCATTTAAGGCTGCATCCACCAGCGGAGTGTCGCCGTAGTTAAGCTTGTCCTTGGCCTCGATGTTGGCGCCCTTCTCCAGCAGTTGCCGCACCGCTGGCGTGTCGCCCTTGCTGGCGGCCGTGATCAGTTGATCATTCAGGTTGTTGGATCTGGCCTGCCCAGCCGCCAGGCCACTCAACAAAAAAATGGTTGGAAGGATGATTGTTACCAGGACTTTGTTCATCGCTCTCTCCGTGCCTTCCTGCGGCGCCGCGCGCCAAAAAGCCTGAGCTCGCGCCCACCCTGCGCCGCGCAGGCCCTCAAGCAGGATGGTACACTCCTGCCACAGGGAGATGTGCTTGGGAGCAACGAAGATCGAGTTCCGTATGCGCATGGCGATCATGGCGGTCATCATCACGCTAGGCTATTGGGCGCCGTGGACCGGAGACTGGGGTTTGGGACGGCGAATCCCACTGTGGGCGTGGCTGGCGTTCACGCTGAGCCGACTTGGCCTCGTCTCCGTTGCCGTTGCCACGCCGCTGGTGATCGTCATTGCCGCGCTGATCGCTGCCAAGGGCGCGGTGCTGCGCGTCTGGGGTGTGGCGTATCTCGGCTCCGCCACGGTTCTGCACCACCAGATGAAAGCCGGGCCGCTGATTGCCGGCGGACCTTATCGCTACGTGCGCAATCCGCTCTACATTGGCCTGTGGGCTACTACGGCTGCCATGGCCTTCCTCATGCCGCCCACCGGCGCGCTCTTTGTCCTGATCGCGGTCCTGCTCTTTTTGCTGCGCATCGTTCTCGGCGAAGAAGCCTTTCTTTCCGGCCAGCTTGGCCAGCCCTACCTGGACTACCTTCGCGCCGTTCCGCGCCTGATCCCCCGTTTGCGGACCACCCTGCCGCCCAACGCCAGCAAGCCGCGCTGGCTTCATGCCGTGTTGTCGGAGATCAACCCCATCGGCGTCTTCATCATCCTGGCCTTTCTGTCCTGGAATTACGACAACCAGCTCATGGTCCGCGCCATCATCGTCTGCTTTGGCCTCTCGCTGATCGTGCGGGCGCTGCTGTCCGGCGCGCGGCAGCAAGCCGCTCCGGCTATAGCGAAACCAGAGTAGCTGTACCCTGTAGCAATCCCGCCACATCGAACACTCTTAGCAAGAGCGCGTTTACTCTGGTTTCGCTCTAAGTAACGCGGCTCGAGAGTTTCAGGGCACAAGAGTTTGCCCTCGCCAAAAAACAAAAGGGAGAAGCCGGCAGGCTACCCCCCTTTGTTGCCTACGGTCCAGAGTAACTACTTCTTCGGCGGCGCGATTGCGTCCTTGGCGGCCTTGGCCACGCGGAACTTGACTACCGTCTTGGCCTTGATCTTGATGGCTTCGCCGGTCTGCGGATTGCGCCCGATGCGGGCCTTGCGCTCCGCCTTCACCAGGCGGCCGATGCCGGGTATCACAAATACGCTGCTCTTCTTGGTTTCCTTGATGGCCGTATCCGCCAGATGCTCCAGGAAGGCTGCGACTTGCTTGTTGGTTAATTCCAGTTTCTCGGCCAGTTGCCGAATCAATGCGGTCTTCGTCAATCCAGTTGCCATTGTGTGCTCTCCTTTTCGGGCATGCCCTTGGGCGCGCCGGTGTTGCCTGGGCGTCCGCCGCGAAATGCGTACCGCATGAAGGGGATCAGGCAACGTTAGCGCAAAACGCCTGTATTCATGCGGGTCGGAGTACCCGTCGTTCGTTACCATGCGGCTTTTACACGGGCAAAGTCAAGGGAAAAAGCAGTGTTTTTCCCATTTTTTTGTGGGTATTATGCTTTTTCCTTCGGTTTTTGCCCATTTTTGCCGGGATTTGCCGGTTTCAGAAGGCCTCACAGAGCCGGAAAGACGTAGAAGGTTCTGGGTGACCCGCACTCTACTTCAGCCCGAAAAGCACCTTCTTGCGTGGCGCCAATGCCGCCACAATGGGCGTATTCAGCGCATCCACCACCGGCGCGGCCAGCCGGAAATGGCGCGTCAGCGTGGCGGCAAAGTCTGCCTTCAGCGCCGCCGAGGCGGGCAGCGAAGTGCTCAGCCCCCACTGGCGGCACCGGATCAGGTCCATCGCCGGATGCTCGCAAGGAAACCCCTTCGGCGGGCGCGTCAGCGCATTGCCTTCGAATTCCCCAAAAACCTTCCGAATTGCCGCCGTCCGCAGGACCTTGCGAAACTCCGTGTGGTGCTCCAACAGCCAGTGGCGAATGGCGGCCAGTTGATCTTTTTCCGGCATCCAGGCCCCGGCGGCGATGATCACTTCTTTGGCGTCGATGTGGAAGTAGTACCCGGCCCCGGAGGTCTTCTCCAGCCCCTCACGCGACCACCACGCCGCCACGTGCGTCTTGTAAGGCTTCTTGTCGGCGCTGAAGCGCGTGTCGCGATAAATCCTGAACAGGCATTTTTCCGCGGGCCGCACAAAGCTGGGCGCAAAGGTGGTCATCGCGTCGGTAACCTTGCGAATGATAGCCAGCATCGGCTCCTTGAGTTCCGCCTCGAAGATGGCCTTGCGCGGCGTGAACCACTCGCGGTCGTTGTGCCGCTTGAGATTGCGCAGAAAAGCAAGCCCCTCGGGACGAAGGTGAGCGGGAGCTGCGATGAATGCAGATTTTTTCTTGGAAACCATGACAAGAGAAGTGTAGCGCAACGACCGCCGAAGGCAGTTGGCCCCACCGCAGGTGGTTACCGGATCACCTTCAGCGTCCCGCGGAACAGCCCGTCGAAATCAGCCCCCAGCGCGGCCTCCTTGGCCACCACCTGCGCAATCGCCTTCTCTGCGGCAGCGCGCTGGTAGCCCAGATTCACCAGCGCCGACAGCACATCTTCAGCCGCCGGCCCCTGGACGGACGATGGCGCCGGCGCAACAGCAAAGTCATCCAGCTTGTCTTTCAGCTCCACCACCAGCCGCTCGGCCAGCTTCTTGCCCACGCCGGGAATGTGCGTCAGTTGCGCGTGGTCCTGTCCGCGAATGGCCTGCACCGTGCGTTCGGAAGACAGGCCGCTCAGCATCTTGATCGCCAGTTTGGGGCCGACGCCGCTCACCGTAATCAGCCGCTCAAAGAGGCGCTTCTCCTGAGAGTCGAGAAAGCCGAACAGCGCAATCTGATCGTCGCTGACATGGGTATGAATGTGCAGCGCGGCCTCGGCGCCCACTGAGGGCAGCGCCGTAAAGGTCGGCACAGAAATCGTGACGTCGTAGCCCACCCCAGCGGCCTCGACGATGGCCTGTCCGGGCTGCTTGTAGATGAGCTTTCCGCGCAGATGAGCGATCATGAGTGATTAGACCGCGAGTTTCTCGAGATACTGTTTGACTCGTTCGATCTTCGGCTCAACCTTATCGACTGAGCGCCTTGCTAACTCAACAAGGCTGATTAGATTGACGTATATCTCACCGTGTGTCGGCCCATTCTCATGGTCGATGGAGATTGCCACGAGATCGCGCCCAGAAGTGTACTGATCACGGATGGCCTCAAGCTGTTGAGTCACCGGGCCTTTGGGGGCGAATGATGCAGAGTCCGCAGGCACGTTCATCGGCGGATTCCCAAACGGGTCCCCACCCTCTTCTGCCGTCCAGCGGCGCGAAGTAGTTCCTGGGTGAGATTCTTTTTCAAATATCCTGAACCCAGCCTCCTTGTCGGTCGACCAGATAAGAGCCTCCCAATCCTCGTCCGGGCTAAATGGACTCGCCCCTGGCACTTGATTGATCGTTGTCTGGAAACGTACCATCTCTGGAAAACTCGCGGATCTTTTCTGTGACCACTCTACTTTGCCAAGGCGCGTCAGGCGGATAAGCTTGGATATCAAAATTGAAGACTCGGTCATATCGTAAGAAGTGTTCATAAAACGGCTCCTTCACTTAGGCGTTCCATGCGTCCCGCCAGTTCGCATACGGTGCGATGAATCGCGTGACAACGATCCAGCACGTCCGAAAAGCTGGATTGATCGGTCGGAACACCATCCGCATTAAGACCGACAATCACTCTTATAATCTCACCTTCGCACGTTTTGAGCATATTCACATCGGAGGTGCGGGTGACACTCCGTGTGCGAATGATTGAGAGCGCGTGTACCAAGTTGTTTGCGGCAGAGGTTGCATTTTCCGTCCGGCTTTGCTGAACAGCAGAGAGAAACTCCTTTGCGTCTCCAGCCAGCCTCAGGAACTCCTGCGCGGTATTTCGCTTTCGGACTGCTTGCACGGCCTCCCGCGCAGCATCTTTCGCCTTGGCCGCCTGCACCCAAGCCATGCAACTGAAGACAACTCCGGCAACGCTTGCCACAGTTCCCGATATGGTCAACAACCAGTTCCAGTCGCTTGCCGTCATTCGGGCTTCTTTCGCGTGTTGCCTTAAAAGTCATTCTACGCCAAATTCAGGTCATGGGAACAGCGGTTTCCACGCCTACAGCTACACCAATATTCCCAGCCGTTTCGCCACTCGTTCAATTATCTCCAGCGCTTGCTCCAGTTGCGCCTTGGTGTGTTCGCTGGTCAGAATCAGGCGGATTCGCGCCTTGCCTTCCGGCACCGTTGGGAACGCAATCCCGGTTCCCATCACGCCTTCCTCAAAGAGCGCACGAGAGAACTCCATCGTCGCACGGCCATCGCCAATAATGATCGGCTTAATCGGAGTCTCGCTGGCCGGCGTAGTGACTCCACCCACGTTGAAGCCCGCGCGCTTCAGTTCGCCCTGAAAGTAGCGCGTGTTCGCCCACAGCCGCTCGATGCGCTCCGGCTCGCGCTCCAAAATATCGAAAGCCGCCATGCACGCAGCCGCCACCGCCGGCGGATGTGAAGTGGAAAACAGAAACGGCCGCGCCCGGTGGTAGAGGTAGTCAATTAAATCTCTAGTCCCGCAGACATAGCCGCCCAGGCAGCCGATGGCCTTCGACAGCGTGCCCACCTGCACATCCACCTTGCCGTGCATCCCGAAATGATCCACCGACCCGCGTCCGTTGCGCCCCAGCACGCCCGAGGCGTGGGCGTCGTCCACCATCATGATGGCGCCGTATTTTTCCGCCAGCGCGGCCAGCTTGTCCACCGGCCCGATGTCGCCGTCCATGGAGAAGACGCCGTCGGTGATGACCAGCTTTTTGCCCGGCTCGTTGGCCACCTCCTTCAGCAGCTCCTCACAGTGGGCCGCGTCCTTGTGCCGGAAAACCAAAATCCGAGCCCGCGACAGCCGCGCCCCGTCGATGATGCTGGCGTGGTTCAGCTCGTCCGACAGGATGAAGTCCTCCTTGCCCAGAATCGAGCTGACCGCGCCGGCGTTGGCCGTAAAGCCGCTCTGGAAGACCACGCAGGCCTCCACGTTTTTAAAGCGCGCAATCTTTTCTTCCAGGTCCATGTGGATGCGCATGGTGCCCGCAATCGTCCGCACCGCGCCCGAGCCCACGCCAAACTTCCGCGTCGCGGCCAGCGCTGCCTCAATCAGCCTTGGGTCGTTGGCCAGTCCGAGGTAGTTGTTGCTGGCCAGGTTGATCACTTTGCGCCCGTCGTAGTGGCACACCGGCGCCTGCTGGTCGTCCAGGATGCGTAGCTTGAAGTAGGTGCCTTTGGCGCGCAGTTCGTCGAGCGTGGCGGTCAGGTGGGCAAGCTGGGGGCGGGCAGGGGGCGGGGTCATGGCGTGCTCCTCAAACAATCAAGGATAACGCGGCGCGGCCCCTCGCCCTGCCGCGAAGCCGCCATCCCGGATGAACTCCCCGCCGCGAATCGAAGCGGGGAGGGAAGAACGATTGGCGAAAAAATCCAAAATCATTCACCGGAACGGCGCACACACAATGCGCGATCGTAACTGTCCCCGCGCCTATCAAGATCCAGCACGTGGCGCTTTAGGTCGCCGATGTCACGGAAGATGAAACCGCGCATAAACCTGGGATAATCTGTTTTACTGCTGCTCCACACCACACCGGAAGAGAGTTGAATTCTGCCTTTGATTTGGCAAACCATGTGACCTTCAGTACCGCAGGCGACCCTGGCGGCGGGATTGTAGATCGTCCTCAGTTCGTCAATGGCCGGCAACCGCCAATCCGAGTACCCTCCAAGTTGCAGGCTGCGGCAGTATTCCACCGCCGGCTGCCATCGCAGGGCGTAGCCATTATCCTTCCTGGTCCACATCAGCCCCGTTGCCGGATCGGTCCAGACCCCGACGGTATCCTGCCGCGGAACCCGCTCGCGCTCCTGTGGTGCTGTAACCCATGGTTCGAGCTCGGCATTGTCGCTTGACTCCTGCGCAGCCTTGACCTGGGCTGCCTTCCGGGCCTTGTCTCTCGCCTCCTGCTCGGCCCTGGCCTGGGCCTCTTGCGAGGCTTTGTCTCTTGCCTCGATAAATGCTTTGTGACGCGCCTCTCGCGCAGCCTTGTCTCTCGCGTCCTGATCAGCCTTGGCTTTTGCATCCGCCTCAGCCTTGGCTTTTGCGTCCGCCTCGGCCTTGGCTTTTGCATCCGCCTCAGCTTTGGCTTTTGCATCCGCATCGGCCTTAGCCTTTGCCTCCTGCTCGGCCTTGAGCCGGGCATCGCGCACGGGCTGGAGCCAGATGTGCGCTATGGTCTCACCGGCGGCCTTGACCTTGACCTCGTTTTCCGCTTTGTCAAGAGCGTCTTCGGTCTCGGCTGCCACGGTGTGCTGGCCGGGAGAAACCTTCGCCTTGACCGAAGCTCCGGCGTCGATGCTGCCTTTCGCCGCGCCGTCCAGAGTCCAGTTACATGCCAGGTCGCAGGTCACCTGCAACGTCGGCTTGGTCTTCGGTTGCAGAATCGGTCCCTCATCCTGTTGCGCGTATGCCATCCCCGCGCCCAGCGCCAACACCGCCAACGCCATGGTTGCCCGATTTATTGCGATCATCGCCACCCTCCGGATTCAACGTACAAAAAGAGCTTCAGCATTCCGTATAAACCCGCCCCCAAGCAGAAAAGTTGTGAAAAAAATGAAGGACCAATGCACTCGCCTCATTCTTCTAAACGGCGCACGCACAGAGCGCGGTCCAGGCCGCTGCCGACCAGGGGAGAGGAGTACCGTTCCCCATTGGCGAAGAGAAACAGCCACGCCTCCCAGGAAGCATTTCCCTGTGTGTGGCTCCATTGCCAGCCGGACAATTGCAGCTTGCCCTTCACATGCCAGGTGGCCTGACTGCCGCTGCCCATCTGCCCCGCGACATTGGCTTTTAGATCGTAGATGTCGCTCAACTCATCGATTGCCGGCAAGCGCCAGTCGGAGTGGCCGGCCAGGCGCAGATTCCGGCAATAATGCTCCGCCTTCTGCCAGTTCACATCGCTGCCGTTATCCTTCATCGTCCACATCAATCGGGTTTCAGGGTCTGTCCAGGTCTTGCCGGCATCCTCCAGCGCGGCCTTCTCCCGCGCCTCCTGCGCGGCCATGTTTCTGGCCTCATGTGCGGCCTTGTCTCTCGCCTGCTGCGCGGCCTTGTCCCGCGCCTGCTGTTCCGCCTTGAGCCGCGCATCGCGCACAGGCGCGAGCTCGATGCTCACCACCGTCTGTCCGCTTGAATTGACTTCGCTGATTTGCTGTACCTGATCGGCGTCGTCCTCGGTCGCGGCAACCACCATGTGCTGGCCGGGTACGACCTTCGCCTTGGCCGAGTCCCCGGCCTCGATGCGCCCTTTTGCCTCGCCGTCCAGCTTCCAGTTGCAGGCTAAATCGCAGATCACCAGCAGCGTGGCGCTCGCCGCCGGTTTGGGCTGCGGTTTCGGACGCAGAATCGGCCCCTCATCCTGTTGCGCCAGAGCCGCCAGAGCCGCGACCGTCAAGACCGCGGCCATAGCCCAAGTTGCTATCGTTCTTCCACGCATCGCTTCCTCCAGGTCGTTTTGTCCGCACGGCTTCTTTGTGAGGGAGGCCTGCTGCCGCTAATGAGTCAGACGGATTCTTCCGCTCCCCGGCCTACTGCGCGCCGCGCAGGAATACGCAGGCCTCGGCCACTTTGCCGTCACAGGCTTTCTGATAGTATTTGCGCGCTTCGCTTATTTTCCCAGAGTCCTGGTACATGATGCCGAGGTTGGTGCAACTGGAAAGGTACCCCTGGTCGCAGGCCTTCTGGTAAATCTCGCGCGCCGTCTGCTCGTCCGGCGGGCCGCCCAGACCCTTGTCATAGAGAATGCCGAGGAAGGCGCACGCATTCATATTGCCGTCGTTGCAGGCCTGGGTAAAAAGCGTCCGTGCCTGTGTGTAGTCCTTGCTGTTGTAGGCGGCCTTGCCTTGGTCGTAGGCGATGGCTCCCGGCGGTTTAGCCGCGCGCAGGATTGCTCCGGTCCAGGTATACACGCCGCTGACTTCGGAGCTGGGCGAGCGGCCAAAGGCCTTGGCCATGGTGCGAATCATGACGCCGCTGGGCAGCCCCGAGATGGGCTTCGTGTAGACCAGCGATGCCTCCGTAGGCGGGCTGCCGTCCAACGTGTAGTGGATGACGGCGAACGGGGTTGCGTCGGAGATCGCCACCGGTTGCGCCTCGGCGTAGGCGCCTCCGCCCGGCGTGAGTATCGGAGCAGCCGTAACCAGCAGGGGCGGCAAAAACCGCGCGCCGGCCCAGATTCCCAGGCAGATTGCAATCAGAATCGCCGCAAAGACCCACACCGGGCTTCCCGAGCGCGCCGGTTTCGGGCCGGGTTTAGGGATGGGTGCGAACGGCGCTTCCGCAACGGTTTTGAACCGGGGCGGAGGCGGAGGGGCAAATAGTGCCTCTAACGCCGCTGCCGCCGAGGGAAAACGCTGTTCGCGCTCACGGGCCAGCAGGCGCATGACGATGGACTCCAGCCCCGAATGTTCCCAGGCCAGCTCCGGCCGCAACTGCTCCAGCGGCGGGGGCACTCCCTGCAAGTGCTGGTACATCCAGCCTTCCATGTTCTCGGCATGGAAGGGGGTCCGCCCGGTCAGCATCTCGTAGAGCACCCCGCCCAGGGCGTAGAGGTCGGTGCGGCCGTCCAGCTCGGCGGCGGGCGTGCCCCGCCACTGCTCCGGTGCGGCGTACTCCGGGGTCAGCAACAGCCCGCGAGTGTTACTGAGGTTGGTGATGCCCTCGGTCATGGTGGCGATGCCGAAGTCCAGCACCTTGGGCTGCACTCTGCCATCGGGCTGCGCAGCCAGCAGGATGTTCTCCGGCTTGATGTCGCGATGAATGGCTCCCCGGGCGTGGGCTGCGACCAGCCCGGCGGCCAGGCCGCGGCCAATCTCCAAGGCGCGCTCCACGGACAGGCTGCCATGCGTCTGCTCCAGCACCCACCGCAGGCTTGGCCCGTCCACATACTCCATGGCGATAAACAGGCTGCCGTCCTCGTCCTGGTCCAGATCAACGACCTCGACGATATTGGGGTGGCGCAACTGGTAGGCGGCCCGCGCCTCCCGGCGGAAACGCTTGATGAACTGGGGGTTGCGGCTCAACTCGGCGGCCAGGAACTTGAGCGCCACCTGCCCGCCCAGCATCAGGTGCTCGGCCAGGTAGACGACGCCCATCCCGCCCTGGCCCAGCTTGCGCAAGGTGCGGTACTTGCCGCGCACGATGTGGCCCAGCTCCAGCTCCCGCAACTCGATCAGCACCGCCCCGTCCGTGGGGCAGGTGGCGTGCTGGTTCGGAAACGGCGTATCGCATACGGGACAGGTTTTCATGCCGCGTTCTCGCCTGGCTCAGCGCGCTGCGTCAGGATGGCCAAAGAATATCACTGTTCCCGGTCTCCGTGGCCCGGTAGCTCCGTTGCCCGGCCATCGGCGGTTGACTTCCGCCCCGCACTCCCCATTCCTGTCGCTCCGCGTCCAACCATTGCAGGGCTTGCCCCTGGGCCTATCTTTTGCTTTTCGGCGCAGATCGCCGCGCGCCGGTTGGCTCCGGTCCGCCCCAGACGGATACAATAGGATTCTGGGCTGCGGCAGACGGGCGGCACTCGATTTTGATCTTTGGAGCAGGTGCACGTGAGAGGCATAAACTGCCGCGCTTCGCGGCTTGTGTTGGTTGCAGGATTGGTGATCGCGCTGGCCGTGCCCGCGCTGGCGTTTCCCGTTGGCGTATCCACAACTACGACGCTGACCGCCGGCGCCCTGAGCGGTTGCGTGCAGCCTCTTACCGTTACCGTCACTGCAGGTGGATCGCCGGTCACCTCCGGCACCGTGACCATCAATGACGAATTCAATGGCAATCCCGTCCTGCTGGCCACGGTGGCGCTCAGTTCTTCCGGCACAGCCAGCCCCTCGGTTGCCCTGGCGGCCGGCAGCCATAGCCTCACCGCGTACTTTGCCGCAATCGTCGGCTACAACGCTTCGACCTCTTCACCGGCTATCGCCGTCAGCGTCGCCACGGAGTGCGAATTTACCGTTGCCGTCTCCAATTTCAACCCGGCTTCGACCGCCAATACCCTTACCCTCACTGCCGGCCAGTCGGGATCGTTCACGATTACTGTAGCCCCATCGGTGGAGTTTACCTCCTCGTTGACGGCCCCGGCGTTCGTCACACTCTCTTGCTCCGGCCTGCCCGACGGCGCTGCCTGCGGTGCCACCCCGGAAAATCTGGAAATTCTCTCCACCACCCCCGAGAGCTGTCCCAGCGGTTCGCCCGCCTCCGCCTGCCCGCCCACCAGTACGATGGTGATTCAGACCTACGCGGCTTCTAACGTCAAGGCCACGCCCCCATCCCCGCCGGGCAACAGGTCCAATCCCATAGCCTGGGCGTTTCTGCTGCCCGGCGCTCTGGGCCTGGGCGGTCTGGCCTTTGGGGCGCGCCGGCGGCGTTGGCTCAACCGGCTCTCGCTCCTGGCCCTGGTCGGCTTGGTCACCCTGCTGGGCACAACCGCCTGCAATCCCCGCTACTACTACTTGAATCACGGCCCGCCCACCAATCCGGCGACCCCGGCTGGAACCTACAACATCACCGTCAGCGCGCAGTCCAGCAACGGCGTCACCGCCCTTGCCCACTCCACCACCTTTGTGCTGGTTGTGAATTAGAGATTTTCACGCATAAGGTCATGGGCGCCCCATCCTCGCGACGTACTTGTTTTTTGTCGCATCGGGTGTGAGAACACGCGCCGTTCCGGCCCTACTCCAGCTTGAACACCACCTTGATGGCTTCGCCGGATTTCAGTAATTCCATCGCCTGGGGGAACTCGGCCAGTTTCAGCCGATGGGTGATCACCGGCTCCAGGTTGAGCTTGCCGCTGGCCAGCAAGGCCTCCATCTGAAACCACGTCTCGTACATCTTGCGGCCGTTGATGCCCTGCACCGTGGCGCCCTTGAAGATGATGTCGCGGGCAAAGTCCAGCTCGAACGGCCGCGACGGAATCCCCAGCAGCGAGGCGCGGCCGCCGGTCCTGAGCAGCGCGAAGCCCAGCCGTATGGCCTCCGGATGGCCGCTCATCTCCAGCAGCACATCCACGCCGGTGCCGCCCGTAGTCTCCAGAATCTGCTTTTCCGCGTTCTCCGTCGCTGGGTCCAGAACCAGGTCGGCGCCCATGGTGGCGGCCACCGCCCTGCGGTGCGCGTTCACCTCGATGGCAAAGACCTTGGCGGCTCCGCAGGCCTTGGCCACGGCTATCGAAAACAGCCCAATGGCGCCGCAGCCCGTCACCAGAACGGTTTGCGCGGCGATCTCCCCGGCCAGCACCGCGTGCACCGCGTTGCCCAGCGGGTCCAGCAGCGAGCACCAGTCCCGCGGAATCGACGGCGGCAGCTTCCAGATGTTGCTCTCCGGAATAATCACATAGTCGGCGAAGGCCCCATTGGCGTCCACGCCCAGAATCCTCACGTGCTGGCAGATGTGCTCCTGGCCGATGCGGCATTGCAGGCATTTGCCGCAGGCCACGTGCATCTCCGCGCTCACCGGATCGCCTTCCTTGACCACCGTCACGCCGCGTCCCACGCCCGCCACCACGCCGGAAAACTCATGGCCCGGAATCAGCGGAGGCTTGATGCGCCCCTGCGCCCACGGATCCCAGTTGTAGATGTGCAGGTCCGTGCCGCACACGCTGGCCGCCAGAACGCGGACCAGCACTTCGCCGGGGCCGGGCGCGGGCACAGGCACCTCGCGCAATTCAATGCCGGGCGCTGCATGAGCCTTGACAACCGCTTGCATGGTGGCAGGCATACGGGGCAATCCTCTCGAAACAGCAAACGTACCAGTCTACCAACTGCCCCAGGGCGAGAGCCCGCCGTGCGGTTGAAAAGCGCGCGGCAAAGCCGGAAGGCCGTGGAGAAAACGGCCTCACTCACCCCACCGCCGGCAAGCCCGCCAGCGCCATCGCGATTTCTTCTGCCGGATACTCGTAGTTCTCCAGCTTTCCGGCCTGGTAGGCGATGTACGATTGCATGTCGAAGTGCCCATGCCCGCTGAGATTGAAGAGAATCGTCCGCTGTTTGCCTTCTTGCTTGGCGCGCAGGGCTTCGGTAATGGCCGCGGCAATGGCGTGGTTGGCCTCCGGCGCGGGCACGATGCCCTCGGAGCGGGCAAACTGAATCCCTGCGGCGAAGGCGTCCAACTGCTGCACGGAAGTGGCTTCAATCAAGCCCAGGTCCTTCACGTGCGACACCAGCGGCGCCATGCCGTGGTAGCGCAACCCGCCGGCATGAATTCCCGGAGGAATAAACGTGCTGCCCAGCGTGTGCATCTTCACCAGCGGCGTCAGGTGGCCGGTATCGCCAAAGTCGTAGGTGAATCTTCCCTTGGTCATGCTGGGGCAGGCGGCCGGTTCCACGGCCATGATGCGCGCCTTGCTCTGGCCCTTGATCTTGCGCCCCACAAACGGCATCGCCAGGCCGGCAAAGTTCGATCCACCGCCCGCGCAGGCGATAATCACGTCGGGCTCGTCGTCCGCCAGGGCCATCTGCTCCATTGCCTCCAGGCCAATCACCGTCTGGTGCAGCAGCACGTGATTCAAAACACTGCCCAGCGCGTACTTGGTGTTCAGGTCCTTCGCGGCCACTTCCACGGCCTCTGAGATGGCAATCCCCAGCGACCCGTTCGACTTCGGATGCACCTTCAGAATCGCGCGGCCCGACTCCGTCTCGTTGCTCGGGCTGGCGGTCACCGAGGCTCCAAAGGCTTCCATTAGCGCGCGGCGATACGGCTTCTGGTCGTAGCTCACCCGCACCATGTAGACCTTGCAATCCAGGCCGAAAAACGCGCAGGCCATGGCCAAAGCCGAACCCCATTGGCCGGCTCCCGTCTCCGTTGAAAGGTGCTTGGTGCCTTCCTTCTTGTTGTAATAAGCCTGCGCCACGGCGGTGTTGAGCTTGTGCGAGCCGGCCGGGCTTACGCCCTCGTACTTGTAGTAAATTCGCGCCGGCGTATCCAGCGCCTTCTCCAGCCGCCGCGCGCGGAAGAGCGGCGAGGGGCGCCACTGCGCGTACAGTTGCCGCACTTCGCCCGGAATCTCGATCTCCCGCTCCTGGCTCACCTCCTGCATGATCAGGCCCATGGGAAACAGCGGCGCCAGGTCGTCCGGGCCAATGGGTTTCAGGGTTCCGGGGTGCAGCGGCGGCGCCATCGGCTTGGGCAGGTCGGCGGCAATGTTGTACCAGGCAAGGGGGATGCGGCTTTGCGGAAGGTTGTACTGGATGGTTTCCATAATACGCAACATTCTATCAGCAGGGACGGCCGGGGGAACACAGCCCGCGGCCTGAATTGCGCCTCGCGACCCTCTGCGCGAGGCGTGCATCCGTCCCGCCGCCCTCAGGGCTGCGCCCCACCGCGATAAACAGGCCTGTCCACGACCCGCCGTTTAGCGTGATGCTGCCCAGCGGACATGCTGCCATTTGTAGGGTAAAAACAGAGGGTGGTAGCCGCGAAGAAGGCATGGAACAGGGGATGAGCTTCAAATCCTCGCGCAACAGCAGCCTGCCGCGCAAGGCTGCGGTTGCGGCGCCGCCGTGGCCAGGTTGGCGCGGCTCAGGCCCGCATGAACTCTATCGAGTCCTTCGCAATCGCTCTTGAAAGCCGGGCGGCTTCCTGGGAGCATTCGTAGGCCACCCGTGTCAGGTCTTGAGCCGAGATGTGATCGCCTGAGCTGTGCTGGCACTCGGCGGCTGCGTGTGCATAGGCCGCGTAGGTGTGCAATTCCGCTGCTTGGGCATGTTGGCTCTGGGGCATGGTCTTCTCCTTGTTCCGCAAGCGCATGTGGCGCTTCCATAAGAAGTCTCCCACCCGGCGAACCGGCGCGCTGAGCAATCGGAGACATCCCCGCCAGAGGACGACAGCATCTTCATCCTCGCCGGATGCAGGGGTTCGCAATGCGGAAAGATCGTGCTCGACCATACAAGCGAAAAAGGGCGAATCTGGCGAGCCGTTTTACGAATGTGATTTCGCCGTGAATCCGCCGTAGGTCAAATAGATGCCAATAATGAGGGACGGAGCCATGCACACGGAGAAAAGATGTGAATGGTGGAGACACCTCAGGAGACATTCCGCTTCAATCTCGGGCGGCAGGAGCAGGAAGAACAGGCCCTTGAGCAGCGTCAGCCAGCCGACCAGGGTAACAACCACGGCAAGCGCGCCCTTCGACCAGATATTGTGCGCGAGAACCATCGCCAACCCAGCGGCCAGCGTGATCACGCCAAGAACCAGAATCAACGGTGGGTTTTGAAGAACTCCTACCAGATATTCCATTTTGGCTTGCCTGTGAATGAGCATGGATAGCACAACCAAAATGCAGTACAGGCCGATCAGCCTGCTCAGGAAGATGGTACGCGACGGCATAATGTCCTCCATGCGAGCCGAGAAGTCGTTTACCGGCATAGGGTAAGCCGCAAACGCAGGTATTCTGTTTCGATCGGCCCGCGAACTCATTTATACACCCCAGGAACATTCCCCGTGAATTAAAGTGTTAGTAGAGTTGGCCGGTGACGGGGCCTTGTCCAGCGCCCGATAAGCGTGTAAAACGAACAAATGAAAGGCCTTTGATCTCGCGCGGGACCGCCGGCGGGAAGTGAAGAAAAACCTGGCGCCGGCCGCGGATTTCTACCCTCTTTTGCCTCTGGCAAGCTGTTTTACGAATGTGATTTCGACGTGAATCCGCGGTAAGTCAGGTAGATGCCAATCACCAGCGATGGAGCCATGTACACGTAGAAAAGCTGTGGATGTTGGAGCCACCTTAGGAGATATTCCGCTCCAGTATAAGGCATCAGGTACAGGAAGTTCAGGCCCTTGATCAGCGCTAACCAGCCGACCAGGGTAACAACCACCGTAAGCGCGCCGCCCGACCAGATATTGTGGGCGAGAACCATGGCCAGCCCAGCGCCCAGCGTGATGATGCCCAGAACCAGAATCAAAGACGGGTTGTGAAGAATTCCTGCCAGCGAATCCAGCGTGGCTTGCCGGTGAATGACCGCGGCTGGCACAAACAGAAGGCAGTACAGGCCGATCAGCCTGCTCAGGAAGATGGTGCGTGACGACATGATGTCCTCCTTGCGAGCCGAGAAGTCGTGTACCGGGATAGGGTAAGCCGCAAACGCAGATATTCTGCTTCGACCGGCCCGCAAACACATTTATACATCCCAGGAACATTCCCTGTGAATTAAAGTGTTGGTAGCGTTGAAACGCCGTCCTGTAAACTGGTGTCGTTATGAGTTGCCTATTTTGCAAGATCGTTGACGGAAGCATCCCCTCTACGGCGGTCTACGAGGACGAGTTGTGCTACGCCTTCGCCGACCTTCACCCCCAGGCGCCGGTGCATGTGCTGCTGGCGCCGCGCGAACACATCGCCTCGCTGGATGACACCGATCAGGCGGATGGCAAGCTGCTCGGCCACCTGCTGTGGGCCGCCACCGAGGTCGCCCGCAACAAGGGCCTGGCCAAGGGCTACCGCCTGGTGGTCAACACCGGAGCAGACGGCGGCCAGACCGTCGAGCATCTCCACGTCCACCTGCTCGGCGGACGCCCCCTCAACTGGCCTCCGGGATAGTTTGGCGCTGACGCAACAAAGGGCGCTCCCTCAGGAAGCGCCCTTTTGTTGTGCCGTCTGCATAGGCTTACATCGGCTGCTGCGCGTAATCTTCTTCCTCTTCGATCCCGTAGCGGCGCAGAAGGTTGGGCAGGCTTTGTGAAAAAGCCGACCGCGGCATCACCGTGTCGCATCCCGCCTCCAGGGCCTTGGCCTTCAGTTCGCCCTGCAAGTGGTTGAGAAAACCGACGATAGACGTCGCTTTCTTCAGCTTGGCTTTGAATTTGGGAATCAGCGTCAGGGGCTTGGCATTCAGATTGTTCAGGTCGAAGACCAGCAGCCTGGGCCGCTCGGTTTCCGGCAGCTCGGCCAGTCTGGCCACCAACGCATCCTTGTCGTTGCCCTTCACATACTCCACCTTCACGCCCAGCTTGCGGGCCGTCTCCTGAATCTTGGCCAGGAAGAACATATCCTCGATGAAGCAGAAGATGCGCGTGGGTGCGTCCTCGCGAATTGCAACCGCGGGCTGAGGCTCATAGATGTCCGGGTAATAGCTGCCGTTGAGGCCATTGCTCGCAGTCGGGATGGTCGAGGGCGGGCCGTCGGCTATGTTGCCGTTCACCAGGCGGTAGCTGTGGTCCATCGGGCCCACAAACTCCCTGGGCCCCTTCTGCCTCGACTTGCGTTTGCCCTGTGGCGGGGCTGAGATGCTGTTGCCCGGCTGCGCCGCCGGCGCCGAGCCTTTCTGGAAGAACTTCTTCTTCTTCTTCCGTTCCTGATGCTGGCGTCCGCCCTGGTGCGGGGAAGCAGGCTTCTGCTTTACTGCCCGAGCCTGTGGCTGTGGCTGCGCCTGAGGAGGTTGTGCCCCAAGCGCCTGAGGCGTATGTTGCGCTGGGACCGCGCCCGCGGCCTGGCTGCTCTTGTTCTTGCGGCGGCGCCGCCGGCGCCGATGCCCCTGCGACTGCCCCTGACCGTCGGCCGGGGCCGGCCCCATTTCAATTTGGGGCTGCGTCAATTCTGTCGTCATGCCTGAACTTCCTGTTGCATGGTTAGTTGGTGCGTTGCCATCCGCTGCATTGCGTTTCCTGGTTCAGCCTGTTCTGAGCTCCCCATTGCCGCCACTGCCCGATTCTGCACGGATTCACGGCGGTGAGTGGCGAAAACCGCGGCGGAATCTCTGCAAACTGCCCCGGTGCCGGACTCCGCTCAATCTGCGGCGATGCCCTGGCTCCTCAAGCTATTTCACAGCATTCCTGCCGGCGTGAGCGTTTCTCTAACAGAGTCGCTCCCAGTGACGGCGCCGGCTATAGCGAAACCAGAGTAGCTGTACCCGGAAGCAATCCAGCCAAGTGGTTTTTTCCTTAAGAAAAAGCCACATCGAACACTCTTGGCAAGAGCACGCTTACTCTGGTTTCGCTCTAAACCCCTGCGGCCCAAAATGACCTCTGTATGACCTCAATGAAATGCTCTTTGCCCGCCGCGCACACAAGAGCCTGAATGCACTGCTCCATCCGGGTTGTCTGAATCGTGACGGTGCGGCAGCGCCCTTCCCGGGTGATGCCCTTCCTATGAAAACTATCGCCGCGCGCAGACTGCCATGATATAACCTGCCCGGCGATGTTCCCTTGCTCGCGGCGAGCTTGCTCTGCCCCTTTCGGGTGGCTCACGTCAGCCGCTTGATAGGCAACTCTCATACTACAGTGAACGCGTGCGGCTGGCAAGCCAACTCCGCGGCGCCCCCGGCGGACTTCCCTCCCCAACCCGGCGCTCTATGCGGCCCCAAACGCAAGAAACGCCACTCTGAACAGAGTGGCGTTTCACGATCTTGCGCTGTCACTGGCCTCCCAAATCATTCGTGGACGGCTGGTTATCTCCGCCGTTCCTGCTCCAGACTTCCCCGGCCGGTCTCCCCTGTTCAGGGCCGCTTCGTTGGCGGATGCTCTTGCCGGGTGTCTTTTGGGCTGGTCAGAATTCTTCCAGCGCCGGTACATCACTGGCGTCTATCTAATAGCAATCGACGTTCCATTCCGCCAATTGTTTGATTTCAACGATTTGCGGGAACCAAAATGAGAAATTATCCTCGATTCGGAAGGTTATTTTAGGGAATTCTCCCAAAACCCATAGAAATGCCCCTCACCGCTGGCACTGCGGACAGTAATGCGTCCTCCGTCCAGCCACCAAAATGCGCCGGATCGGCGTCTGGCAGAGGCGGCAGGGAAGCCCCGTGCGCTGGTAGACGCAGTGTTCCAGTTGGAAGAAGCCGCGCTCTCCGCTGGCGTCCACGTAGTCACTCACCGAAGACCCGCCCAGCCGGATGGCGTGCTCCAGCACCTCGACGAGAGCCCGCCGCAGCTCTTCCAGTTCCGCCCTGCTCAGCCTTCCGCTCTGTCGCCGAGGTCGGATGCCGGCGCGAAACAGGCTTTCGTCGGCGTAGATGTTGCCCACCCCGGAGAGCAGCTTCTGGTTGAGCAGCGCTGCCTTGATGGCCAGCTTGCGCCCGTGAAAGAGCCGGGCAAACTCCGCCGCCGTCACCCCCAGGGGGTCGGCGCCCGGAGCGCGAAAGCTGGCCCTGCGGCTCAGGTCGCGATACTCCAGCCGCCCAAACCGCCGCGGGTCCACAAAGCGCAGCTCCCGGCCGCTCATCAAGCGCAACCGTGCGTGAGTGTGAACGGCAACGGGAGCATCCGGGGTGGTCACCAGCAACCTCCCCGTCATCCCCAGATGCACAATCCATTGGGCTGCTGATTTCCCAACACTCTCAACCAAAAGGCTGCCGTCCGCAGGACCCCCCAGCTCGCAGACAATGTGCTTTCCCGTGCGATGAATGGCCAGAATCGCACGCCCCGCCAGCCCCCTTGTCTGGCGCGCCGGCGGAGTCTTAAAGGGCTCCCGATGCCCGCTGAACCACACCTCGACGATGCGGTCGCCGCGCACGCGTTCATGCGCTTCGCGGGCGATGGTCTCGACCTCAGGCAGCTCGGGCATCGATCAATTGTAAGGGAATCTCTCTTCCGGCTCGGAGATTGCTCTCCCGCCCGCGGCTACTTCCGCTCCTCCGGTTCGCGAATCCGGCTGGCCTCAAAGCTGACGATCTTCCACTTGCCCTGTGCATTGCGCACGTAAACCCGCGTGTAGCGATAGTTCCCGGAGGACTCTCCCTCGGCGTTGACGCCGGTCACATGGGCAAGCGAAATGACCAGCGCCGTGGTTCCGTAAAAGCGCACCTTGCGATCTGAAAGTTCCAGACTCGTGAGGTGCTCTCGCCAGTTGTGCAGCATGGCCAGGGTTTCCTCTTTGGTATGCAGCGTTCCGTTGGCGCCGATGGCAATGAAATCGTCGTCCAGCAGGGAGTCCATCGCGACGGTGTCCGCCGTCATCATCGCATTCCGCCACGCCACTTCCAGTTGGTCGATCTCGTGCCGGCTCTCGTGCTTCTCCCGCTCGTGCATCCCCCCATGCTGGGGCGCGGCAAACAGCGCCGGCGAGGATGCGCCCAGCAACAGAAGAAACGCCAGAGCGTACGGCCTCCGGCGGCGGAGGGGCTTGCAGGGGTTGAAATTAGCGGCAAGCATATTCGTAACGGATACTATCCCCGAAATGCCGCGCCGGTCAATCGATTTCAGCAAGAAATGCGTCGCAATTCAATCAATTCTCTGCAAATCTAGCCGCATTCCTCAAATTTCCCGCCTGGACATGGGCGGAATCTCAAACCATAGCCACCAGGTTCTCGATGCTCCGCTCCCGCATCTTCTGGTAGAGCCCTCCCACGGCATGGTTCTTGAAGTGCTCCGACGCGCGGTGCGCCTCCAGGGCCTTCGCGTCACGGTACTGCTCATAGATCAGCACCGTGTCCGGGTCGTCCTCCAATTGGTGCGGAATGTAACTGATGCATCCCGGCTCCTGGCGCGAGGCCGTGGCCAGCGCGCGCAGAGTTTCGGAAACCTCGGCGCGATCTTCAGGGGCAAACTTCAGCCGTACGGCAAAGCTGATCATAGGAGCGGTTTCCTCTCGCGCCCCCGGAAATCGAGAATCCGTCATCGATCTATCCTCGAATCCCTGGGGCACAAATCAAGATTATGCGTGAATGTTTCTCAGAGCCTCAGCAAACTCCGGCAGCAGAATCGTCTGGTCCCGGTCCGGGCCAGTCGAGACCATTCCGATCTTCGCCCCGCTCTCCCGCTCCTGAAAACGCAGATACTCACGTGCCGCCTGCGGCAGTTTGTCGAACTCCTTGATCCCCTCCGTCGAGCTCCGCCAGCCCTTCATCCGGGTATAGACCGGCTTGATCCGCTCCAGCCCCTGCACATCGGCGGGAATCTCGTCCGTCACCTTGCCCCCAACCTCGTACCCCACGCAGATGGGAATCTCCTCCAGTTCGTCCAGCACATCCAGCTTGGTCACCACCAGCCACTCGGCGCCGTTCACCTGGTTGGAGTAGCGCAGCAGCGGAATGTCCAGCCAGCCGCACCGCCGTGGCCGCCCCGTCACCGCGCCATATTCGTTGCCGCGCGCTCTCAAGTCGTCGCCCACCGCATCCCGAATCTCCGTCGGGAACGGTCCCTCGCCCACCCGCGTCGCGTAGGCCTTGGTCACACCGATCACCGTCCCGATCTTCGTCGGCCCCACGCCGGTTCCCGTCGCCGCCCCGCCCGCCGTCGCCGACGACGAGGTCACAAACGGGTAGGTCCCGTGGTCGATGTCCAGCATCGTCCCCTGCGCCCCCTCGAACATCACGCTGCCGCCCTCGGCCAGTATCTTGTTCAGCAGCCGCCCCGTATCCGTCACAAACGGCCGCACCTGCTCCGCCGCCGCCGCGTACTCCTCGTACATCTGCGTTGGCTCCAATGCTGCGGTTCCCGTCCCGAACAGCGCTTTGGCAATGGCGTTCTTCTCCGCGCAGGCCGCCTCGATGTGCGCCTTCAGGATCTCCGGCCTCAGCAGGTCTACCACCCGCAACCCGCTGCGCGCCATCTTGTCCTCGTACGCCGGCCCGATGCCCCGGCTGGTCGTCCCGATCTTCTTCCGCCCCGGCGCGTTCTCCTCGGCCAGCTCAATCATCCGGTGGTAGGGCAGAATCACCTGCGCCCGGTTCGACACAAAAAGACGCTCGTCCACGGCCACGCCCAGCCCCCGCAGATTGGCAACTTCCTTCAAAAACGCGATGGGGTCCAGCACCACGCCGTTGCCGATCACTCCCCGGCAGCCCGGCCGCAGCACTCCGCAGGGAATCAGTTGCAGCACGAATCGCTGCCCCCCGATGATGACCGTATGCCCCGCGTTGTGTCCGCCCGCATAGCGCGCCACCGCGGTAAACCGCTCGCTCAGCACGTCCACGATCTTCCCCTTGCCCTCGTCGCCCCACTGGGCGCCCAACACTACTGCCGTCTTTGCTCGCATGTCATTCCGTTCCCTGAAGCCTGTCGTTGGAGTCTGTCTTTGGTGAGAGATGCCGCAACCCGGCGGCCTGTTTGGAAGGCGCGCGCAAATTCCGGGATGCAAAACGAAGGCGCAGCTCCACGGCCCGCGCCAGTCTTGATGATAAACCCTGCCTCCGTTCGCCGCACCAAGCAGCGCCGGCTTGCGCTCCCCCGGAACAGAATCGCTCGAACGGGGGCAGTCCGCGGTTCGGCTCAGCCTCCTGCTCATCGCGATCTTCCGGCTTTTGCGATCAGGATGTGGTTATTGCTTGCATAACCTGCTCACTTCGACTAACGTTGTACGCATCTCTCAAGCAGGTGATTTCATGTCTTCTTTTTCGTTCCGTTCCCATCGTGCGCTGCTGTTCTGCGCCGTATTGGCATTGCTCTCCGCTCCGATTGGCTTTGCCCAGCAAACCATTGAACCGTGGAAGGCGCCGCATTTTTCCGTCGAGCCCAAGGCTCTCTATGAAGCCGCATCGGCGGTGGCCGCGCCCGATGGCGCGAATGTGACCATCCTGATTGACGATGATAGCTGCACCTTCGACGAGGCGGGGCGTGTCATCCATGTCGGCCATGTTGTCTACAAGGTGATCACCCAGAAAGGCGCGGAGGGATGGGACTCTCTCTCGGTAGGGTGGGCGCCCTGGCATGAAGCCCGGCCCGCGATTCGAGTCCGGGTCATCGCGCCGGACTTCTCCGTGCATCTGCTTGATCCCAATGCGATTACCGAGGCTCCGGCTCGCGAGGGCGACTACCAGATTTATAGCGACGGCAAGATATTGCGCGCACCGTTTCCGGCCATCGCCCCCGGCGTGGTGGTCGAGGAGGAGTATGTTCAGAGCGAGACCGAACCCTTCTTCGCCGCGGGCTGGGCTGGCCAGGTCTCCTTCGGTCGCGAACGGGTTCCGGTTGCGCATAGCAAATTTGTTCTTGATGCGCCGGCCTCCCTCCCGCTGCATTTCGGGTTCTTGCTGCTGCCGGACCTGAAGCCGGTGCGGACCGAGGTTAACGGGCGCGTCACAGTCACTTTTGATCCCGGGCCGTTGGAGGGCTTTGAGCCTCGGGAGCCGAATCTTCCCCCCGATGTGGCGCGATTCCCGGAGGTCCGGTTCTCGACCGGGGCCTCGTGGCAGGCGATTGCCGCCGCATACGCAAAAATTGTGGATAACCACGCCGCTACGGCGGCGGTGCAGCCGATTGTAGACAAGCTCATCGACGGCAAGAAGGCCGTGGCGGAGAAGCAAGCGGCGATCCTCGACTATCTCGACCGCGAGGTCCGCTACACCGGCATCGAGTTTGGCGAGGCCGCGCTGGTGCCCCACGACCCGGCAGAAACCCTCGGCCACAAGTACGGCGACTGCAAGGATAAGGCTGCCTTGCTGGTGACCATGCTGCGCGCCGCCGGGATTCCTGCCTACGTGGCGCTGCTCGACGCCGGCTCACGGATGGATGTGCCCGCCGATCAGCCCGGCATGGGATTGTTCGATCACGCCATTATCTACGTGCCGGGGAATCCCAGGCGCTCAGAGCCCCCGCTGTGGATCGACGCCACCGACCGCTATGCGCGGCTGGGGCAGTTGCCGGGGTACGATCAGGGGCGGCTGGCGCTGATTGCCAGCGCTGAGACCACTGGCCTGGTGAAGACGCCGGAGGCTTCCTCCAGGGACAATGTGCTGCTCGAGTTCCGCGAATTCGCCCTGGCGGAAAACGGCCCGGCCAATGTCTCGGAGATTACCCGGCCCATGGGCGTCTTCGAGTCGCGCTACCGCGCCTACTACGCCGACAAACCCGACAAGGAGACCAGGGAAGGCCTCACCGATTACGTCAAAGGGCAATATCTTGCCGAGAAGCTGACGAAAGTTGAGCGCACCGATCCAACCGACCTCTCGCGGCAGTTTGAACTTACGCTGGCCTGCGATAAGGCCAAGCGCGGCTACACCGCGCTGGTCAGCGCGCAGGCGGCCATTCGCCTGGACGGGCTCTTCCAGCGCCTGCCCGATGAACTGAAGCGCAGGGACGACGCCGACGACAAGAGTAAAAATGAGGATAAGCCCAAAAAGCCGCGCTCCGCCGACTGGTGGCTGGACGAGCCATCCACCATCGAGTGGGACTACAGAATTGCGCCGCCCGCCGGCTTTGTGCCCAAGGAACTCCCTCCGGACGCAACCATTCAGGTCGGTCCCGCCCTGCTCACCGAAAAGTTTTCCACGGACAAGGACGGCGTGGTGGCCGCCCGCCTTACCTTCGATACGCTCAAGCGCCGCTACACCATTGCCGAGGCAACCGAGTTGCGCAACAAGACAGCCGAGTTGATCGCGGGCCAGGCCATCTTCGTCAACTTCGAACCGCAGGGCGCGGCGCTGCTGCATGAGGGCAAGGTGGGCGAGGCGCTGGCCGCTTATCGCGGCCTGATCGCGCTGCACCCCAATGCGGCCGTCCATCACCTGCAGATGGCCAACGTGCTGCTGGAGGCCGGCATGGGCGAGGCGGCGCGCGCCGAGGCGCGCCTGGCCGTCAAGCTCGATCCCGACTCCGCGCTGGCCCAGAGGGTGCTGGCCTATATCCTCAAATTCGACCTGGTGGGCCGCAATCTGCGCGCCGGAAGCGACCTGAATGGCGCCGCCGAGGCCTTTCGCGCGGCCATCAAGCTGGACCCAGACGACCACGAATCACAAGCCAATCTGGCCATTCTGCTGGAGCACGATCCGGTGGGCCGGCGCTACGGCAGGCTATCGAAGATGAAGGAGGCCATCGCTGAGTACCGCAAGCTGGGGGAGAATCAGCTGACCGAACTGGGCCTCAAGAACAACCTTGCCTTTGCTCTCTTTTATGGCAATGACCCCGAAGGCGCCATCAATGTTGCTCAGACATTGAATCCCCAGCCTGCCGCTCTGATTGCGGCCAGCGAGGCCGTGCTCCACGGCAGCAAGGCCGGATTGGCCGAGGCCAACAAGCGCTCCAGCGACGACGCGACATTCAAAGATACTGCGCGCACCGCCGGCAGTATGCTGATGAGGATTCGCCTATACCCTCTGGCTGCCGATTTTCTTGAGGCCGGCGCCTCCGGGGACAATGCCGCATGGGCCATGGGGCTGGCCCACTCACTGCGCGGAGCCCAGCGCCACGAGGATATCCACTTTGACAACACTCCCACCGATTTGGTGAAGCACTACTTCCTGCTCACGCGCGATCCCGAACTGACCAAAGCTAAGATGTCCGCGATACTCAGCAGGAACGCGCGGGAAGTGATCGATCACGTAGATCCGGACGAACTGAAAACGACATTGGAAGTCGGCAAGCGGTGGAACGAATGGCTGGCCCGCGACGACACCTCATACGATGTCGAAATCGATATCGATATGCAGCAGGCCGACCCCAAGGGAGAGGGAAGTGATGCTTCCGGTTACTGGGAGAGGCTCGGAATTCCGCAAGTTTCGAACAACAAGAACTTTGTGGTGAAAGAGGACGGAGCTTACAAGCTTCTGGACACCGACGATTCCCCGAATTCGATCGCTTTGGAGATGCTGGACCGGATCAAGGCCGGGGATCTGAACGGAGCCAAGACGCTGCTTGACTGGCTCCGCGAGGACATACACATCGAGGGCGGCGACGATCCGCTCGGCGGGCCGGTCTTTCCCCGCTTCTGGACCAAGGGGCAGGCCGCCGACGCGCGCAAGATGAAGCTGGCCGCCGCGGCCATCCTCGTCGGCACCAAGCCCACCGCGGCACAGGGAGTCGCCATCCTTGAAGAAGCCCTGAAGGATGCCTCTACTGACCGCGAAAAAACCAACATCCAATTAGCCCTGGCGGCCGGATATTCGCAACTGGACAACTACGCCAGGCTGGTGGAAGTCTCCTCGGCGCTACTCAAGCAGTTTCCAGAGTCCACGCGGGTCTTTTGGTGGAATTCCTGGGCTCTGGCGTGTCTGGGGCGGCACAACGAGGCTATCGCCCTCTCCGATGAAAGGCTGAAGTTGCTGGACGGCGACGAGGACGCGCTGCGGAGGAAAATGTTTGTCGAATCTGACCGCGGCAACTATGTGGCTGCTCGCGGCTGGGCGCAAAAGCTCATCGATCAGGGCAAGGAAAATGCCAACCTCTTGAACACTTCGGCGTGGTACGCGCTCTTTACCGGCAAGGTAGAGCAGGCCGACATCGATATGTCGATCAAATCGACACAGATGGCCAAGGACACCCCGGCCTACCTGCACACCCTGGCTTGCCTTTACGCTGAAACCGGCAAGACCAAGGAGGCCCACGACCTGCTGCTGCGCGGCATGGACGAACTGAGGCTTGACGAGCCGAACGACGACTATTGGTATGCCTTCGGCCGCATCGCCGAGCAGTATGGCGAGCGCCAGATCGCCATTGCCGACTATCGCAAGCTGAAAAAGCCAAAAGAGATCTGGAACATCCCCGACTCCAGCTACCAGCTGGCGCAAATGCGGCTCAAGGTGCTGGGAGCGGATCAGGCCGCTGACCGCAAGTAAGCCCGCTTCACGCTCGCGCTGCAAGAGCCGCTAGTGCTGCGGCGAACGGCGCTGCCTCGGTTTCCAGGCTGTTGCGCACCGATGCCGCCAGCCGTGGCCTATCCATCTCTTTCTTCACGCTGGAGAGTATCTCTCGATCCAGCTCGATCCTGCTCTTTTTATTCACGGTTCCCCCCTCTTTCAGCGATAAGTTAGTCAGTTACTTGCCTAATTCATCTCCATCGCCGGCCCCATCTTCACCGCCACCAGAACCTCCAGCAGCGTGGCTGAGCTGCGCACGCTGCTGGAGAGAATCGAGAGCGCTTCCTCGATAGGAGCATGTTGGGTCGCCAGCACATCGAGGCTGTCGCTTACTTTATGGAGTTTCCTGGCTTCTTGCAGAATTTCGTGGGCTGGCATGGACTAAGCGTCCTTCCGAGCGTCTTCAAGGAAGCTGGACCGGCCTTTATCAATGCCGTCTCTCACCTTCGCTGCATATCACACTAACAGCATTCGCGCCCGGAGTCTGTACTCATTGGACCACTGCAAACAGGACGCTTATAACTTGCTCTAACGGAAACAGGCGAGAGATAGTTCATCTCGCGCCTGTTTATTCAATAAGATGCGCCCCCCGCTTCGGAACGCATAGGTTATCCAGGGGCGCTTCAACCGCTCATGGATTCGCATCTGCGCCCGTTACTGCACAAGACGGTCATAGTGGTGGTGATGGTAGTGATGATGATGATGGTGGCCTACAACCACCACCACCTGCGCCTGCGACGCGATAGGTACCACGAGGCAGAAGGCAAGCATAAGTCCAAACACTAGCTTTTTCATGTTGTTTTAGGGTGCATCCTTTCCCCGAGGTCACACTTATCTCAGTTATTTCTTCCTGGTGCAATCCTGATCTATCAGCACTTACTCTCATATATATGCCTTACTATGTGCCGTGTAAGTACCGCTTTATACAGTCTGGTTCCTTCAGTTGCCTGCAACCTCCTCGACGATCACTATCCGCCCGCCAGCACCGCGTCCCTTGGGTGCCCCACCCTCGCCGCGTTCTTGTTTTTGCGACTAGGGTGGGAATCACGATCCTTAATCGCCCGATCCGCCCGCCAGCACCGCGTTCGCGATGCGCGCCGCCTCCACCGCCTGCCGCGCCGCATGAACCCGCACGATGGACGCCCCATGCAGGATGGCCGCAGTCATCGCCGCCAAGCCGGCCGTCTCCCGTGCTTCAACCGGCGCGTCGCTCCCCCCGTGCAGCGGCGCCAGCGTCCGCCCCAAAAACGACTTGCGCGAAACCCCAGCCAGCAGCGGCCTGCCCAGCGCCAACAACTCCGCCTGTCGCGCCAGCAAGAAATAATTCTCCTCGAAGCGCTTGCCGAAGCCGTAGCCGGGGTCAAGCACGATCGCCTCCAGCGGAATCCCCGCCGCCGCCGCCTTTTCCAGGCTCGCCGTCAGCCCCGCCTGCACCGTGGTCAGCAGCGCATCCGGACCCAGCGGCGGCTGCGCCTGCCACTCCTCGGGCCGTCCCCGCGTGTGCATCAGCACCACTCCGCAGCCAGCCTCCGCGCACACCGCGGCCATCTCCGCGTCCCATGCAAATCCGCTCACGTCGTTCACAATCTCCGCGCCCGCCTTCAAAGCCGCCCGCGCCGTCGCCGCCTTGTAAGTGTCCACGGAAACAATCGCATCGGGCCGCGCGCGCAGAATCCCTTCCAGCACCGGCAACAGCCGCGCCTGTTCCTCCTCCGCGCTGACCGCTGGTCCAAAAGCAGAAACAGCGGAGCTGCCCGGCCGCGTGCTCTCCGCGCCCAGGTCAAGAATGTCGGCTCCCTCGTCCAGCAATCGCAGCCCATGCGCCACCGCCGCTTCCGGATCAAGAAAAAGCCCCCCGTCGCTGAACGAGTCCGGCGTGATGTTGACGATGCCCATCACCAGCGTCCGCCGGCCCAACTCCAGCGAGCGGCTGCGCAGTTGCCAAGACGTAACTTTGCGTGTGGAAGCGATCATTCCTCTTTGCCAGTCCTTGCTCGGAAGCAGAATGCGCTCTTCATCCGAGCGCCGCAACCTTAATAACAACATTATCCTTTCGATGGTACGCCGCGGCCTCTTTCCCTCCTGCTAAACTCCGTCCATGGCGCTCTATCGTCCATTTCACGCCCTTTTGTTGGCACTTGCTTTGGTTTCTTCCCCCGGCCTGCCAGCCCAGCCCCCGGCGCAACTCGCGCAGCAGGCCGCTCCAGCCACGGGGCCTCTCGCCAACAGCATCAATGCCATTCTGGCCGATCCGGCGCTGAGCCATGCCCAATTCGGCATCAGCGTCTCTACCCTCGATGGCCAGCCGCTCTACGGTTTGAACGAGGGCCGTCTCTTTACCCCGGCCTCAAACGCCAAGCTCGTCACCACCGCCGCCGCCTTTGCCCTGCTGCCTGTGGAAACCCTCACCTGGACCACCAACGTAGTGGCCGATGGCGAGATCGACGATGATGGCGTTCTGCACGGCGACCTGATTCTGCTCGGCGTTGGCGACCCCACGCTGAGCGCCCGCCGCTTTCCCTATCGCGCGCCCGCGAACGCCCCGCCCGCAGCCCCAGCCTCAGCCTCTGCGCCTGTACCGCCGCCGCAAGCCATGGAGCCGCTCGAGCTGTTAGCCCGGCAGGTCGAGCACTCCGGCGTGAACATCGTCGAAGGCCGCGTGGTGGGCGACGACAGCTTCTATCTCGACCAGCCCTACGGCGCCAACTGGGGCTGGGACGATCTGCTATGGGACTTCGGCGCGCCCATCTCCGCCCTCACCTTCAACGAGAACACCGTGCACTTGACGCTGACCGCAACCCCGGCCACCAACAACCCCGACGCGCCTGACGGAATCAATCCCGCATCCATCGCAGCCCAGTGGAGCCCGGATCTCGGCTACTTCACTCTGGACAACTCCATGACGCCCGCTGCTCAGGGCGAAACGGCGCGCTCGCCTGCTCACCCCAACCTCGCCCGCCGTCCCGGCAGCCGCATCGTCCGCGTCTGGGGCACAGTTCCGCCCGGCGGCTTTCATGCCGATCTGGCCGTCGACGACCCCGCCGAGTTCACCGCCATGGCCTTCCGGGAAGCGCTCCGCGCCCGCAGCATCACGGTTTGGGGCGGCGTCGTCTCCCGTCACCGGCTCCCCAACGCGACCGGCGAATTTGCCGCGGAGCGCGCCCAGCCGCTCCAGCTCGCCCGCGCCACCCTGCCCACCGTGGCCGCGCCCACAGAAGGCCGCAGGGTGCTCGCCAGCCACATCTCCGTCCCCGTCAGCCAGGACGTGACGGTCATCAACAAGATCAGCCAGAACCTCCACGCCGAACTGCTGCTGCGCCTGCTGGGCAAGGTGCACGGCGCGGACGGCAGCTTTGAGCAGGGCACGCGCGTGGTCCGCCAGTTCCTTATCGACGCCGGCGTGGACGATAACGATTTCTTCTTCTACGACGGCTCCGGCATGAGCACCGACGACCGCATCGCCCCCCGAGCCTTGACGCAGCTGCTGGCCTACGCCGCGCGTCAGCCCTGGGGCGCGTCCTGGCGCGCCACCTTGCCCATCGCCGGCGTGGACGGCACCCTCTCCGACCGCTTCAATCGCTCGCCGTTGCGCGGCCGTCTCTGGGCCAAAACCGGCACGCACAACGAGGCCAACGCCCTCTCCGGCTACCTGACCGCCGCCAGCGGCAAGACCCTCGTCTTCTCCATCCTGGTCAACGGCCATCGCCCCGGCAGCAACGCCGAAGTCCAGGCCATCGACCGCATCGCCGAAGCTATCGCCGCCATCGAATAGAAACACTTTGGGTGCCCCACCCTCGCCGCGTTTTTGTTTTTGCGGCTAGGGTGGGAAACTTCAAACCTCAACCGAAAACTCGTTCATTGGGAGCCACGAAAACAATATGAACCCCGCCCAACTGCCGCGCCGCAATCGGCTGCCGCTCCCCGGCATGGCCGCCATCAGCCTCTATCTGCTGCTGCTCTCCGGCGTCATCATTGTGGGCGTGGTTGCCGGCCGCTACTATCCGCCGCTGTTCCTCGTCTTTGCCGCCGGCTTCATCACCGCCGCCGCCGGACTCATCCTGCTCTTGCGCTGGGCCTGGGCCATGGCTCTCGCCGCGGTCTTCCTGCTGGTCGTCTACGACCTGTGGATCTTCTCCATCCAGCGCGAGCCCCCCGCCCTCGTCCAGGGACTGCTCAACCTCGTCTTCTTCCTCTATTTAGTCCGCGCCGATGTCCGCGCAAAGCTACGCTAACGGAAGCCGCGCGCATCCATCAGCCGCACCGCTACAATAAAACCGTGACAGACCTGGTCCAAATCTCCCCCGCCCGCATCGCTCCCGCGCCCAAGCCAGCGTGGCTCAAAGCGCGCGCCCCGGTGGGCGAAAACTACCACGGGCTCAAGCAACTGGCCCGCTCGCTCCAGCTCAACACCGTCTGCGAAAGCGCCCACTGCCCCAACATCGGCGAGTGTTGGCACCACAAAACCGCCACCTTCATGATGCTGGGCAATCTCTGCACCCGCCGCTGCGGCTTTTGCGCCGTGCCCAAAGGCCGTCCCGCGCCTATCGATTTCGACGAGCCCCGCCGCGTCGCCCAGGCCGTCTCCGCGCTCGGCCTCCAGTACGCTGTCATCACCAGCGTCAACCGCGACGACGACCTTCTCGGCGGCGCGCGCGCCTTCACCCTGGTCATCGCGGAGATTCGCCGTCAGGCCCCCAACTGCCGCGTCGAAGTCCTCATCCCCGACTTCCAGGGCAACCCCGACGCCATCCGCACCGTTGTCGAGGCCCGCCCCGACGTCCTCAACCACAACATCGAGTCAGTACCGCGCCTCTACCGCGCCGTCCGCTCCGGCGCGCGCTACGATCGTTCTCTTGAGTTATTGCATTACTCCAAAATGCTGCGCCCCGAAGGCCTCACCAAATCCGGCGTCATGGTAGGCCTCGGCGAAGAGACCGCCGAGTTGCTCGCCGTCTTCCGCGACCTCGCCCGCATCGGTTGCGACATCCTCACCATCGGCCAGTATCTGCGCCCCTCCCGCGACCACCTGCCCATGGCCCGCCTCTACACCCCGCGCGAGTTTGCCGAACTGAAAGCCGAAGCCCTCAAGCTAGGCTTCCGCCACGTAGAATCCGGCCCCCTGGTCCGCTCCAGCTACCACGCCCACGAACAGGCGGCCTCCACAGGACTGACGGTTGCAGCCCCGATTCGCTAATATAGTCTGTTGAAGGTAAGCGAGGACGAACCCTATGGCAGTCTCCATCATGGCCGGTATTCCGGCGCTCAAAGACCTCAACGCCGACCTCCGCCGGCGCATGGACCAATCCGTGGCCACCTTCCAGGCCAGCCTGGCCGCCACCCGCACCGGCCGCGCCAGCGTCCACATGCTCGACCAGGTCAAGGTGGACTACTACGGCACGCCCACCCCCATCAACCAGCTCGCCCAGCTCTCCGCGCCCGAGCCGCAACTCATCGTCATCTCTCCCTATGACCCCAACATCCTCAAAGAGGTCGAAAAATCCATCCGCGTCGCCGATCTCGGCTTCAACCCCATCTCCGACGGCAAGGTGCTGCGCGTCCCCGTTCCCCCCATGACCGAGGAGCGCCGCCGCGAAGTCTGCAAGCACATCAACCGCGACCTTGAGGAGCACCGCACCGCCGTCCGCAACGTCCGCCGCGACGGCAACGAAGCCCTCAAGAAGATGGCCAAGGAGAAGAAGATCAGCGAGGACGAGGAAAAGCGCGCCCTCGAAGAGGTCCAGAAGATGACCGACGAGGAGATCCGCCGCATGGAAGAGCTCTCCCACAAAAAAGAAGCCGAAGTCATGCAGGTGTGAATTCTAGGTGTCCCACACTCGCCGTGTTCTTGTTTTTGCGGCTAGTGTAGGATAGTTTCATTTATCTTTAGTTCTTCGGAAGTATGTGAATTGCTTAAGACAAGGGGAGAGGATGAAGCGATAGTATTAGTCTTTGTCTTTTTGGGCTATAAACTTTCCGCCCCCAAGAAGGGCCAGAAAAGAGGCGATGAGAATATTACTTCCAAGAGTCTCATCTTTCTTGACGACTAAAAGATATAGTCCAGTACAGATTCCAATCACACAGACGACAGAGATTATCGTATTTCGAAACGTCTCATGATTAAGTCGCTTCTTGCGAAATTCATGATCGCGCCCATTTTGCTTGTCCCTGGTTCTGAGCGACTCCTTGTATCCCTCAAGCTTGCATGATTCCTCATGCATTTCGCTCTGGGCAACAATTTTTGATGTCTCCGGGTCTGGTCCTGATGTACTACGGAATATTCCTGCTATTACCGAAACCATTGTTTTCATTTCGGGAGGAAGCTTCTCTAATTCTTTCGGAGAAACATACTCACCCGCAACCTCAGTGGTCTCTGCGGGTGCCTCAGGAGACGGATTGGGAACTATCGGGGCGTCACTCATTTGTTCTTAGCGTGGCGGACGACATATCGGCCCGCAGCTTTGGCTACTCGTGCCATGAAGTCGGCGTAGACGGACGCGATCGGGATTGACGTCACGGTGAAAGTAGTGCCATTGTCATCTGTCCGCACAACACGGTAAAAGTTGGTTGAGTCATTACGCTTGAGGTCCTTCGCTTTCCTTACCGCTTCATCGAGAGTCAAGGAATGCTGATTCGCCTCGTCATAGCTAAATTGCTCATATTCATGAGCTTCAAGCGTCGGCATGGTGAATCCCCCCTGGGAAAGCCATCATATCAGATTCCACGATCATGGCAATAGTCCCTTGTTTGGTTAGACGTTGTTCCCCTTACATTCGTCGCAATTTTCGTTTCACTTCGACCAGCGGACAGTTGCCTTTGTCTTGCCGAATGAGACATTTACGGAATCATGCGATTTGCCTTAGTATTTGAGCATTTCTGGCTATGGACTCCACAGATGCTTGATGCTTACTTGCTTCTTCGGCATTATGGACATGATCTTTATGCGCCTTTGTACATCAGTCGCTTCCTATCAGCCGACGTAATTTCCGACCAGGTGCAAGGTCCCATATTTGGAGACTTGGGATACCACCCTACTTCTTCACCCGCTTATAAAACGGCGTCGCCACCTGCTTCGCCCTCACCCGATTCGCCCTTACCTGCACCAGCACATCCGCTCCGCTGACCGCCACGCCCGCCTGAACCAGCGCAAACGCAATATTAGTCTTCAAAAACGGCGCAGGCGACCCGGATGTAATTGTGCCAATTTGCTCCCCGTCCAAGGACAGCACGAAGTACCCATCCCGCGCGATGCCCCGCTCCACCATCTCCAACCCCACCAGCTTGCGCTTCGGCCCGCCCGCTGCCTGCACCGCCAGCAAAGTTTCTCGCCCAATAAACTCACCCTTCTCCAGCTTCAGCCAGCGCTCCAGCCCGCCCTCAAACACATTCACCGTGTCGCTGATCTCGTGCCCATAGAGCGGCATGCCCGCCTCCAGCCGCAGGGTGTTGCGCGCGCCCAGCCCGCAAGGCCGAATCCCGAACTCGCTCCCCGCCTCCAGCAGCGCGTTCCACACTTTCTCCGTCGTCGGCCCATCGCTCGGCAGATAAATTTCAAAACCATCCTCGCCCGTGTAGCCCGAGCGCACGATCAGCACGTCCGCCACGCCCGCCACTTCGCCCCACGTGAACCAATAATTTTTGATCGCCGCCAGATCAACCTTCGTCAATTTTTGCAGCGTCTCCAGTCCGCGCGGCCCCTGCACGGCAAGTTGTGAATTGCTGGCCGATTCGTCCGTGATCCGCACAGCCGGCCACATGCCTACCTGCTTCTGTATCCACGCGTAATCTTTGTCTTTATTCCCCGCGTTCACCACCAGTAGGTAATCGTTCTCGCTCGCCCGGTGAACCAGAATGTCGTCCACAAAGCAGCCTTCCGGCGTCAGCAGCGCGGAGTACTGCGCCTGCCTATCCTTCAGCCGCGAAGCATCGTTCATCGTCACGTTCTGCACGGCCGCCAGCGCCCCCGGCCCGCGAAACCAGATCTCCCCCATGTGGCTCACGTCGAACAATCCCACGCCGGTGCGCACCGCCATATGTTCCGCAATCAGTCCCCCACCCACGCCCGGGTACTCCACCGGCATATCCCACCCGCCAAAATCCACCATCTTGGCCTTCAGCGCGCGATGCGCGGCGTTCAGGGCGGTCTTCTTCAGCGGGACGGAGACAGGCGAGGTCGATTCGGTCATAAGTCTTCCTTATCAGTGTGCTGCACCCTGCCTACGATAGTGACGTACCGGCTCCGGGGTCAAACCCGGCCTTCCGTCCTGGGTTCAGGCGATCAAGCCGATGTACGGTTTGAATCATTCTGGCGTAAACTGTCTCCATGGCCGTTCTGAGCAAAACTGAAATCTCCGCCCTCTCCCCCCAGGAGCGTCTGGCGCTGATCGACGACCTGTGGGAGAGCCTTGAATCGAATCAAGCCGCGAATCAGGCCGCCGCGGCAAGCTCCGCACAACTTCCAGACTGGCAGCGCCGGATTCTCGACGAACGGCTGCTAGATCTTGAAATCTGCCCCGGCGACGATCTCAGCCTGGCGGAAGCCCGCGGCCAGTCGCTCCTCTGATGGGCAGTTTCCCGGTTCGGCTTCGCAACAAGGCGCTCTCCGATGTGAGCCGGATCAGGATCTGGTATGAGAAGATCGATCCTGTGCTCGAAGACCGGTTCGTCCGTTCCTTGAATGATGGACTGGGGCGGATTGAGGCCCACCCCTTTGGATATCAGGTTGTCTACAGGAATACTTGGCGCGTCATCCTCGACAAGTTTCCCTATAGCGTCTACTACCTGATCCAGGACGCGAGTGTCATTGTGCTTGCGGTCATACATCACAAGCGCAACCCGGAACTGGCGCGCGTCATCGCAGAGTAGAGTCCGCCGCCCCCTACCGCCTCCGCGCACGCCAGAACGAGCTCACGCCCAAATAGAAAAAAACCACCATAATGCCGGCGGCAGCCAAAAAATTTTTGTTATAGGGGCCGTAGAGGTGACTCGGCCGGTAGCGCCACAAGGGCAGGGCAGCGGCCACCACAAACAGAAAGAAGAAAGCGCCCGTCACCTCCAGCCACAGAATGCCGCCCAACCGTCGAAAGGGACGCAAAAATCCGCCCACGCCGCGCGCCACGCCCTTCGCCGTCCGTCCAGCCGCCTGCCCGCGTGCCCCGCCGCCCGCAACCGCTTGTTCTACTTGTCCAGCCTGTTCCGCTTGTTCAACTTGTCCAGTTTGTACATCTTGCCCAGCAGCAGCCCCGGCCGCCGCCTGCGCGCCGGCCGTCTGCGCCCCGCCCGCCAGCCGCTGCCCCGCCATCCGCCCGGCAACCCGCAGCCCGATGCCCAGCGCGCGCCCTATATTCTCTGCTTTCATTCCGCTATGATGGTAGCAGCGGCGGTGTTCCCGCCGCTTTTATCCGGCTTCCGCCCGTCCCCACTTGCTCCTGGGAGCCAACGGAAGTAAGGTAGATGAATCCCATGCCGCTGCCCGCACACCCCCGCGCCGGCCGCAGCCCCTGGAGGCGCCTGTGACAATCCGTATGCGCGAACTCATTCAGCAACTCGGCGAGGCCATCCACGAGGCGGTCATCGAGAACGAGCAGATCGCCGGCGTCGTCCAGGACATCCGTCGTCACGGCTTCGATGTGCTGCTCATGCTCGAGGCCACCATCGCTCTCAACGACCTCTCCGCCAAGGAGGCCGAGCAGGTCGAAGTCCCCGCTGGCCGCAGCGCCGACCAGCCCTTCACCCAAAACGATCTCAGCTTCCTCCGCCAGTTGCGCATCTCTGTCGCCGGCGAGAACGTCACCAGCGAAAAGCAGGACGACCCCGGCCCCCCCGCCCGTTAGACCGTCCGCCGCATCCTCTCCCGCATCGGCTCGTGGGACACTCCACGCACACTCCAAGTTCACGCCTGCCAAGTATCTCCAATGCGCCAGGATTACTTCTTCAGCCAATATCCAATGACTGTTCCAAGTGCTCCGAAAGCCCATTTCCGAGAATCGGGCTCATATAGTTCTGAAAGAATGACGAAGAGGGCGGCTAAACCAATAACCACGGTGACACCAATAGCCATCTTCAGCTGAAGATTGTCAGTTTCGGCGTTGTGCGTCGATAGCTGGGCACGGCAATGGAGGAGCTTTTGCCCGTGTTGATCTGCCTGGCTTAGCCCGGCCGTGTATCGAGTATCTCCCAGGATTTTTCCCAGGGCCGAAGCATCTGGAACCTTGGTTGAACCTTCATTGCCGAAGATCACACTCGATTGGCGGCGTACGCTCCATGCTTTCCAGGCGGATATTGCCAGCAGGAGCACGATCGACAGAACTGCGATTATGAAAGGGAATGGGGAACTCATGTGGCCTAGCGTACACAATTCAGAAGCCAATTACAATCCTTCCCCATGATTGTCAAATTAAATAAAAACGGCCTGGAAGGTGTTTTCGTCCACCACCGTCACCAGCGAAAAGCAGGACGACCCCGGCCCCCCCGCCCGTTAGCCCGTCCGCCGCATCCTCTCCCGCATCGGCTCGTTATCGGCATACACTCGCCACTCCGCCACCAACCCGCCCTCCACCAACGCCCGCCACGCCGCCGGAGTCTCCCACCGGTTCTCCGCCTTCAACTCTGGGTGGCCCAGGTCCCTAGCATTTGGGGACCTGGGAAGTGATCCATCATCGGGACAATTCACCGGGGTCCCCGGCGACAGGTCTTCGTCGCTGGGGTGGTAATACGTTCCCCTGGCCTTCCCCAGCATCACCACCACGGGTCCATCACAAAACGTCTCCTCCACCACAATCGAAAAATCCGGAACCATCCTGAAGTACCCAACCCATCCCGCCCGCATCTTTTCTCGGCCTTCGGTCACACCCCCCAGCGAATCAACAAACCGGTGCTCCGGCGTCATCAACCCCGCCAGCCCCTCCACATCCTGCCGGTTAATAGCCGCCACAAACGCCCGCGCCACAACTTCCGCCGAATCGCTCATGCCGCCATTGTAACCACGCCGCGTGCCTCCCGTAGGGAGGCAAGGAGAATAGCCCAGGGTGAAACCCTGGGAACAAGTTTCAAAATGTGAACCAGCCCCGTAGGGGCGGATTGAATCTTTAAAAACAGATTGTCATCGTGCACGCGGCTCAAGTCGACTACCTTGTCACAGGGGATATTGAGGCTCTCCCAGATCGATTCTCACAGTCCTAAAAACGAGACATGTGGCAATGTGGAAATACTTCACATTCGTGTTCTAAGAGCCATATTTCCCTTGACTAGACTCACATGTGAGTGGATGATTAGCATCGATGGGGTACGACTCGGCAAAGCCACAACCCCAGTCAAATCCTTGACATCCAAACGGAGTGGATATATGGCCAACGAGGACGACCGGCTGTTTGAGAAGATCGAAAGCGAACAACAGGACAGTGAGGTTTCGTTGCGCGGTTACGAAATCCTGACGTATCCAGCAGACTTCACTTTAGAAGTGCTGGTCGACAAGTGGAATAAGAAAGAAATCAAAATTCCCAGGCTACAACGCAAATTTATATGGACACAGGCCCAATCCAGCAAGCTGATCGAATCGTTTCTGATGGGACTTCCAGTGCCACCGGTATTCTTCTATCAAGATCGTAATGATAACAAACTTCTTGTCATCGATGGACAACAGCGGCTGCGCACCATCGTTTACTTCGTCTCGGGATTATTCGGGGAGGCGGGTTCCGGGAAAAGAGTGGTCTCCTTTAATCTCGTTGGGCTAGATAAAAATAGCCCATACCTCGGAACTACCTATCAACGGCTCAAGGAGGATGACGTCGCAGCATTTAATAAGCTCAAAAATTCCGTGCTTCGCTCATTCGTAATGAAACAACTTGACCCCAACGACGACACAAGTATCTTCCAGGTTTTTGAAAGACTCAACACCGGTGGCGTGGTGTTACAGGGGCAGGAAATTCGTAACTGCATTTATGAGGGCAAGTTTAACAATTTATTGATAGATCTCAACAAATATCCCGCCTGGAGAGATATTATAGGAAGAAAAGGTGAAGACAAGCGGATGCGTGATATGGAACTAATATTACGCTTCTTCGCTCTTTTCCACTGGATTAGCCAGTACAAGAAGCCGATGAAACAATTTCTCAACAACTACATGAAGGAGAACAAGAATCCTTCCGAACAGATGTTGGAGAAGTTTAGAACTGAATTTAAGAGTACAGCAAACGCAGTTGTGACGTATCTAGGCAAGCAGCCGTTTCATCTTCATAGAGGATTAAACGCCGCAGTTTACGATTCCGTATTTACCGCAGTTGCGCGGAGAGTTGACAGTCTTGACGCCAAGAGTGCTACTGAGATAAAAGTCAAGCGAATTCAATCCCGCTATAAGAAACTTGTAAAGGACGATAGTTACCTGGCGTGGGTGACAAGTGCCACAACCGATGATGATATTGTGCCAAAGCGAATCAACCGTGCGGAGAAGTTTCTCTTTGATTGATCTGGAGTTACGGCTATGCAATTTGCACAACTCGACTTTCATATTCAGAAATGCAAAGAGCATTTGGATGCTACTAAGACACACAATACAGAGATAGAGAGTTATATTGTCCAATTTCTACTCACACGTATTTGCGCGGAATTTGAGACACGAATTGCTGTTTTAGTACAGCGACGATGTTCCCGGATGAGAGACCCACACGTTAAAAGATTTGTCCAACGCAGTGCAAGAGATGCTGCGAAATATTTCAATATTGGGGATATTGCTGGGATACTACATCGCTTTGGAGAAGACTACAAAAAAGTATTTCATGATTCAATACTAAACACACGAGCACATATTGCGTGGGATAATATCTACAGTAATAGGCAGGCAGTCGCACATGGAAGTGGGGTACAGATGAGCTTCGGCGATCTCACGAAGAACTATGCGGAAAGCATACTCGTCATTGATGTCATTGTGACCGCATTAAACCTAAAGCCACGCGAGCTTCGCGATCTTAAATAAAGGGCTGTGCATTCTTGCCAGGTGCCCCAGGTCTCATCTTGAACTTGCAGGAGGGCGGTGCTATGCTCTATGTGTGACTTAAATGTCACACGCGGGCGTGGACTGTGAGAACACTTGGAAGCCACTCCATGAGCGATTCCTGTCTGCCTGGCGAAGAAGTTGTGGAGGGCACATGACGATTAAGACTAGCTCCTACCGCCAATCTCTTTTGGCCGCCCTGTTGGACCCGGTCGAGGCCTCGGCCTACCTCAACGCCGCTCTCGAAGATTCTCCGGAAGCCTTTCTCAAAGCCCTGAAGAATGTCGCCCAGTCCCGGCAAATGGCCAAAGTCGCCAAGGATGCCGGTGTGCAGAGAGAAACCCTCTATCGCTCCTTCTCCGAACAAGGGAATCCCACCTTTGAGACGCTCTCCTCGGTACTCGGCGCATTGGGAATGAAACTCTCGATTGCTCCCGACGATTCCGAAGCGGCATTGAGTCTCACTGGCGCAGCGAAATAAGCTGGGCGGGTGGCCTAGAACCGATCACACATGCTGGGTGCCCCATGTCTCGATTTTGAGACTTAGGAAACCACGAACCTCAATCCGTCTTGCCGAAGGCGGCTGCCGCACCGCAGGTGCCCTACAATAAAGACGGAAGTCCACCATCGAGGAAAACCATGCCGCTCTCCGGAGAAGCCATTCGCCTGATGAACTACATTGACGACGTTGCCGTAACCCTGCGCCGTATTCTGGCCACCATCCCCACGCTCACCGCCGAGGAGCGCGCCCGCGTCGCCGAGCACCTGCTCAACACCAAGCCCAACGCACAGGACGTGGCCGAGGCCCTGGTCGGCCGCCGGTAAAGCTCCGCTTGCCCGTCACCGTCGCCCGCCCCGGGAGCCCGCTCACCCCGTTGACGAGCTGACTCGCTGATTTGCGCTTCCCAATTAGCCCAATTTTGTGCAAAGAACCTCTACTCCGAAGTAGAGGTTCTTTTTCACGTTTTCTGCGCGAATCTTTGCCCCCTGTTCCCTATTCCCTATTCCCTATTCCCTGTCCTTCCAGCACCTGCTCGTAATACCGCACGTACTGCGGCACCACCAGCGAGGAGCAAAACCGTTTCTGCGCCGTCTTGCGCCCCGCCTCGCGCATCGCATTGAGCCGGTCGCGATCCTTCAGCAGGCTCACCGCTCCGGCGGCCATATCATCCACATTTCCAACGGGATACAGCAACCCAGTCACCCCGTCGTCGATCAGTTCCGGCACCCCGCCCACCCGCGTCGCTATCGACGGAACCTTGCACGCCATGGCCTCCAGGGCCGCCAGCCCAAACGACTCCAGCTCGCTCGGCATCACCATCAGATCGGCCAGCGGCAGCAACTCGTTCACCCGCTCCTGCTTGCCCATAAAGTGAACCTTTTCATTGATTTGCAGGTCGTGCGCCAGCCACTCCGCGGCCGACCGGTCCGGCCCGTCGCCCACCAGAAACAGTTGCGCCGGAAGCTCCCGCGCTACCCGCGCAAAGACCTTCACCACGTCCACCACCCGCTTAACCGGCCTGAAATTAGAGAGATGCATCAGAATCGCATCATTCGGAGCAGCCATGTGCCGTCGCGTCTCGGCCCTCGCCGCCTCATCCTTGATGGGCACATACTCGTCGCAGTTCACGAAGTTCGAAACCACCTCGATGGGCTCCGTGATGCCGAAGTGCTTGACCGTTTCCTCCTTTAGATAGTTGGAGATACAGGTAACCCCGTCGCTCTCCTGAATGGCGTAGCGAGTGATGGGCAGGTAGCTGCGATCCAGCCCCACCAGCGTGATGTCCGTGCCGTGCAGCGTGGTCACAAAGGGCAGCCGCCGCCCCCGCGCGGCTAGCATCTGCCGCGCCAGCAACGCGCTTACCGAGTGAGGAATGGCGTAATGCACATGCAGCAAATCAAGTTCATAATATTCAGCAACTTCCGCCATCCGCGAAGCCAGCGCCAGGTCGTAGGGCGGAAACTCAAAGAGCGGGTAACTGGAGACCGGAACCTCGTGATAAAGGATGCCGTTGTCTCGCCCGCTCAGCCGAAACGGCTGCGAATACGAAATAAAATGCACCTCGTGGCCCCGCGCCGCCAATTCGATGCCCAGCTCCGTGGCCACCACGCCCGAGCCGCCGTAAGTGGGATAACACGTGATGCCGATGCGCATAAACCCTTCTCTTTCTGTACCTTTCGTCTGTCTATGACTTGGACGCTCCGCAAGACGCGGAAGACGCATAATGCAAATCCGCAAACGAGATCAGCTCAATCTCCGCAAACTGCTTCACCGCACGAAGGGTTTGCAGCTCAGTCTCCCGCGAGGCCAGCAGGCGGGTGCGGGCCTGGGCCAAGTCTGTGTCATTGCAGCCGGGATGCGTGACCAGCTCCCACGTGCCTTCGGGCAGACTCCGGAGCAGGGTATTAACTGTTGTTGAATCAAGAGTTCCAGTCGCCAGCACGCCGATGGCGCCATCGGTCGTCGTAAAGTCCTCTTCCGCCACAATGCGCCGGAAGGCAGGCTCCAGCAACCGCAGCATCCGCATCTGCGCCTGCCGCATCCACGGCGCTCCGTGCGTGGCGCGCCGGCTCCACGCCGGTTCGAAGGGATTGCGCACCGCACGAATTCCCGCCGCCCGCGCCGCACGCAAAACCGGCCTGAGCACGGCGGGAAAGATGTGCGTGTGCTTGTGCGTGTCGATGTGCGTCAGCCGCAGGCCCCGGCTTTGCAGCAACGCGATCTGCGCGGCGGTTTCGGCTTCAATCTCGGAGGAACGGATGCGCCCGGTAAGCAACAATTTGATGAACGCTCCCAGCGTCGGATGAAAGCGGCCTGTGCGCAGGTCTACTAGTGTGGGAAGGTTCTGCGCCGATAGCACTGGCTCGCCGTCCACCAGTACCACGTGGCAGCCTACTCCCAGTGTTGGCGTGGCGAGAGCCAGCTCGATGGCCTCATCGGTGGCTGCAGCCTTGGCCATCAGCGTGGCGCTGGTCAGCGCTCCGGCCCGGTGTAGTTCGATTATGGCGCGGTTCACCCCCGCAGTCAGCCCAAAGTCGTCGGCGTTGAGAATGAGACGGCCCACGGGGTGAGTCTATCAACACGGGGCGCGCCGCTCCAGAAAAGGCGCAGCGGTCCGTGTTCAGGGAAGGCCGGATTGCAGGCGCGCTGCTATGATGAGGGCAGGCCGCAATGGTCTTTCCGGCCCGCGTGGGCGGTTAGCTCAGTTGGTTAGAGCGCCTGCCTTACAAGCAGGAAGTCGGGGGTTCGAGTCCCTCACTGCCCACCATCGACCTGTCCGATATCGTATGGCGGATACGGAATTCCTCATAGCATCAAGTATGTTTGAGTTCATTGATCCATAAGCCCTATTTCACCAGACCCACAATCAGATCGCTAGGCCCGGGTATCTCGATACGGCGCGCCTCAGAGAACCCCGCGACCTTCATCCAGCCTGCATATTCAGCCTCACTGTAAGTGGCGCCAGCGTCGGTGCCGACAAGCATGTTCACGGAAAACAGCGCCGCGTGTTGAGGCCCGGCTTTATCGGGATTGAGGATAAAGTCCTGTACGACCAGGCGGCCGCTTGGTGCAAGCGCCTTGCGGGCTCGGCGGAAGATGTCCAGGTTCTGCTCCGCGGAAAACATATGGCAGATCGCGTTCAACATAATGATGTCATAGCCGGAACCGAAATTGTCATGGAGCATGTCTCCAGGACGAATGCTGACTTGCGCTGAGACGCCCGCCTTGCTGACATACTCGGATGTGAGCGGAACGACCTCCGGGAGATCAAGTATTTCGCATCGCACATCCGGAGATGCCTTAGCGAACGCGATGGAATAGGCGCCAGAGCCGCCGCCCAGATCGAGAATGCTGCGAACGCCGGTTGTACCAAGGGCTTTCACCACAAGTGGTGCGCGGTCTTTGGCATTGCGTTGCATGCCGGCGATGAAGTTGGCTGTCCATTCGGGGGCGCCAGCGATTGGAATTCGCGTGCCGCGGCGCACCGCCTCGGTCAGCGTGCTCCAGCGGTGCCAAATATTGGCGCTGTGCAGCAGACCATTGCGATGGTTGTCTTTTGACCCCTGAACAAAGAAGCGAGACGTATCGGGCGTGTTCTTATAATCGTCGCCGCTCTTCGAGAGCAGTCCAATGGCGACGAGTGCATTGAGCAAGATGCCCACTGCTCGGGCATTCGCATGAATCCGCGTCCCGATCTGTTCGGCATTCGCCCCGTCCCCGATGGCGGTAAAGATGTCGAGTTCGAGCGCCGTGAGGAGACAACGGCTCGGCATGTAACCGCGGATCATCTCATTCAGGCAGTCGGGGAGCATTCCGGCTTTCTCGCGTGCAGCCATAGCGGCACGGTACTTTTCCCCATGCTCGACTGACATGGCCTTCATGGCAGAGGCATCATTCCAGATGAGACGATCAACAAGCTTGCCATCGCAGAGATGCTGGCCGGCGATTTCAGGTATATCGGAAGCTTGCACGCGCCGGTACCAGATGCCCTCCGGGTAAACGACCATCACGGGACCTTCCTCGCACAGTCCCATGCACCCACAGGTGGTGAGCTGCACATCGCTGCCAAGGCCGCGTGCCTGTAGTTCGTTATCCAGATTGTTGAACACTGCGAGCGAACCGCTGGCCGGGCAGGAGGGGACGCCTTCTGGCTTCTGTTGAGTGCAGACAAAGAGATGAATGTGGTACGGTTCCATCGCGACCTCCGATCTTAGGTCAATGTTCGCTCACATAGTTGATCAGGCACTTATCCGGCAGCTACCGCTTTGAAGGCCTCACGCGCAGCGGCGAGGGTGGCAGAGACCTCCGCTTTGCCGTGCGCCGTGCTCAGAAAGGCCGCTTCAAATTGCGAGGGCGGCAGCCAGACGCCCTGATCGAGCATGGCGCGATGGAAGCGGCCGAAGGCGGCCGTGTCGCTCTGCGCGGCCTGGGCGTAGTTGGTGACCGGATTCGCTGTAAAAAACCAGGTCCACATGGAGCCTACGCGGTTGAGCGTGAGCGGAACGCCGGCGCGTGCGGCCTCGGCGGCCACGCCCTCGGCGACGGCTTTGGCCGTGGCTTCAAGCTGTGGGTAAACTTCGCCGGCATGAGCCTGCAAATAGCCGACAGTAGCAATGCCGGCGGCCATCGCCAGCGGATTGCCGCTGAGAGTTCCAGCCTGGTAGACGGGACCAAGCGGGGCCAGCAAGTCCATGAAGGCGCGCTTGCCGCCGAAGACGCCCACGGGCAGCCCTCCGCCCACGATCTTGCCGAGCGTAACCAGGTCCGCATCCACGCCATAAAGCTGGAGCGCACCGCCCAGTGCCACGCGGAATCCGGTCATCACCTCGTCGGCGATCAGCAGCGCTCCTTCGCGCGCGGTGACGGCTCGCAATCCGGCCAGGTAGCCGGGGGCGGGCGCGATGCAGCCGGCATTGCCCACCACCGGCTCCAGAATCACCGCGGCGATGGCGCAAGGATGCGCGGCAAAGGCGGCTTCGACTGCGGCGAGGTCGTTGTAGGGCAGGGCCAAAGTGAGGCGGGCAATCTCCTCCGGCACGCCGGCCGAGCCGGGGATCCCAAAGGTCGCCACGCCGCTACCGGCTTTTACCAGCAGCCCGTCGGCGTGGCCGTGATAGCAGCCCTCGAATTTGACGATGATCTTCCGTCCAGTGGCGGCGCGGGCCAGACGGATGGCGCTCATCGTGGCCTCGGTGCCGGAGCTGACGAAGCGCAGCTTTTCGATGGCCGGAAAACAGGCGACGATGCGCTCGGCTAAGTCGGCCTCGGCGACCGTGGAAGCGCCGAAGCTGGCCGAGTTGCGCGCCGCCCGTTCTATGGCTTCGACCACCGGCGGAAAGGCGTGGCCCAGGATCATCGGCCCCCAGGAGCCGAAGTAGTCGATGTAGCGGTTGCCGTCGGCGTCGATGAGCCAGGCGCCCTGGGCGCGCTCCACAAACGGCGGCGCGCCGCCCACCGCGTGAAAGGCCCGCACTGGCGAGTTCACACCGCCGGGAAAGAAGCGCTCGGCGCGCTGTTGCAGGGCCTGAGAGCGGATGCGGCTGGGGTTGCTCATCCCGTTAGTATAGTGCCCCAACTTACCCATTTCCTTCCAGCACTTTGGGGCGCAGCTCCTTAACTGTCATGGCTCTCGCCGTATCGGCGCTGGCAGCGCAATCGGATCACTGTCATCAGTAGCATTCCTATCGCAAGGCCAAAGACCTCTCGGCGCACAAAGTCGTCCCAGTTCTGACCGGCATATGAGGCCGTGTGAATGATTTTTGGCCAAAGAATACCGATCACCAGAAAGATCATTCCGATGGGCAATGTGACCATGTGCTTATTGCATCGATTGAGGCACATTGTTGTGGTTCTCCTTTCAGCTATAGATCAGTCGTGGAACCGGTACCATGCGAACAAAGACATCTTGATGACCACAAAGGTCAGCACGACGGAGAACAGGTCCCAACTCCAGACGTGGTTAAAGGCAAAGCGGTAGTACCAGAGGCAAATAGCCAGGCAGGCGCAAATGATTCCCGCGATGCTGCTGGCGCGGCGGCGATGCTCCAGAAAACGCTCATCGACAAATGCGCGGAGGATAGGAATTCTGCTGAGAATCGGATGTGTCATTGTTTGTTCTCCAAGTGGAAGATTTGATCGGTGGGGCAGGCAAAGAGGCGGGCGAAGATCAGCGCCAGCTCCAGGCTGGGCACATAGCGGTTGCGCTCGATGGAGTTGATGCTTTGGCGAGAGACCCCAACAGCCTGCGCCAGTTGCTCCTGCGTCCATCCGCGCGCGGTGCGCAGTTCCTTGATCTGGTTGGTGACCCGGTTTGTGATTGAGTGTTCCATGTAAAGTCAGCTTTCCATTCCAAGGTAAAACAAACCACATCGCTTGTCAAGCCGACTTTCCATTTTTTCTGCTCTTTCGCTCCAGAAACCGCCGGGCGACCGGAATGCAGTACTTTCCCAGCAAAAAACTGCTAAAATCGTCATTCCCGGCCTACCGCGCCGCTCGATAAGTCTATTCCTGGAAAGTCGCACCGTGTCTGACGAATTCAAGCCCAAATCCGCAACCTACGCCGATGCCGGCGTGGGCAGTCTCAGGGTCAATCCCGTCAAGGAACGCATCGCGTACCTGGCGCAGAAGACCTTCAACCGCAATGTGTTGAGCGGGATAGGCGGTTTTGCCGCGCTCTTCCGTCTGGACCTGCAACGCTGGAAGAACCCCATCCTGGTCAGTTCGGCCAATGGGGTGGGCGCCAAGCTGAAGGTGGCCTTCGAGCTGGGGATGCACCGCACGGTGGGCGCGGACCTGGTGAACCATTGTGTCAACGACATCGCCGTCCAGGGCGCCTCGCCCTTGTTTTTCATGGACTATCTGGCCAGCAGCAAGCTGGTTCCGGAGGTGGTCGAGAGCGTGTTGGGCGGGCTGGCCGATGCCTGTAAGGCCAGCGGCTGCGTCCTGATCGGCGGAGAGACGGCGCAGATGCCGGGCTTTCATGTCGATGGGGAGTACGACCTGGCGGGCTTCATCGTGGGCGCGGTGGACCGCGACAAGATGGTGACCGGCGCGGGGATCAAGGCGGGCGACGTTCTGGTTGGGCTGCCCTCCACCGGCCTGCATACCAATGGTTATTCCTTGGCCAGCAGGCTGCTCTTCGAGGTGGCAGGCTACAAGCCCACGCAGTACGTGACCGCCATCAAGGAAAAGGCCGGCGCGGCGCTGATGAAGACCCATCGCAGCTACCTCCACGTGATTCAAAAGCTGGTGACGGCGGGGCTGACGACGGGCATGGCGCACATCACCGGCGGCGGCATTACGGAAAACCTGCCCCGCATCCTGCCCAAGAACACGGGGGCGCAGATCGAGATCGGCTCCTGGCCGGTGATGCCGATCTTTGAGCATCTGCGCGACTTGGGCCAGGTCTCGCAAGAGGAGATGATGCGCACCTTCAACATGGGCATCGGGCTGATTGTGGCCATTCCGGCGGCCAAATTCACGCGGGCGAAAAACCTGCTGGACCGCGCCGAGGAGAAGTTCTACGTCGTCGGCCGCGTGGTGAAGGGCGAGCGCCGCGTGCAGTACACCTAGGGCCTGTCATCTAATTCCGCGGGCGCAGCGTTGCGAGCAAAATCCGGCCAGACGAAGCCGAGCCCGATGGCTGTGGCGGGACCACTGTCGAGGGCGAGAATGAAGTATGGCCGGATTTTGGCCGCAACCCGAAGGGCCGGGGCCAATTTCCCTCATTTCGTCGTCGCTCGTCGCTAGCAGACACCCGGTATGCGTCGCTCCTCTCTTCTAGAACTGAGAAAAATTGGCGCCCGGCGCTGCTCCTGGGGAATTAGATGACAGGCCCTAACGCGCCGGCTCCCATCGAGGCCGGCCGCGATCCGGTCCGGCTGAGGACTTCGCTTCGCCGGCTGGGGAGCGAGTGGTTCCCTGCAAGCCGCGTTGTCAAGGGGTTAATCTTTTTTATGTTTTGTAAGTCTATGGTCAATAAGTGACAGAAGTATTTTCTTTTCTTGCCGAATATATAGAAAGAGTGCCTAGGCTAGTAGATAGCCAGACAAGAGACGGAAGTACCGAGCCCGGCGAATGTGTTCGCCCTCCCCCAGCGGATGGGTTCCGGGGCACGGGGCCGTCTCTTATCTGCGACACAGCGGCTCTCCGCCGCGGGCCTGAGCCGCAACCACGGTGGCGCTCGAATTCGGGGAGATGTGCGACAAATCGAGACCAGCGGTTGGCCCGGAAGGGCGCTCGCCGCTGCTCTCGATTTTTTTGTTGCGCGGATGCAGGTTGATCCTCTTCCGCGCCTGCTACAGCGGTTCTCCAATTGCTATACCTCGAAACCGCAACTGCCGAGTGGCTTTTTCCTTAAGAAAAAGCCACCTTGCACAGCTTTGACAAGGGCACGTGAATTGGAGAACCGCTCGAAATCTCATGGTAACCAAGGCGGCTGAGGCCGCCTTTTTCTTTGCGAGGAGCTTTCCGCATGAATCCCATTTCGAATATCTGGAACCACCCGAAGACCTCGGCCGCAGGGCTGCTAATCGGGGTCGTCACCATCGCCAGCGTGCTTTCGCAGCAGGGCATCACGCTGGGCAATGTAGGCACGGGAAACTATGTAACGCTCGCCTCCGGCCTTGCCACCGCGATTCTGGGGCTGCTGGCCAGGGATCCGGAGGCAACGTCTTCTTCAACCGGATCGACTGCCAAGCTGGGTGCGTGGGCGCTGATTGCCCTGCTGCTGCAACTGCCGTTCGTGAGCGGCTGTTCGGGAACTACCGTGGCGCAGGACATTGTGAACTGGACGCCGGCGCTGCAGAGCGCGGTGGCCACGGTGAACTCTACAGCCGCCTTGCTGGCCCCTGAGGATGCGCCGATCTTTGTTGCGGCAACGGCCGGGTTCGATGCCGCCTCCAACCTGCTTGTGGCTCAGGCCAAGGCGTACCTGGCCAATCCGTCGGCCTCTGTGCTGGCGCAACTGCAAGCCGCAGTCGTGGCCTTTCAGCAGCAGGTGAACGCATCGCTGCTCCAGGCGGCCAAAATCACCAATCCCAACAGCCAGCAACACGTACTGAACGCGATCAACGCCGTGGCAACCGTGGTGAGCGCGATGCTGGCGCTGGTCACGTCCATCTCCAGCAAGGCTCAAGTGGCGCGGATGGCCTCTCAATCGCACCTCAAGCTGGCCGCGGTGCGGCCCTACCTGGATGAAGGCAAGGCCGCCGCGATGGTGGCCGGCCACTATGGCGAGCCGGTCGAGCTGGCGCGCGTCCAGGTGGCGCAGGTGGAGTTGAGCACGGCGCAGGCGGGATTCTAGAGTGCTTTAGCTTTTGCTATAGACTTCCGTGCCCCATCCATTCCGCGTTTTTCTGCGGAATGGGTGGGAAACCAATGGAATTTTGGGCAACTACATACTTGACGCACAAGTATGTATCCAGTCAATGTTTAGAACCAACCGTCAAGCCGATGTTGTTGTGTTTTGGATTATTGGTCGGATTCTGCGATCTTGCTTCGGTTTCGATTCCTTCGCGATTTAAGGCATCGATTAGCGAAACGGCTGCATCTTTAGTGCTCTGATCTGCGTCGGGATGTGTCCAGACGCGAACACCAATGACGCCGCCAAGCATCGAGCTTTTCGATCCCTCAGGAGAGTATGACCAATGTGCCGTTTGAAGTGCTTGATGGATTCGGTTGGCTATATTCACTGACTCTTTTGATTCCCAGTATGCGGTGACTGTGTACTGTTGGCCAGTGAAATGCTCTAATTTACCCGAGATCAGCTTCACTTGGTCATCAGTAAGAGATCGATCAGCGAGTTGGCTCTGTAATTCTTTAACGTGTTGTTCTGATTCAGCCGTGCGTTGCCTTTCGGAGGCAATATCTTTGCCAGCCTTCGCAGATTCTGCTTCTGCTTCATCTGCTTTTTCGTTTGCAGTTGCAGCATCCAAAAGCGCGTGAGCAGCATCTTTGTTAGCCTGAGCGATTTGGACCTGTGCGGCGTCGGAAGCCAATTTCAATTGGCGGTCTTTTTCGGCGTCGATTGAACGAGTTTTATTGAGAATGACAATGGTTGCGAGGACAGCAAGCAATGAGGCAGCCACGTAAACGTAGTTGCTTACTTTCAGGCCGAATTTGTGCTTCTGAATGTGGAAGGCAAAGACGACGATAGCGAAGGTGCTCAACAGGGCGACTACCATCGACACGATGTAAATCGCTTGCCAATGGTCTAACGATTGGCTTAATGTTTGGAGTGTAGAGTTCATGACAATTGAAACCCTCAGTATCGTTTGCGGTTCGGCTCTGGTAATAGGGGCCGTTTGTGCTATTTGGACAATGGCGATGACGGACTACAAACGGAGAGCCAAAAGAGAACGTTGAAACATGAATACCATGAAGGGCCTGAGGCGCGAAAGAGATTTGACGAAGGAAAGACGAAACCATTCCGTGTTTCCTGGACGGTCGTCAATGAACTAGAACCCATCTCATAAACATTACCGGCACTGTTTTTTGCGAAACTGGAGTTGCTCAAGGCATCTCCGCAAGTCGCTATGGCCGGACGTTGGGAACTGACAGACGAACAGTGGGAGTTGGT
>Ga0181521_10000313_pt1 | contig 58570 bp, 56 predicted proteins | sample PEATcosm2014_Bin_32_FD_119764 | JGI IMG/M metagenome (GOLD analysis project Ga0181521, IMG submission 119764) | Peatland microbial communities from MTU Mesocosm Facility, Houghton, MI, USA - PEATcosm2014_Bin02_60_metaG | ecosystem: Environmental > Terrestrial > Soil > Wetlands > Peat | place... | reverse complement strand
GTGACGCCGGGGGGAATGTGATCACCCTCAATGAGCCGACGTACAAAATCGAAATCCGTCTGGGAGGCGGACGGGAAGGCGACTTCAATTTCCCGGAAGCCAACCTCGCACAGCGTGCGAAACAGGCGCATCTTGCGCTCCCCGTTCATCGGCTCGAACAGCGCCTGGTTGCCATCACGAAGATCGGTGCTCATCCAGGCGGGGGCCCTGGTGATGGTCCGGTCTGGCCATTGGCGGTCGACCAGAGGCACCGGGGCAAACGGACGGTACTTCGAGGCGGGTTGCTGCAGCATGATGGCGGCTTGCTCCGGGTGCGGAGAAAAGGTCGATGAGGGCATCATAATCAAGGCAGTCGGGCAGGTGCTTGCGTTTTATGGCTTAATAGAAAAGGAAATTAGCAGAGAATTGCTAGAAAAATCGTTATTTCACATTATAATATCCTCGTAGCGACAGCGCGGGCAGACAAATAATGGCAATCGATGCCTACGACCGGCAGATCCTCGATGTGCTGCAGGAGGACGGGCGCATCAGCAACCAGGAATTGGCCGATCGCATCGGCCTTTCGCCTTCGCCGTGCCTGCGAAGGGTCCGTGCGCTGGAAGAATCCGGCCTTATCATCGGGTACCGCGCGCTTCTCGATGCCAAGGCGCTGGGTCTGTCGCTCATGGCCCTGGTTCACATTGCCATGGATCAGCACACCCCGGAACGCTTCAAGAATTTTGAGGCGCAGGTCAGCGAGTTTCCGGAGGTCTTGGAGTGCCTGCTGATCACCGGTCAGTCCGCCGATTACCAGCTCAAGGTCGTCGTCCGGGACATGGATGCCTACCAGGAGCTTCTGCTCAACCGTATCACCCGGATCAAGGGGGTCACGGGCGTGCATTCGAGTTTTGTCCTGCGCCGGGTTGTCGACAAGACCGCGCTGCCGCTGGCCGCGCCCGGCATCATGGCGTGAGAACTTGCACCCCCGCCCTTGCTGGCGTGCGGTCAAGCTTGCCGTTTGAGGAGAACTTCAATGACCCTACGTACCCTGCAAATCGATGATCGAATCTTTCAATATGTGCTCGATCATTCGCTGCGCGAGCATCCCGCGCAGGCGGCGCTGCGCGCGGCCACAAGTTCGCACCCGCTTGCGGGCATGCAGATTTCGCCCGACCAGGGGCAGTTCCTGGCGCTGCTGATCAAGCTGATCGGCGCGCGCCGCACGATCGAGATCGGCACCTTCACGGGGTACAGCGCACTCACGGTCGCGCTCGCGCTGCCGCAGGACGGCCGGGTGCTGGCGTGCGACATCAGCGACGAGTACACGAGAATCGGGCGAACCTACTGGAAGCAGGCCGGCGTGGAGCGCAAGATCGAGCTTGTACTTGGGCCGGCGCTGGCGACACTGGACGCGCGCCTGGCCGCTGGCGAGCAAGCCAATTACGACTTTGCGTTCATTGATGCCGACAAGACCAACTATGACGGCTACTACGAACGCTGCCTGCGACTGGTCCGTGCGGGCGGGCTGATCGCATTCGACAACACCTTGTGGGGTGGGGCGGTCGCCACGGCGTCCAAGGACGCGGACACGCTTGCGTTGCAGGCGCTCAACACCAAGCTGCACGGCGACGAGCGCGTCGACATCGCCCTACTCACGGTAGGCGACGGACTGACCTTGGCGCGCAAACGCTGAGCCGGCAGGCGCTGCTCCGGCAAGGAAGGCTCGGCTTCGCTGGCGTGTGCCAGGGATCTCCTGTTGGGACCAGCCCTATCTCCCGCGGCCGGATGGGAGCCGGGTGCCGGCTTAGCGGCCCGACGATGCGAGGGGCCCGCCCGAGCTTGTAACCGCCGTCCACCCGCAAATGTGCGGGGCACCGGACGTGCCGTTTGCCACACCGCTGTCACAAGCCGATCGCAAACTTGGCCGGGGCGTTTTGCCCACTCAAGGGGGTCGATCAATGAATGTTAGCGCCGAGGTTGCGGAAAAAATCGCGCCCCAAACCGGGTCCAAGGGCCCGCGGCTCGACCAGAAGCCCGGTCTGCTGACGGGCATCATCTTCGTAGGCTTGCTTGCGGTCGGCCTGCTGTTTATGGGCCGTGGCCTGGTGACGGACGTCACCGAGTCCGGCGCAGAAACGGGTGTGACGACGTACCTGCCATTTGTTCTGCTGATCGTCGCCTTGCTGATCGCGCTCGGCTTCGAGTTCGTCAACGGCTTCCATGACACCGCTAACGCGGTCGCCACGGTCATCTACACGCACTCGCTGCCCCCGAACCTGGCCGTCGTCTGGTCCGGCTGCTTTAATTTCCTCGGCGTGCTGCTGTCGAGCGGTGCGGTGGCCTTCGGGATCATTTCCCTGCTGCCTGTCGAGCTGATCTTGCAGGTCGGCTCCAGCGCCGGCTTTGCAATGGTCTTCGCCCTGCTGATCGCCGCGATCATCTGGAATCTCGGTACCTGGTGGCTGGGTCTGCCCGCTTCCTCATCGCACACGATGATCGGCTCGATCATCGGTGTCGGCATTGCCAACGCACTGATGCACGGGCGCGACGGCACCAGCGGCGTTGACTGGTCGCAGGCTGCCAAGGTTGGCTACTCGCTGCTGCTATCGCCGCTGGTTGGCTTTGCCTGCGCGGGGCTGCTGCTGCTCGCGCTGCGCGCACTGGTCAAGAACAAGGAACTGTACGAGGAGCCAAAAGGCCAGACGCCGCCGCCGTGGTGGATCCGCAGTCTTCTGATCCTGACCTGCACGGGAGTCTCGTTTGCGCACGGCTCGAACGACGGGCAAAAGGGCATGGGCCTGATCATGCTGATCCTGGTCGGTACCGTGCCGCTGGCCTATGCGCTCAACCGCGCGATGCCCGCCAGCCAGACGACCCAGTTCGCCGCGGTCGCGCAGGTGACCCAGCAATCGCTGGAAAAGTGGACGACGGGTGCAACGCTGGCCGATCCGCGCGCGCTGCTCTCGGACTACATCCGCACCAAGGAATACCAGCCCGAGGTGCTTAACTCGCTGGCCGCGATGACGGGCAGCATCGGCATCCAGGTGAAGCAATCGGTCACACTCGCGAACATGCCGGCTCTAGCCGTGGCCAACGTGCGCAACGACATGTATCTCGTTTCCGAAGCCATCCGCCTCGTCGAAAAAAGCGACAAGGTGTCGTTGGATAGCGACGCGAAAAGCAACCTGAAGGCATTTCGCAAGGAGATCGATGGCGCCACAAAATTCATCCCGCTCTGGGTTAAGGTTGCGGTCTCCATCGCGCTGGGACTGGGCACCATGGTCGGCTGGAAGCGCATCGTCGTCACGGTGGGCGAGAAGATCGGCAAGACCCACCTGACCTATGCCCAGGGCGCATCGGCCGAACTGGTCGCGATGGCCACCATCGGTGCCGCCGATGGCTTCGGCTTGCCGGTCTCCACTACCCACGTGCTCTCTTCCGGGGTGGCGGGAACAATGGCGGCGAACCGGTCGGGACTGCAGATGGCAACGATCCGCAACCTGCTCATGGCCTGGGTGCTGACGCTGCCGGCGGCGATCGTTTTGTCCGGCACTCTTTACTGGCTATTCACGCACCTTTTCTGACCCATCGGGCCGTATCGCGCCAACAGTGTGCCGATCCTGGCGTGCGCCTGCGCCTTGTCGACAACAATAGGCGATGGACTGCCCTTCGTGGTCCCCGGATCCTTTGCCTCCCCCTTGCCGATGGCGGACTCGGCGCTCGGCCGCGCGCTACGGCTCAACGCTTGATGCGGGAAATCTTCGTGCCTTCGATGCTCAGACTGGCCATAAGCCCCTGCTGGTCGAAGATGAAGGCGTAGGCATCGTCCTTCAGTGTCGTTGATGACAGGTTCTTGGCAGCACACTCATTGACGACGACCACGGTCGGCCCGACGCCGATCTCCCATCCCTTCGAATCCTCCAGGTAAGACACGGCCTTGTCGTTCATGAGGAAAACCGCGTAGCCGTATGACTGAGCGCCGGCCTGCAGGCCCCAGGAGCCGCTCACCGAGTTGTAGTAGTCGACGACTTTCGAGTACTTCATCAGCACGCCTTCGCCGTAACTGCCCCCGAAGATCAGCCCGGCCTTGACGATATTGGGGAAGACCAGTACCGCCTTGGCGATCTTCGCAATGTCGGCGGCCACGGGATGAGTTCGGTCCAGCGTTTGCAGCGCTTGCGCAGCGCTGCGACCGAGATCTTCCGCCGATGCCGCATTCGCGCGCTCGGGGATTGCCCCGAGCGAACCAGCCAGCACGGTAATGAGACTCATAGCAAGAAGGCTGCGTCGATCGATTTACATCCAGAACTCCTTTTATGGTTTTTCCCCCTGCGAGGGGATGCTCCAGCTCAGATCCGGATCGTATTCCGTGATTTTGCGGGCAAGCTCCGCCGTGTCCGGGCCAAGATTCTTCTCAAAGACGATGCCGCCCTGGTTGACCAGGAAGGTCATGACTCCGGAATCGCCCCATTTTGCCGGAAATGCCAGCAGGGCGAAGCCGCCACTCATGTGGCCGTCGATGATGTAGTCCTTGGCGCCACCAGGCGCATGCGGGCCCTGGCGCGTGAGAATCCGGAAATAGTATCCATGGTAGGGCGATTGGCGGCCTTGGTGGTCCTTGCCCGTGTAGCCCTCCGCCCGCGCGCGCACCACGAGTAGCCCGAGCGGACTTTGCTCCTCTCCGGCCGCAGTTTCCCAAAAAAGACCGTCGTGCTTGCCGGCACTGCTTTCGAACTTCGACGCGTACTCGCGCAACCCGCCGCCAAGCCGGTCCTTGGATGCGTATTCACGCTGCGCCGCCACGTACGCGCGGCAAACTTCGATCACATTCAATTCGTTGCGGCCGACGCGACGGTCGAGGATCTTCTGCAGGCTTGCCTCGGTGTCGAAGTGCCAACGTTGGCTCTGCTCGATGATCGGGATCGGCAACGACCAGTCCTCCGGCCCGACGATCAACGTCGCTGTGTTCGTGGCCTCGGCCGCGACCCGGTGCGCCTTGTCGTAGGCGTTTACGAACCGATCACGCGCTCTCGCATCGGCGACCCGGTCTCCCGAATGGAGGAGTTTTTGCCCGCTAGGCCCAAGGATCCGAAGCAGCTCGCGCTGATCATTGCGGCGTAGCGCTGCAATCAGCGCATCGGCCGCCTCATCCGGCGTCGCAAAATCCAGTCGTTTCGCTTCGGCCGCAACGGCCGAACTCGGAGCACCAAGTGTCGGGCCTACCGCGGCGATGCCCAGGACGATGGCGAGCAGCCATTGCCCGCCAACACAAGGCCTGCAAGCGCGGACGCGGCAAACAAACGTTTTCATCGGTACCCCTTGCCGCCGCCGGAGGGCGCGGACGTTCGGCTGCTGGCACCGCGCTGCTCCTGCGCGTGCACGTCGGCGCCGCGTCCAAAGGACTCCAGCGCCGGGGGCGAGGCGCGCTCAACGGGAGCGGGGGCATATCGCGGTGCTTCGGCCCTAGGCATGGCCGGCGTTGCGCCCGGAGCATGAACCGGCTCGGGCGCGGTAGCGCCATAGCGCGTGGCGGGCAAGCCGGTCGGAGCGCGCGCGGTTTCGGCGGGAAAATAGCCACGGAATTCGCTACGCATCGAGCGCATTTCGGCCGCGCCCTCAAATCGGGCTCGCGTCACAGGATCGCGATAGGGCACGCCGCCTCGATGCGCCGGATCGTGCTGCCACGGCCCTGTTCGCATCGGCGGGAACCTTCCCCCAGTCGCGGCGCCGGCGCCACCGACGATGTTCAATCCATGTTGGTTCCAATTCCAGTGGTTCCATCCCCAGAACGGGACCACGATGGAAAAACCAATGTAGCTGCCAATCGGATACCCGGGAACATCGAAGTAATACGGCAGGTAGTCCGGATACGGCCAGTCGCCGTAGATCACATCCGGGTCGTAAACTGGTACATAAACCGCGTCCGGTCCGGCAGGCGCTATCTCGATCGCCTGATCGTTGTTCGCCACCGTCTGTTGAGGCGTGGATACCAGCGTTCGGGCGGCTTGCGCGCGGCCGCGCAGCCGCTGCACGCTGTCCATGACATCGGCCTGCTGGGCAAGGAAGGCATCACCCAGCTGTTCCGTCCAATCCAGATTGCCATCCATCACGCTCAGGATCTGCGGATATGCAACCAGCGACTTGACGCTGGCGTCCCACGGCTCCTGCTGCAGAGCTTGCGCCAGCGGCATGCCGCGCAAGGACGCATTCGTTGGATTCTGCAGCCAGCGATCGGCTTGAACGATTTCCAGCGGATAGGTTGAGGCCATCAGGATCTGTCCGAGCAGGTCGTCCGGATACAAGGCGATCGGTGCGAGCATCTGATCGAGCTGCATCGACGAATATACGGGCTGGCTCTGCGGGCCGGGTGCCGCTGGACTTTGCCCGTATGCTTGCGCTGCCAGCAAGACCCAGCCGAACGCGGCCGCACCCAGGAGAACGATGACGCGGGCGAATCTTGCCCGACCCGCCGGGGCCTGTGGCAGGACATACGGCAAGAAACATGGATGGAAGATCTGCACGATTCTGTCCCTGCCTGCGTCCTTCCCCTCGATGATCGCCGATTTGATCCCGGTTCGGGGAAAGCTACTGCGTGCAATCTCCGTGGCCTCGATGCGTCACAAATGTTCAGTTTAGCGCTTTAACGACGCCGCCTCGCCGCCATAAAAAGTTGACCATCACATTGCGAGCATGGCAGTACCCCTGCAACAAGCGGGCGTCGTGGCAAGTGCCGCAAGGCGCCGCGCGGTGCCGCGTGAGGTCGGGCGCCGTCGTACTTAGAGATAGGGCAACATCAAGCGTGCGGCACTGTCGCGCAGCAATACCGGGAGCGAGCGCTTGGCGAGTGCGTCCGCCGTTATACGGGTTTCCTGCCGATCGACGATCCTGCGGTTGACTTGCTGGACGAGGCCGGCGTGATAGACCTCCAGATCCAGCTCGAAGTTCAGCCGGAAGCTGCGTATGTCCCAGTTCGCGCTGCCGATCAAACACCAGAGGCCATCGACGGTCATGAGCTTCGAGTGGTCGAATGGTGGCGGGTGAGTCCAGACGCGGCAGCCGGCTGCGAGCAGCGGGCCGATCTGCACGCGGGTGGCCCAATCCACCGCCGGATGATTGCTGCGTTCCGGCAGTACCACGTCGACCTCGACGCCCCGTAACGAGGCCAACGCCAGCGCCGTGATGATCCGCTCATCGGGTAAAAAGTAGGGGGTCATGATCTTGACGGATGTTCGCGCGCACGCAATGGCCTCCAGGATCATCAACTCGATCTTTTCGATATCCTGGTCAGGTCCCGAGGTCACCGCTCGCGCCACGCTGTCGCCGGCCGACTCCATTGGCGGAAACCACCCGTCCCCCGCTAGCTGTTGGCCGGTCGCGAAGAACCAGTCGTCCGCGAACACGTCGATCAGCTGCGCAACGACCGGTCCCTCGAACAGGAAGTGGGTATCGAACACCGGCCGGCGTGGCTGGCGGCGCGTCAGGTTCTCCGCGCCGATATTCAATCCGCCGGTAAAGGCAATCCGGCCGTCGACGCCAAGGACCTTCTTGTGCGTACGCAGGTTCAGAAATGGCATGCGCCACGGCAGCGGCGAATGCAGAAACCGCGCGACCGGTACGCCCGCGCGTCGCAGCCGCCGATACGTGGCGGACCGGAAGTACCCACCACCGAAGCCGTCGATCAGGACGCGCACGTCAAGACCGCGCTTCATTGCGCCGCTCAAGGCGTCGATGAACTTGATCCCGGCTACGTCGGCTCGAAAGATATAACTGGAAAGCGCGACGCTTCGCCGCGCTGCTTCGATTGCCGCGATCATCCTGGGATAGGCTTCGTCGCCGTTGCGCAAAATCGTGATCGCGTTGCCGCTTTCCAGCGGCCGCTGCGTGATGCTCAGGCCGGCGCAAGCGAGTGGAGCGAGGTGGTCATCGCGCGGTCCCGCTCGGGCCTGCTCGACCACGCGGACGGCCAGCCGGTTGCTTCGCAAGCTCATTGCGCGGCGCCGAACGCGGTTGATACCCAGGAGCAGGTACAGCACACTGCCAAGAATCGGCGCGAGCCATGCGAGGCCGATCCAGGCCATGGCCGAGCCGGCGTCGCGCTTGTGGACGAGCGCGTGTGCGGTGACGCCGGCGGCCAGCAACAAGTGTATGAAGGTGACGACGGCCGGGTTGGTCGCGCTCGTCAGATCAGCCTCGCGAAAACTGTTGGAGTCGGTCGAATTGCTGAAGGATGTTTCCCAACTCGACATCCTCGGTTGCAGCCCCAAGCTTGCTCAGAATTGCGCGGCCGTCGGCGTGCTGGAAAAGGCTGGCGAACACCCTGAGGCCGGTCAGGCTCGGTTTGAGTTCGCCGAAATTCAAGACACCAGGGGTGCCGTACTTTCTTTCTATCGCCGTCACAAGGTTGACCATTGCTTGTTTGAGCGCTTCTGTTTCGACGAAATCCTCGTCGATCGTCAGGGCCGGTTCCACGTGTCCGAGCACTGCGTTGTATTGCGCGAGGCTGTTGTTGCCGACCTCGAAGTTGGAGCACCGCTGAAATTCGGATGCGCCGGGTGCGAGAAGGAAGGATTCGATGCGCCAAATGTCCGAAGTCTGCCATAGCGCCACGACAATGACGGCCGGCTGCATGGCAAATGGTATTGGCACCTCGTAAATCTTGTAGGCCATCCCAACCGCTCCCTTCGCACCGAAAAATTTTAGATTCAAAGCATTCTTGGTGCCCCGCGCAGCATACGCTGGGACCCCGGCAACACGGCCTGCGTTGCTGGGCTTGGTGAAAATGTGCGACTTGGCTCCCCCTTGCGATGGGGCCGAAATCGCGTACTGGCACACTCCTTGCCTGTCGTACATTCGCAGGCAGGCGCCGCGTAGCTTGGGCAGGACCGACTGGCCGCCTACGGGGCATCTTGTGTTTTCGCATCCAAGCTCCCGGATTTGACCAGCCGCCGTGCGGCGTTGCTCTTGGTTCGTAGTCTGGGCGTGTGGGGACGCAGTTTGGACCTGAACGGCTGGACAAAATCCGAGCTTGTCGATGACAGCGGCATCGTTTCGTTGCAAGCGCGTTCGCACGGGAATCGCGTCGAAGCGGCCGTGCAAGGCGAGCGCGACGCGGGCGCAAGCTGGAGCGATCTCGGCGCCTTGCCGCAAGCACGCCTTGGGACGGCGTTGCCAGGCTTCAAGCCATCGTCAGACCTCGACAAATGCGTTCCCAACACGTTTTGAGCGGCTGCTTGCAGGCGCAAGAACACGAACTGCGGGTCGCGCACACTGTTACGGTTGTTTCCATCCTTTCATGAAATTTTTCTAGCCTGGCCTAGCGCCGCCGGCCTAGACTGGTCCTGCAGTTGGCAACTTGGCAAGCTCGGGAGTCCGGCTGGTTGCGGATCGGCCACGGCGCCGAAAAGCCTGAGCAAATCGACCAACGGGGGGATTGCAATGAAGAACTTTCGTCATTGCCTGCAGGTCCTCGCCATGGCTACGGCGCTCGCATTGGGCGCATGCGGCGGCGGTTCCTCGAGCATGTCCTCCGGCACTTCGTCCAACCGCACCCAGCCAATCAGCATGGCCAGCGGCGTGCTGAGCGCCTTTGGCAGCGGAGGCGGTGTTGGGGGCGTCGTCGTCAACGGAGCCGAATACGTGACCGGCAATTCCACCGCCGTCGTCGATGGCGACGCCGAGGACACCCCGACCTCGGTTGCGGGTTTGCAGGTTGGCATGACGGTGGATGTGGACGCCGCCACCAGCGTCTGGGGCCCAATGGCGAGCCTGGTTCGCTTTAGCAGTGCCGTGCGCGGCGAGGTTGACGCGGCTCCCAGCGGTAGCACCCTCACGGTTCTGGGACAAACGGTACAGGTCACCAGCGCAACATCGTTTGCCGGCAGCAAGACGTCCGGGGGCTCGACCACCGCGATTACCCAGCTGAGCGACATTGGTGTCGGCGATTACGTCGTGGTGTACGGCTTTTTGCAGTGCACCAGCACCGGCGCCACCTGCACGTCCACCCAGGTTGTGGCCACCCTGATTTTTGAGCCCGGCACGGTCGGGGTCTTTCGGACCGAGGGGTATGCGCAAAGCGTCGATCCCGCGAGCAATTCTTTCAGCATCAACGGGTTGATGATCCATTACGCCACCATGGGCACCTCTGCCACGGTCTGTAAGCCCACGCCGTGTCCCTCGATTGCCAGTGGCGACTTCGTGGAGGTGCGCACCACGACGCCAGTCGCCCCTGCCGCTAAACCGGTCCTGACGGCCAGCTACATCAAGACCACCAGCCAGGTACCGGTACTTGCCACCGGCAGCACGGTTTCCATCGAGGGCCTGGTGGCGAATCTCGACACGTCCACGGATACCTTTGACGTGCGCGGCATCAGCATTGACGGCTCCAACCTTGCCTCGACGCTGGCAATGCTGGCAAACGGCCAAATCGTCGTCGTTACGGGCACGGTGTCGTCCGACGGCACGATCGTTGCCACCGCAATCAGCACCGAAAAGCGTGCGACCTTTTCCGTAATGGCTCCCCTTGACTCGGACAGCGCTTTCCTGGATACGTTGACGGTGTTGGGCCAAACCTTCACGGTCAACAGCGCTACCCGCTTTGTCGATTGGGCAGAAGGCGTGCGTCCGTTCAATCTGAACAACTTCGCAACCGTTCTTTCCGTCGGTGAACAGTTGATCGTCAGCGGGTATGCCACGGCTTCCGGCAACGTGGCGACGCGCGTCGAACGAATCCCCACTCCGCTTACGCCGACGGTCGGTGCCCAAGGCATCGTAACGGCCGATTCCAGTTCGGCCGACACGCTGAGTATCGGCGGGGTCACGGCCACGCTCGGCTCCTCGACGATGCTCCGGTACCAGGGAGCGGGCAGCAACCCGACGCTGGGGGGATTCTTCGCCGCCCTTACGGTGAATTCCAGCGTTGCTTGGGTGATCGGCACGGCGGGAGCAAGTGCGGGAGCGATTACGGCCACCAGCGCCGTCGCTTTGCCGACGACCTGTCAATGGGCATTTGGTCCGAATTGATGCGTCACCATCGAGCGCCGTCGATCGGCCTCGTTCAAATTCCTGCGTCCATCGCGTTCGCCTCCAATAATGACAAATCCCCGCGCCGACCTGTCCGAAACCTATCGCGAAATGAGCGACGAGGAACTCCAGGAGCGGTGGATCGGCGGTCACCTCACCGAAATCGCTATGGAGGTGGCTCGGGCGGAATTATTGCGGCGGGGAATGCAGGTGCCGGAAATCTCGACTCGGGAGAATGACGACGCGGCGAGCGCATCGGAGGAGACCGTCACATTCGTCACGGTGGCGCGATCGCTAAGCCCTTGGGACCTGGACATTTTGCGTGCTCGTTTGGCCGGCGATGGAATATCCTCCTTTGTCGTCGACGACAACATCAATCGCATGAACTCGCTATGGTCGGTCGCCGTTGGCGGAGCAAGGCTGCTCGTGCCGCAGCAACAGGCGGAGCAGGCCAAGGAGATCATCGCTTACGTGAAGTCCGGACGACTGGCCTGGCGCGACGGCGATGATGTCGGTTGAGCCTTTCCTCGTAGGCAAATGAGGCTGCCGAATGGCCGGTCGCCATCGCGCTATACCGCTCTCATCGGAGCACCCGGTCCAGCCAGGAGGAAACATGGTCGGCGACTTCCTCCCAGCCGCTTTGCCCGATGATAAAGTGGGTGCGCCCCGGGAATTCCTTGAATTCAGTGATCGATTCGGGCCGGCGGTATTTTGCAAAGTTGCTGCGGTTCAAGGACGGCGGGATGATATGGTCCTGTGAGCCCGCGATCATCAACAGCGGTGCGCCTGGCTTCCGGAAATCAATGCGGGCAGTTGATGTCAGCGACTCCGCGGGAACCCGGCGCGATTCCGGCACGACGAATGCTTCGAACGCCGCTCGCTGCTCTGTCAAGGGCAGAGCGTTCACGAAAGCGTAGCGGAATTGCTCGAAAGTCATCGTGGCTGGCAAGTCCTTGGAGGCAAACGGGTTGATATGACCCCAGTTGGCCTTGATGAACGACCACTTGATCGTGAACACGCCTTGCGGCGGCGCCGAATCGATAGCGACGGCCGCCGCCGCCAACTCACGCTGCAAGAGCAGTTGTGTGATCAGGCCACCCATCGAATGGCCGATCAGGATAGGCTTCTGGTCGAGCGCTCTGATGGCGCCGGACAAATGCTCCAGCACCGCCGTCAACGTCAGTGCGGCAAGCTTCGGATCGGAGGCGCTGCGCCGCAAAACGGCCACAGGCCGATCGCGCCCTGGCCAAGCGGGCGCCAAACAATCGTACCCCTTTGCGCCAAAGCGGTTCGTCCACGGCTCCCAGCACGCGGGTGTCATGTACATGCCGTGGATGAATACGATCTTTTTCGGTGCCATGGTCACTCCCGGGCAATGACGCAAATACACTCTAACCCAGGCCGCGGCATTCGCGGCGACCGCCTCGCGCAGGTCGAGGACGAAGTCGATCACGGCGCGAACGCGCCTGGGCATGGCGACGCGCGAGATTTGCCAGCGGGTCAGGATCTTTGCTGGTGGCGCGAGCACGATCTGGCTTGGTGGGGCCGGGTCTGTGGCCTAGACTGTGTTGCGACCACGATCTGCGCACGTCCTCTGAAGGTGATTGCCACAGTCCTAATCGCAAACCGTGACGCTGGCAGGAGCCCAGCATGAGAGTCAGCGAACCGTCCAGGACCGCCGGTGTGCGGCTGCTGGCCTCGGGCGACCAATGCCTCATCGTCGAATTCGGTCGCACCATCGACCTGGGGATCAACCGGCGCGCCTGCGCCTTTGCGCGCAGGCTCACCACTGCGGCGCTTTCCGGCGTCACCGACATCGTGCCCTCGTTTAGCAGCGTGGGCCTGCATTACCGTGCCGCGGCCGTCCCGCTGCAGGGCGAGGAGTCGCCGCTGGCAGCACTGCGCCGGGCCGTCGAGGCAGTTCTGGCCGCTCCCTGGGACATGGACGAAGGCGCCACGCGCCTGCTCGAGATTCCGGTGTGCTACGGCGATGACTTCGGTCCCGACCTCGATGAAGTCGCGCAGATTCGGGGCCTGGGGCGCGATGAATTGATCCGCCTGCACACTGCGACCACCGGACGCGTCTTCATGATCGGTTTTGCCCCGGGTCACCCCTACATCGGATTGTGGGACGAACGCTTCGCCATTTCCCGGCGCAGCACGCCGCGCACGCTTGTGCCGGCCGGGACGGTCGCGATTGCCAACCGCCTTAGCGTCGTCTACTCCTTCGACGTACCGGGCGGGTGGAACCTGATCGGCCGCACGCCCTGGGCGATGTTCGACGCGAAGCGCACCGCGCCCTGCCTGCTGCGGCCGGGCGACAGCGTGCGCTTCGTGGCGATTACTCCGGCAGAGTTCGCCGCCATGCAAAGGACGGGATCATGACGGTCGAAGTGCTCAAGCCGGGACTGTTCAGCAGCTTTCAGGATCTGGGCCGCACCGGCCACCAACATCTGGGCATTTCTGTCAGTGGCGCGATGGACGAACTTTCCCATCGGCTGGCTAACCTCGTGCTCGGCAACGACGAGCGCGAAGCCACGCTGGAGATCACGCTGATGGGGCCGACCCTGCGCTTTGCCGTGCAGGCCACGGTGGCCTGGTGCGGCGCTGATCTATCACCGGCCATCGACGGCACGCCGGTGCCGCGCGCAACGCCGACACCGGTGCCTGCGGGCGCCACCCTGCAGTTTGGCAAGCGCTTGTCGGGTATGCGGGCCTATCTGGCGGTGCGGGGTGGCTTCGCGCTCGCGCCGGTCATGGGCAGCACCAGCACCTATGCACGCGCGGGCTTCGGCGGCTACGAGGGGCGGGCGCTGCGAAAGGGTGACGTGCTCGGTCTCAAGTCTAGGGGTCTACCTGGCATCGCTTCTGTCTCGCCCGGCACGGCGGCGGCCGTGCAACGGCTGCACGATGAGTTATCGGGTCTGACGATCCGTGTTCTGCCCGGGCGCGAATGGGAGCAGTTTGGCGCAGGGGCGCAGCAGACACTGCTGTCACATCCGTATCGGATCGCTGCGCAATCCGACCGCATGGGCTATCGGCTCGAAGGGCAGGCGCTGGAGCGAAGCACCACGGACGACGTTCTTTCCGAGGCCGTCTGCTTCGGCACGATGCAAGTCCCGCCCGACGGCCAGCCCATCGTGCTGATGGCGGAGCGCCAGACAACGGGTGGCTATCCCAAGATCGTGCAGGTCGCCAGCGTCGACCTACCGCGCTTGGCGCAGCGCGCCCCGGGAGAATCGCTGCGGTTCGTGCTGATCGCGATGGAAAAGGCGCAGGCGTTGCTGTTGGCACGCGAGCGCGTCCTGCGAACCTTGATCCCGGCCGTCTAATCCGCGAGGACAAGGACATGCGTGTACTCGACCTGAACTGCGATATGGGCGAGGGCGATGGCGTCTACCCGCTTGGCCACGATCTGGCACTGTTGGACCACGTAAGTTCGGCCAACATCGCCTGCGGATTTCACGCCGGCGACCCGTGCACCATGGCGGCGACGGTCAAGGCCGCCGCCGCCAAGGGCGTGGCCATCGGCGCCCACCCCGGCTTGCGCGACCTCGAGGGTTTCGGACGCCGCGAGATGACAATCTCGGCCGCGCAGGCCTACAACCTCACCGTCTACCAGATCGGCGCGCTCTACGGCTTCACCGCAGCGGCAGGCGTACGGATGTGCCATGTCAAGGCGCACGGCGCGCTCTACAACATGGCCGCCGGCGATACCCGGCTTGCCGAGGCGATTTGCCGTGCCGTGCGCGATGTGGACGCATCCTTGATCGTTTTTGCGCCATCCGGTAGCGCGATGGAGCAGGCGGCGAGCGCTCTGGGCCTGCAGGTGGCCTGCGAAGTGTTCGCCGACCGAAGCTACCAAGACGACGGGTCGTTGACACCGCGCAGTCAGCCTGGCGCGATGATCACGGACCTGCAGCAGTCGATCGAACAAGTGCGCAGCATCGTGCTGCAGGGCTGCGTTCGCGCGCTCTCGGGCAGGCAAGTGCCGCTGAAAGCCGACACGCTGTGCATTCACGGCGACCAACCCGGAGCACTGCTATTCGCACGAGGCCTGCGCGCGGCGCTGCAGGATGCCGGCGTCACCGTGCTCGCTCCGGTACCGGCTGCGCGGCGAGCATGAACGTCGCTGGCGGCCCCGCGGCCGCGCCCGCATGGCGGCTATTAGCCCCATCGGGCAGACACGGCGGATTGTCGGGCACGGCCTGATCACCCGAGCCCAAAGACGAGTCAGCGCCGTCGCCGGCCGCCCGCTCGGGCCGACGATCGGGCAATCGTGGCGGCCTTGCGAGAATCTTGGCGTTCGAGACCACAAGAGGCAGGAGTCATTTTCACGCCTCATAGATTTTCCGCCGCACCGGTCAAATGCTGGCTCCTTGGGCCGGTTGCGCCTTACACCATCCTTGCTGCGAGTCACCAGCGATCGAGCTATCCTGTGGTCTGCTCGACGCTAGAAAATATCGATGCTCCCTGCTCGCTGTCGATGATTCGGCGTATAGCTGCAGGTGGTTTGGCGACCAAGCATTGATGCGCCGGCAGCGAACTGCCGAAGCTAAGGCAGACCCATGGGCACAACCGCTACGCCAGCGTCCGCAGTTTCATTGCTCGCCAAATCGGGCGCCGCCGCGAAGGATGAACTGCCGAACGGCCTGACGAGCGACGAGGCTCGCCGCCAGCTGGAGAAATTCGGTCCGAACGCAACGCCGGACACGAGCGCGCAGCCCCTGCGCAGGGCGCTGGGCAAGTTCTGGGCGCCCGTTCCCTGGATGCTCGAGGCTGCGATCGTTCTCCAAGTCGTGCTTGGTGATTTTGCCGAGGCCGGAATCATCGCAGGTCTGCTGGTATTCAACGCTGCCCTGGGGTTCTTCCAGGAGAGTCGTGCCCAAGCAACCCTCGCCGCACTGAAGCAACGGCTGGCCTTGACCGCGACCGTCCGACGCGACGGCGCTTGGAGGAACGTAGCCGCTCGTGCGCTGGTACCGGGCGATGTGGTGATGCTTACACTGGGGGGCGTTGTCGCCGCGGATGTGCGCCTCAGCGCGGGGGAGATCCTGCTCGACCAGTCCATGCTCACCGGTGAATCTGTGCCCATAGAAGCCGGGGCGGGCGTGCAAACTTTTGCTGGTGCGCTAGTGCGGCGCGGCGAGGCGCTGGCGGAGGTCACGGCGACCGGCGCGCACACCAAGTTCGGCCGTACTGCGGAGCTCGTCCGTACCGCGCACGTCATAAGCTCTCAGCAACGGGCGGTGCTGCGCGTGGTGCGCAATCTTGCCGCCTTCAACGGCGCGGTTATCGTCATGCTAGTCGCCTATGCTCATTTTCTCGCGATGCCGATCGCCGATATCGTCCCGCTCGTCCTCACGGCGGTCCTGGCTTCCATACCGGTAGCGCTACCAGCCACCTTTACCCTTGCCTCGGCGCTGGGCGCGCGGGACTTGGCAAAGCTGGGTGTTCTTCCGACCCGCCTGTCCGCGGTGGATGAAGCGGCGAGCATGACCGTGCTGTGCGCCGACAAGACGGGTACCCTGACGCGCAATGCGCTGACGGTAACCACGGTTCGTCCCATGTCCGGCTTTGACGTGGCACGGGTCCTAACGCTCGCGGCGCTTGCGAGCGCGGACGGCGGGCAAGATCCCGTAGATGCAGCCATACGCGCGGCCGCAAGCGGCAAGGGCGCCACCGATGCGCCGAAGCTAATCCGTTTCACGCCTTTCGATCCGGCGAAAAAGATGTCCGAGGCGATCGCAACCGATACGACCGGGGGCACCCAACGTATCGTGAAAGGGGCCTTTGCAGTGGTCAGCGGCCTCGCACAATCGCCGCCGACCGCCACAGCCGCGGCGAGCGAGCTGGAGGCACAGGGCTTCCGGGTTCTGGCGGTGGCATCCGGAGCGCCCACGGCGTTGGCGCTGGCAGGACTCGTTGCGCTGAGCGACCCGCCCCGCCCAGACTCGGCGGCGCTCATCAGCGAATTGCAAGGGTTAGGCGTGCGCACCGTCATGGTGACGGGCGACGCCCCGACTACAGCAGCCATTGTGGCGCATGCCGTGGGACTCGATGGTGCAATCTGTCCGCCCGGTTCCATCCCGGGCGACGTGCGTCCCGAGGCGTTCGCGGTCTTCGCAGGCGTGATGCCGGAGGACAAATACAAGCTTGTCAAGGCGTTCCAGAAGGGCGGTCACACCATCGGCATGTGTGGCGACGGCGCCAACGACGCGCCGGCGCTGCGCCAGGCGCAAATCGGCATCGCGGTTTCGACGGCAACCGATGTTGCCAAATCCGCTGCCGGCATGGTGCTGACCGAACCTGGCCTTGCCGGCATCTTGGCCGCGGTCAAGGTGGGGCGAGTCACGTTCCAGCGCATCCTGACGTACACCCTGAACTCCATTACTAAGAAGACAGTGCAGGTGCTCTTCCTGGCCGTCGGCCTGTTCATGACCGGGCATGCGATCCTGACGCCTTTGCTGATGGTCCTCATCATGATTACCGGCGACTTCCTTGGCATGTCGATGACCACCGACAACGTGCGGCCCTCGCCGATGCCAAATGCGTGGCGAATCGGCAATCTGACCGCAGCCGGCGTTATTATGGGCGTTGGCGAGCTGGTCTTTTGTTCATCCGTCCTGGCCCTCGGGGTCTACCATGCAGGCCTTGACATCGGGACGCTAAGGACCTTGGCTTTCGTCGTCATCGTTTTTGGCAACCAGGCGACGACCTATACCAATCGCGAACGTCGACGGCTGTGGTCGTCCCGTCCGAGCTTCTGGCTTGCGGTTTCTTCCATTGCTGATATCGTGATCGCCACGGTACTGTCCGTCGGCGGAATCGCGATGGCGCCTTTGCCAGCCCAGCTCGTGGCGGGCACGCTTGCCGCGGCCGTGGCCTTCGCGCTCATCCTGGATTTCGTGAAGATGCCGGTATTCGCGCGTCTCGGGATCGCCTAGTGCGTAGCCCCGTTGTTGCCGATCATCCGATCACCTCGGTGCTATCGATCAACGAACGCAGATCAGAAGCTCGCGCAAACAGGACCGGGTGATCCGGGATCTCGCGCGCCCTAGCTAACGTGACGCGGCCCGCGTTGGCTGCACGGCCGAAAGGATGAAAATGAAAGTCAATTCAAAGGATTTTCGTGTTCCGGAGAAAGACAAGGTCAAGCTGCGCGAGTGGCCGACGATCGTCGATGCCGTGTACCGATCGAAGGAGCACTACCAGCAGCTGCTGGGGGAACACGTCGCGCAACTGAGCTCGCTGCAGCAGCTGCTGTACGCATCCAACCACTATGCTGTGCTGCTGATTTTTCAAGCGATGGATGCGGCGGGAAAGGACGGGGTCATCAAGTACGTGATGTCCGGGGTCAACCCCCAAGGCTGCCAGGTATTTAGCTTCAAGCATCCCAGTCCGAGCGAACTGCAGCACGATTTTCTCTGGCGCACCACCCGCGATCTACCCGAACGCGGGCGGATCGGCATCTTCAACCGATCCTATTACGAGGAGGTGCTGATCGTCCGCGTCCATCCGGAGATTCTCCAAAGTGAGGGGGTTCCGGGCGCAGCGCGCCCCGGGAAGCTGGTCTGGTATCAGCGGTATCGTTCCATCGTGGATTTGGAAAGACACCTCCACACCAATGGAACCCGCATCGTCAAGTTCTACCTCCATCTCTCGAAGGAGGAACAGCGAAGACGCTTCCTCCAACGCATCGACACGCCGGAAAAGAACTGGAAATTCAGCCTTGCGGACATCGTGGAGAGGAAGTTTTGGCCGCAGTACATGAAGGCATATGAGGAATGCCTCAGCGCCACCAGCACGCGACTCGCGCCCTGGTACATCGTTCCCGCCGACGACAAGGAAAACGCACGGCTGATCGTTTCCCGGATTGTCCTCGATACGCTGACAGGCCTCGAAATGACGTACCCGAAAGCGAACGCGAAGCGACGGCAGGAATTGCTGTTCCTGCGCAAGCAGCTCGCGAAATGAGATCTTGCGCACGCCATGAAAAAACTCGTGACGAGGCGCGCATGCTCGTGCATGCGGGGAACGCGCTTGGCGCGATTGCCGTGGCCGCGCGCGGCCAATGCGCAGGCAAGGAGTTCGCCTGCAACCAGCGCGAACTCCATCTGCGCAATGAAGAGCCCGGCGACAAAACGCCTCTCGAATGGCTCTTGGGCAAGCCCATGGCTGGCGACGGCGCATTTTTTTCGCGTCCGGACGCAGTTACGGCCGTCGGCGCGGTGGGAGACCGTGTCCGTACGAACCGCCATCGGGTTCGCCCGTACCAATGCCATGGCTGCGAACTGAAGCAGACCCATGCTCTCATCGCAGTAGATAGCAGGCGGCGCAAGCCCATATCGGAGCGGGGGTGAGCATGACGACCACAGACGATGTCGTATTCCTGCTCGACGTGGACAATACGCTACTCGACAACGACCGCGTACAAGACGATCTCAGGAACCATCTCGAGCGCGATTTTGGCGCCGCGAGCAAGGATCGATATTGGGCAATATTCGAAGCGCTGCGAACCGAGTTGGGCTACGCCGACTACCTGGGTGCGTTGCAACGTTACCGCTGCGCAGAAGGCGGCGGTGCCATGAACGATCCGCGGCTGCTGTTGATGTCTTCTTTTCTGGTGGACTATCCATTTGCCGATCGGCTGTATCCCGGCGCGCTCGATGCAATCGCGCATCTGCGCGCGTGGGGTCCGACAGTGATCCTGTCAGATGGCGACGTTGTTTTTCAGCCGCGCAAGGTCCAGCGTTCCGGGCTGTGGGAAGCTGTCGAAGGCCGAGTGCTGATCTACATCCATAAGGAGCAAATGCTGGGTGATCTGGAACAGCGTTATCCGGCACGTCATTACGTCTTGGTCGATGACAAGCTGCGCATTCTGGCGGTAATGAAGAAGATCCTCGAGGAGCGGCTCACAACCGTTTTTCCGCGGCAAGGACATTACGCGCTCGACCCCAAGAACACTACTACCTATCCTCCGGCCGATATTACTGTCGAACGTATTGGCGATCTGATCAACTTCGACTTGCCCGTCCTGCTCCGCGCCGCCCTCGCAGGTCATACGGAAGAGAGGTAAGCGTGAATGCTGCGCAACGGCGTCGCAACCTCGAACTTGCCGGGAGTGACGCGGGCCGCTGGCCTCCATCGGCTAGGCGTTCAAACCTTCGCCTAGCCATGGAGTAATCTGATATACCGCGTCGCCGTAGACGGCGCAGTGATGACGGCGGCCAAACGGGCATGAGCAGCGCGATGCTGAGCGCAAGTTCGACCACGCAGGCGCAACGGCGGACAGGGCGCCCGACGTGCAAGGCACTTGCCGGGCGTTAGCAAGCGGTCAGCGTCGACGGTTGCTCTTCGCCCGAGACCTGCACTGGGGCAAGGGCCGGCACAAGAATTGACGTTCTGAATATTGGCTTCTACGTCGATCGTGAACTGCCACTCGCGGGCATTGCAGGTGCCGAATGGGTAACGCAAAGGATGCGCCAAAAGTAAGTCCCCTGGCAGGCAAGCCGGCCACGCCAGCAATGCTGGTCGACGTTCCCAGGCTTGTTACGGCGTACTACACAGGGGAGCCGGATTCTTCGGTGCAGGAGCAGCGAATTGCGTTCGGAACCTCGGGGCATCGTGGTTGCTCGTTCGAAAATAGCTTCAACGAACGGCATGTCCTTGCAATCAGCCAGGCCATCTGCCAGTACCGTAAGCAAAAGGCTATCCATGGCCCACTGTTTCTGGGTATCGATACACACGCCCTTTCCGTCCCGGCTTGTGCCAGCGCACTCGAAGTGCTGGCCGCCAACGGGGTGGACGTCATGCTCGCGGAGCACGACGAATACACACCGACTCCAGCGGTCTCCTACGCAATACTCACCTACAACCGCGGACGAATTGCGGGCGTAGCGGATGGCATCGTCATCACGCCGTCGCACAATCCGCCGCATGATGGTGGCTTCAAGTTCAACCCGCCGAATGGCGGGCCAGCAGATGCAAGCGTGACCGGCTGGGTCGAAGCCAGCGCCAATGCCTTCCTGGAAAGCGGCCTCCAAGGCGTGCAAAGGATTCCGTACGAGCAGGCCCTGCGCTCCAGTACCACTCACCGCCACGACTTTCTCAATGCGTACGTGAGCGATCTCGGCAATGTACTCGAGATGGATGCAATTCGCGGCGGCAAAATCGGCATGGGCGCGGATCCGCTCGGCGGCGCCGGCATCCACTACTGGAGGGCGATTGCCGAGCGCTATAGCCTGGACCTCACCGTTGTGAACGACGAGGTCGATCCGACCTTCCGTTTCATGACTGCGGATTGGGACGGCCAAATCCGCATGGATCCATCCTCAAGCTATGCGATGCAGAGGTTAATCGGTCAGAAGGATCGCTTCGAGATCGCCTTCGCCTGCGATACCGACCATGACCGGCACGGGATAGTTACCCGGAGCGGCGGCTTGCTTGCTCCCAATCACTACCTATCGGTGGCCATTTTCTACCTCTTCCAGCATCGACCGAAGTGGAGCCAGGATGCGGCGGTTGGCAAGACCGTAGTAAGCAGCCAAATGATCGATCGCATTGCGGCGAAGCTGGGGCGAAAGCTCTACGAGGTGCCCGTCGGTTTCAAGTGGTTTGTGGCTTGCTTGCTCGACGGTTCACTTGGATTTGGCGGCGAAGGGAGTGCGGGTGCATCCTTCAGCCGTCTGGATGGCAGCGTCTGGACGACCGACAAAGACGGCATTGTCCCGGCTTTGCTATCGGCCGAGATTACCGCGCGCATGGACCGCGATCCCGGTGAAATCTACGATGCGCTTGCGCGCGAGTTTGGCGAACCTTTTTACGATCGTTTTGAGGCGCCCGCCACGCCGACACAAAGAAAGATTTTGGCGCGACTCACACCGCAGCAGGTCCATTCGAAAGATCTCGGCGGCGAAGCAATCCAGTCCATCCTGACGCAAGCGCCAGGCAGCGGTACGCCCATCGGCGGGTTGAAGGTAACAGCCGAAAGCGGATGGTTTGCGGCGCGTCCGTCTGGGACCGAGATTATCTACAAGATCTACGCGGAGAGCTTCCGGGGAGCGGATCATTTGCGCCGTATCCTGGTGCAAGCGCAGGCGATAGTTAGCGAAGCTTTGGCGGCGACGCCGCAGGCCGGAGAAACCGGGAAGGGAAGCTGTGGAAACCTGGCGTATTGAGGGGGAAACCCAACGGGCGCATTCGGGGAGCCACTCCGAGATAAACGTGAGGCAGAGCTCGTGAGCGAACAAAGCCGCGGCAGTCACCCCATATACGATCTGCTACCCAAGGAAATCGAGGGATTCGATTTCCTTGCCGAGTTGGCCTTGGACATGCGCTGGTCGTGGAATCATGCGACCGACGAACTGTGGCGGCAGCTTGGTTCCGAGCTGTGGGAAATCACGCGTAACCCCTGGGCTATCTTGCAGACGGTTTCGCGCGACCGGATCGAGCGCCTATTGGCCGATCCCATTTTTCGTCACAACGTCGATGAGCTGGTGCAAACCAGGCGGCAAATGTTGGAAGCGCCTGCTTGGTTTCAGCAAGTCTACCCGCAGTCACCACTGAGCTGCGTTGCGTATTTCAGCATGGAATTTATGCTGAGCGAAGCATTGCCCATCTACTCGGGTGGGCTTGGCAACGTGGCCGGCGATCAGCTCAAGGCCGCCAGCGATTTGGGCGTGCCGGTTATCGGCGTTGGGCTGCTCTACCAGCAAGGCTATTTTCGCCAGGTGATCGATAAGGATGGCGGGCAACAGGCTCTCTTCCCGTATAACGACCCGGGACAATTGCCGATCACGCCGTTGCGTAAGCCGAATGGGGAGTGGGTGCGCCTGCAGATCGCCTTGCCTGGCTACCCGGTTTGGATGCGCGTCTGGCAGGTTCAGGTCGGTCGCGTAAAACTGTACCTGCTCGACAGCAATGACGCTGCGAATTACCCCGTGCATCGAAGCATTACCAGCGAGCTGTATGGCGGCGGGCCAGAACTTCGCCTTGTGCAGGAACTGCTACTCGGGATCGGTGGATGGCGACTGCTGGGTGCGCTTGACATTCGGCCGGACGTTTGTCATCTGAATGAGGGGCATGCGGCCTTTGCCGTGTTGGAACGCGCCCGAAGTTGCATGCAAGAGACCGCGCAACCCTTCGAGGTCGCGCTAGCCGCCACGCGAGCGGGAAACCTTTTCACTACCCATACTGCAGTGGCCGCCGGCTTTGACCGTTTCACTCCAGCCCTCATCGAGCACTACCTTGGTGGTTATGCCGAGCAAAAGCTCGGCATAACGCTTCACGATTTGTTGGCCCTGGGCCGTCAGAACCCAAACGACCCTTCGGAAAGCTTCAACATGGCCTATCTGGCGTTGCGTGGGAGCGGCGCGGTCAATGGCGTGAGTCGCTTGCACGGGAAGGTAAGTCGGCAGCTCTTTGCCCCTGTCTTTCCCCACTGGCCGCAGGATGAAACCCCGGTCGGACATGTGACGAACGGCGTTCACACCCCGACCTGGGACTCGGTCATGGCCGACGAGCTTTGGACGGAGGCCTGTGGAAAGGACCGTTGGCTGGGGACGACGGATACCCTGGTGCAGGACATTCGCCGCGTCTCCGACGCCAGGCTCTGGCAATTTCGGACGGCCGCAAGCAAGACTCTTGTTGAATACGCGCGCGGACGATTGTCCCGTCAATTGACCTCCTCAGGCGCGTTGCCCCAGGCGGTCGAAGAAGCAAAGCATTTATTTGATCCCAGGGCGTTGACACTGGGTTTTGCGCGCCGCTTCGCGACCTACAAGAGACCAAACCTGCTGCTGCACGACCCGGCACGCTTACTGCGCCTTTTGGGCAACTCTGAGCGTCCGGTGCAACTCATCATCGCCGGAAAGGCACATCCGGCGGACGACGCGGGGCAAGCATTGATCAAGGAATGGATTCATTTCATCCGGCGACCGGAGACACGAGCCCATGTGATTTTCCTCAGTGACTACGACATGCTGTTAACGGAGCAGCTGGTGCAAGGTGTGGACGTCTGGATCAACACGCCACGTCGGCCTTGGGAGGCTTGCGGGACGAGCGGAATGAAAGTGCTCGTCAATGGAGGCATCAATCTCTCGGAATTGGACGGCTGGTGGGCGGAAGCATATACGCCGGAAGTGGGATGGGCGTTGGGAGACGCCCAGGAACATGGCGACGATCCGGCCTGGGACGCTGCCGAAGCCGAGGCGCTCTTCGACCTGCTCGAGCGCGAAGTGATCCCGGAATTTTATGCCCGGGACGAGAGCGGTATCCCCAGGGCATGGGTCAAGCGGATGCGGGAAAGCATGGCGCAGTTGACACCGCGCTTCTCCGCCAGCCGTACGGTACGCGAATACACCGAGCAACACTACCTCCCGGCTGCTAGCGCCTACCAATTGCGCATTGCGAACAGAGGCCAGATCGGCAGGCAAATCGTCGATTGGCAGCGCGGTCTCGAACAGAAATGGGCCGCGCTGCATTTTGGCGAAATCAAAATCGAGACGCGTGGCGAGCAGCACGTGTTTGAGGTTCAGGTTTTCCTGAATGACCTCGATCCCAAGGCGGTGCGGGTAGAGCTTTACGCCGAAGGCGTCATGGGTGGTGCTGCGGTGCGCCAGGAGATGGAACGCGTTGGCCAATCGGCCGCCGCCTCGGGCAGCTACGTGTACAGGGTCGCTGTGCCTGCGGCCCGCCCAGCGGCGGACTACACGGCCCGGGTGATACCGCACTGCGACAAGGTTGCGATCCCACTCGAGGACGCACGAATTCTGTGGCAACGATGATTCAAAAAGTCACTAAGACACCGGAACGTCCGCTGCATGATTACCTGGCAGAGATCTCCGAGAGAACGGAAATTCGGATGGGCGTTCCCTTGCCTATGGGAACCCATGAATATGGGGGTGGCGTCAACTTTTCCTTCTTCAGTCGTCACGCGGCCCGCGTTCGGCTGGAGCTCTTTGATCTCTCGGCGGACGCAACGCCCGCCAGAGTTGTTGATTTTGATCCCGCGTGCAATCGCACCGGTGACGTATGGCACGTCTGGGTTGAGGGGATTCGTACCGGCCAACTGTATGCTTACCGGGTGGACGGTCCGTACCAACCTTGGGAAGGACATCGCTACAATTTCCACAAGCTCCTCCTGGATCCGTTTGCGACGGCGATCACGCGGGCGCACAACTGGGATTTCGGGCCGGCCCGCGGATATGATCCGTCGGCGCCAGAACAAGACTTGGTATGTTCCTCGGTCGACGACGCTGGAGCCATGCCGAAATGCGTGTTCACCCACGAGGACTTCTATTGGCAGGGCGACCGGCCGCTGCGACATCCCTGGTCAAAAACCGTTATTTATGAAGCGCACGTTCGCGGCTTCACTATTCATCCCAATTCCGACGTGGAGCATCCCGGCACGTTCCGCGGTCTGATGGAGAAGATTCCATACTTAGCGAAACTGGGAGTGACGGCTGTCGAATTGATGCCTGTACAAGAGTTCAACGAATGTCAGACACTGGGTGTCAATCCGCAATCAGGCAAGCCTGTCCGGAATTACTGGGGATACGATCCCGTGGCCTTCCTGGCGCCGAAAGCGTCCTATAGCAGTGCCGGAGGCGTGGGTCAGCAAAAGTTGGAATTCAAGGAAATGGTCCGGGCGCTCCATTGTGCCGGTATCGAAGTGATCCTGGACGTGGTGTTCAATCACACCGCGGAGGCAAACGAGCTCGGAGCAACCTTGTGTTTCCGCGGAATTGACAACGCGATTTTCTACATTCTGGCGGCCGACAAACGCTACTACCAGAGCTACACGGGTACTGGCAATACCATCAACGCCAACCATCCTGTGGTGCGGGACCACATCTTGGCCGCGCTCCGTTATTGGATGGTCGAGATGCACGTAGATGGATTCCGTTTCGACTTGGCGTCGGTTCTGGGCAGGGATCGCAGCGGCAGGCTGCTAGCCAATGCTCCTCTCCTCGAACAGATCGCCGAGGATCCGATCCTGCGGGAGGTGAAAATCATCGCTGAGGCGTGGGATGCCGCTGGTGCATACGAGGTCGGTAGCTTTTCAGAGCGGCGCTGGGCGGAGTGGAACGGCCGGTACCGCGATGATGTCCGGCGTTTCTGGCGCGGCGATGAGGGAATGCTTGGTCTGTTTGCCAGCCGCATCTGCGGCAGTGCCGACATCTATTCCAAGTCCGGCAAAGGCCCCGAAGCCAGCATCAACTTCGTCACCTGCCACGACGGCTTTACTCTAAACGACCTGGTGAGCTATCGCTACAAACACAATGAAGCGAACGGAGAAAACAACCAAGACGGGACCAATGCCAGCTTCAGCGAGAACTACGGCGCTGAGGGCAAAACGACCGATGCCAGGATCGAGGCCGTGCGGAAGGGCCAGATCAAGAACTTCCTTCTGACGCTGCTGATCTCACGCGGCGTGCCGATGCTGCTCGGCGGCGACGAATTTCGTCGCACGCAAGGCGGCAACAACAATGCCTACTGCCAGGACAATGAAACGGGCTGGATTGACTGGAGCTGCCTCGAGCAGCATCAGGAGATATACCGGTTTACCCAGGGCATGATCGCCTTGCGCTGCGCGCATCCAGTATTGAGCAAGGAACAGTTCTATACGGACGCCGAAATCCAGTGGTTCAGCCCGACCGGGGGATTGCCGGACTGGTTTGACCCGAATGAGAAAAGGCTCGCCTGCTTGATCCAGGAAGATAAGCAGCCCGCACTTTTCCTGATGTTCAACGCCGGGGCGATTGGAACGGACTTTGTTTTGCCGCCGCTGCCACAGGGCTTGGGCTGGCATCTAGCGGCCGATACATCTCGTTTGGCGCCGCAAGACTTATACGCCGCCGGGCAGGAAGCCCTGGTTGAAGATTCTAGGACGTATCGCCTCGCAGCCCGCGCCAGCGCGATACTTCTGATGCGCAAGCAGGAATCTGTATCGGGAGGGGGCTCCGCGTGAAACAAAAAGCCGTCGGACCTGTTTTGCTCACCGCTCACCCGACGAGCATTTCTTTATTGAAGTTCCTCGAATCGGACTCGAAGTAGGGCGTCGCGCAGCCATTGAAGGCGCGATTGCGCGGCGGGCAGCCAGGGCTGCAATCCACATCATTGGCACGCGCGAAGAATCGATGATCAAGATCGTATGCCGGGTCTTCGGCCTTGGCTAAAAAAGGGAGAACCGTTCCATGATTGCAAAGACTCTTTCCCGGGATCTGCTGCACAAGATGGATGCCTATTGGCGTGCGGCCAACTATCTATCGGTCGGCCAGATATATCTTTACGACAATCCCTTGTTAAAGCGGCCGTTGACCTTGCGGGACGTGAAGCCGCTGGTGGTCGGACACTGGGGAACGACGCCGGGCCAGAACTTTATCTATGTCCATCTGAACCGTGCCATCAACAAGTACGACCTCGATATGTTCTACATTGCTGGACCGGGCCACGGCGGCCCGGCGCTCGTGAGCAATACGTACCTGGAAGGCAGTTACAGTGAGATTTACCCGGACATCAGCCAGGACGAAGCCGGGCTGAAGAAGCTGTTCACGCAATTCTCGTTTCCCGGCGGAATTTCCAGCCATGTTGCGCCGACGACGCCGGGGTCGATTCACGAAGGAGGTGAACTGGGATACTCGCTCAGCCATGCATTTGGGGCCGCGTTTGACAATCCCGATCTGATCGTCGCCTGCGTCATCGGCGACGGCGAAGCGGAAACGGGCCCCTTGGCCACAGCCTGGCACTCCACCAAGTTTCTCAACCCAATTACCGACGGAGCCGTGCTGCCGATCCTGCACCTCAATGGTTACAAGATCAGCAATCCGACCGTCCTTGCCCGCATCGAACACGAGGAGCTGGAGCAGTTTCTGCGAGGCTGCGGCTGGACGCCCCAGTTTGTAGAAGGCGATGCGCCCGAGGAGATGCATCAGCTCATGGCCGCCGCTCTGGAGAAGGTCATCGAGGAGATCCGGCAAATTCAAAGCAACGCGCGCAACAAAAACAACACTGGCCGGCCGCGCTGGCCAATGATCGTCCTGCGCTCGCCCAAGGGCTGGACGGGACCGAGAGTCGTCGACGGTCTCACGGTGGAGGGCACGTTCCGAGCGCACCAGGTGCCACTGCTGGTGGACTCCGAGCATCCCGAGCACCTTAAGCAGCTTGAAAGCTGGATGAAGAGCTATAAGGCAGAAGAGCTGTTCGACGAGGATGGCCGACTCCTGGCGGAACTGGCCGAGCTGGCGCCTAAGGGCGACCGGCGGATGGGCGCCAATCCCCATGCCAACGGCGGCACTTTGCTGCGTGACCTGCGAATGCCGGATTTTCGGGTTCACGCTGTCGATGTGCCGTCGCCCGGTGCTGTCGAGGGCCAAGATACGCTCGTGCTCGGCAAGTTCCTGCGAGATGTGGCCAAGCTCAATCAGGATCGGCGAAATTTTCGGATCTTCGGTCCGGACGAGACGCTCTCGAATCTTTTGGGCGCGGTTTTCGAAGTCACTAATCGTCAGTGGGACGCGCGGGAAGAGAAAAATGATGAATTTCTCGCACCTTCCGGGCTCGTGCTGGACGCGATGCTCAGCGAACACCAGTGCGAAGGTTGGCTGGAGGGTTATCTGCTCACCGGACGGCATGGACTGTTCAACTGCTATGAGGCGTTCATTCACATCATTGATTCGATGTTCAACCAGCACGCCAAGTGGCTAAAGGTCACGTCGCAACTGCCGTGGCGGCGCAAGATTGCTTCGCTGAATTACCTGCTCGCCTCCCACGTCTGGCAGCAGGATCACAACGGCTTCACGCACCAGGATCCCGGCTTCCTGGACCACGTGGTCAACAAGAAGGCCGATATCGTGCGCATTTACCTTCCGCCAGACGCTAACTGTCTATTGTCGGTATTCGATCACTGCCTGCGCAGCCGACACTATGTGAACGTGGTGGTTGCGGGAAAGCACGCGCTGCCCCAATGGCTGACCATGGATGCCGCGGTCGTGCATTGCACGCAAGGGATCGGTATCTGGCCATGGGCCAGCAACGACCGAGGCGCCGAGCCGGACGTAATAATGGCGTGTTGCGGAGACACACCCACGCTGGAGATTCTGGCCGCGGTGTCCATTCTGCGCGAGCATCTGCCCGGCGTGAAGATACGGGTGATCAATGTCGTCGATCTCATGAAGCTGCAGCCCAGCGCGGAGCACCCACATGGGTTGAGCGACAAGGACTACGACTCGCTTTTCACGAAGGACAAGCACATTATTTTCGGCTTTCATGGATATCCGTGGCTCGTCCACCGGCTGACCTACCGCCGGGCTAACCGCAACTTGCACGTTCGCGGCTACAAGGAAGAGGGCACTATCACGACGGCATTTGACATAAGAGTACAGAACGAGTTGGACCGGTTCCACCTGGTGCAGGACGTGGTTGACCGGCTACCGCGGTTCGGCTCCAAGGGGGCCTACCTGAAGCAGATGGTGCAGGACAAGCTCATTGAGCACAAGCAGTACATCAATCAGCATGGTCAAGACATGCCGGAAATCCGCAACTGGAAGTGGCGCAATCCGGACGACCTCGTTCAATCCGAGGCGTAGAAGCGGCTGGCGAGACGAGATCTTGCGTACGAGGCTGCAGCAAGGCGGTGGGAACGAATGCGACGATGTACACCAACATCCTGATTCCAACCGATGGATCGGAGCTCGCCGCGAAGGCGGTCCAGCACGACATCGCCTTGGAAAGCGATTATCGATGCCGCGGAGTCGAAGGGCTGTGGCCTTATCGTCATGGCCTCGCACGGCCGCCACGGCATTAGCGCGATCGTCCTGGGTAGCGAGACCGTCAAGGTGCTCACGCACTCCAAATTTCCCGTACTCGTTGATCGTTGAGCTGCGTGGCACGCCGTCGGCACGGCCTCCGTCGGGCTGCCCTCTACCGCAGGGACGGGTGTGATGGCGCTTGCCTAGGGCGCCGATTGCAGCAGCGCTTCGCGAACGAAATCCAGCCGGTCTTGGCCGAAAAACATCTGCGTTCCGACGAAAAACGAGGGGGCGCCGAATACACCGCGCGCGACCGCCTCTTCGGTGTTGGCCATCAGCCTGCCTTTGACCTCCGCGTCGCCGACCAGGGCCAGGAAGTGGTCGTTGTCAAATCCCGCTTGCACCAGTGTCTCCGCCAGCACTGCGGCGTCGCCAAGGTTGCGTTGCGAAATCCACATCGCCCGGAAGACAACATCAAGGTAGTGCGCGAACGCGTCGGGACGCCGAATCTGCATGCCCACAGCGCCGCGCATCAAGGTCAGCGTGTTGATCGGGAAGTGCGGGTTGAACGCAAATTCGACGGAGTAGCGACGAGCCCAGCGCGCGATATCGTCGCTCATCCAGCGGCCCTTGGCCGGTATTGCGGTCGGGGTGGTATTGCCGGTCGCCTTGAACACGCCTCCCAGCAACATCGGCCGCCATGCCACTTGCGCGCCGCATTCGGTGGCGATCCTGGGCAGCTGCGTGTAAGCGAGGTACGACGTCGGGCTGCCGAAGTCGAAGAAGAACTCCACTCGTCTTGTCATGATTTTGGCCTCACCACGCTTCCATCCACGGCCGCAGGTCGAGCTCGTGCGTCCAAGCACTGCGGTGCTGCCGATGTAACTGCCAGTAGTTCTCGGCGATCGCATCGGGGCTCAAGATGCCATCGTTGTCCTTCAACGCATAGCGCTGGGGGAAATTCTCGGCGATGAATTGCGTGTCGATGGCGCCGTCGATGACGATATGCGCGACATGGATCCCCTTCGGACCCAGTTCGCGCGCCATGCTTTGCGCCAGAGCACGCAAGGCGTGCTTGGCGCCGGCAAAAGCGCAGAACCCGGCGGATCCTCGCAGACTCGACGTCGCGCCGGTGAACAGGATCGTGCCGCGGCCACGTGGCAGCATCGCCTTCGCGGCCTCGCGCCCGACCAAAAACCCAGCCAGCGCGCCCATCTCCCACACCTTGCGATAGACGCGCTCGGTGGTCTCGGCGATCCCGAAGCGCACATTGGCGCCAATATTAAATACCGCGACCTCGATCGGTGCGATGTCGTGCTCGATCCGTTCCACCAGCGCCGTCACCTCGGCTTCCTTCCGGGCGTCGGATGCGAAGCCATGCGCAACGCCGCCGTCGGCGCGGATACGTTCGAGTAGCGGTTCCAGCTTGTCGGCGCTGCGCCGCGTCACACATGCGATGTAACCTTCGCGCGCAAAGCGTCGGGCAATCGCGCCGCCCGTCGCATCACCGGCGCCGACGACGAGTACGGTCTTGCTTTCGGTCATCTCGGCCTCCGATTGATGGGCTCCAGCTGCCTTTTCCTCGGGAATTTCTCGAAGGGCCCTTAGCAACGCCGCAACGTTGACAAGTCGATGCTTGAATTGGTTTGCGGCAGATCTTGGTGCACGTTACAGCCGGACCAATGTACCAGGAGTTGACGCACCGGTAGTTGAAGCATTCGCGCTACCGGCTAGCGTCGAGCGCTCCATCGGCAAGGGGCAACTCGGCGCAAGTCGGACACATCTCTTTGATTTATTTGGCTGGCCGATCTGCCCAGGTGCGCAAGAATCCGGGTGTACCCCCGGGGAATATGTCGAAAGAATTCGCTGTAGCAGACAATAGGCGTTCGGCACCCAGTCCTCGTGCATTGCGCGGTCACTGTGGTGGCGGTGGGGCTCCCGGTGGCGGCGGCAAGCTGGCATTGCTGGGGATCGATTGTCCCGGCAGGAGGTTTCCCTTCGCGTACATGCACTGCATGTAGCCAATGTCGTAGCGACGCTGCAAGTAATAGCTGCTGTGGGAACTCTCGGAGGCGCCAATGGCCGCGCCGATCAGCAAGCCGAAACCGGCCCCAACGCCATAGCTGGCGGCGGTATTCCCAATCAGACCGCCGGCAACGGCACCAATCGCGGTGGTGGCAGCTGCCGCTCCTACCGCATTGGTATCCACTGGTTTCTGGGTATTGATGCCGGAGGATTGCGCGGCATAGCCGCGGCAGTATTGATCGTCGGCGATAAATACCTCGAAGGGTTTTCCCGGCACCGGCATGACGCCCACACTCGGGCCATCGGGGATTACGGCGCAACCTGTCAGCGTGATTACGCCGATGCCAAGGCTGGTACCCCACTTCAGCGCATGCATCTTCGAGCTCCTGATGATTTCCTCGACAGCAGCATTATCTCGATTGCGTACCGGGTGGCGGCGCGGGTGTTGCGCCTGGCGCGTCCGGGGTCCTGGGCACGGCACGCCAGCCCGTCGGACAGGTTGGTACGTTCGGATAATACGACTTGGCAGCATCGCAGTAATACCAGTATTGCTGCGGCGCCGGCATATTGCTGAACGACGGCGGGAGCTCCCGCGGCGGATAGGGATAGGGAGCCGGATAGCCATAATATGGGTAATAGGGGTAGCCGGGGTAGTACGGGTTGTACGCGTACCAAGTCCATACGCCGGCCGCATCTATCCACCACCAACCCCAACGGCCGTCGTGCCAGGCCCAGCGTCCCTCGCCGTGCCAGGCGCCAGGCACGGCCTGCGCAACCCCGCTGGCCTGCGTCGGGACGGGTAGGGCCGCGAGGGTGGCCAACCCTAGGGCCCCCGTCATTGCCGCGCACCTGCCGACCGGGATCATTGCCCTTTTGATCGACGTATTCATGATTCATCTACAAACCGAAGCGTCCGGCTGCACGGCAGACCAGCTCGATGGGACCGTCGAGCCCGGGCGCCAGGCCACAATTTTGCTACTCCTTATGGCCTTTTCGTCGCGCAATTCGGTAACGGTTGTGACAAAACGTATCCACCGGCTTTCCGCCTAGATCGCCTTTTGTTGGTCATGGCCGCGGCGCCTCCCGCCGACCAGCAATGTCGTCATCCAAGCGATGACCATTGCATCGTCGTGGCTGCAGATCACCACGTCCCGGTCTGATGGCCGATGATCCAGAGGAGTTCGCGCTCACCGAGCAAGAGTGTGCGATAGCAGCGGCAGCGCGCACCGACGCGTTGAAAGCCGAAAGACCGCTCGCGCGGCCGACCTGACCTCGCTTGCCTGACTGCGCCAGCCGCTAAGCGCGGCGTAGCACGCACTTGCAGAGTCCGTCTCCCCAGGTCTGCCGCAGAATGGTCGGCACCGGCGATCGACATCTGCGAATTGGTAGCGCCCGCGGCATTGCGCATGGGTGTGCCATCGGCGCCGATGCGCCAATGGTCCGAGATCCTTGCATCGGATGCCTATGGCGAGCCGTGCTGGTTCTCAAGCATCCTTTGGCGCCGAATATCGCAAACCGCTACAAAGAGCGAGTCGGCCGGCTTGTCGCCGCCGGCGAAAGCGAGTATCTGTCGATTTTTGCGGCCGCGAGTATCGTCAAACGTTGAGATGCTTCCGACGCCGTCGTTGCAGTCAGATGAGAGGATCGCTATTTTTCTGCGCTCGCCATTAATTGATACGAGCGCGCTGACTTTGCGGGTACCGTCCGGGTCGACGACAACGGTTTCCGGCAGTAACTTGGCTTGCCCCCGCTCGATGTATGTCGCCGTCGGTATCGTCGCGGTCGCGCAAGCAAATAGCAATAACGAGAGAGCAAGTGCATGAAAGGAGCGCATTGGTCGCAGAGTCACTTTCTTTGGTCTTCCCCATGGGCCAATTGCGCGGACCGGGGGCTTGCAGAAACTTCGCATGGCTACCGCCGAGGTCAGATGTATTCCGACGGACGCATTCTTCGGGGACGCTGCGCAAGCACCCCAGTTTCTCATATCGCCAGGATTAACACGCAAGGGGCTCGGTGCGGGAAGATTCCGGATTTGCTATCGCTTCCGAAGCCACTGAACAAGACGACCATCATCGGGTCAAGCGGGCATCCGTCATTGGCCAGGGCCTGGGTTCGGATCGGACAAATGTGTCTCCAGATTTCCTGCTGGGCCGTGGACCCGGCCAAGGCAGCGGTAGATCGAGGCCGACAACTGCGACCCGTACGATACCGTCATAAGGACCTGCAGGCGCCCGTCGGCTTTGAAATGCCGCGCGACCGTCGATTCCGAACCAAGTAAGCGAATGGTCGATATCGTGCGCCTGCGGTACGGGTCATGGCGAGGTCGGACACGGGTCTCCACGAAAACCATGCTCGACGCCCCCGCCGAACATCTCGCAACCTTTGTACGCGGCGATTTCATCCAAGGCGTGAAGCAGGGCCACTGCAAGTGCAATCGCCTGTTCCCCGGCAAGACGCCTATGGAGAATTTGCGCCAGGCTGCCGTAATACCATCCCAGCTGCCGCTGCGTTGCGTTAAAACGGTCAAACGCCTCAATGCCAACATTGTGCAGGTCATGCAGAATCGAACGCGCATTGTGGAGTTTGTCGGCTACCGATACGGTGCACGTCGCAAGGTCCGCGCCGTCGTGGGGGTCGGCAAGATGCGCCAAGTATTGCTGCTTGCGGGTAGGCCAATCCGGTTTGGGATCTTCAAACGTATCGGTGCAACCCGCGACGATTTTTGCAACGCGTTCACCAAAACGCGCCTTGATCTGGGCTAGCATCGCGTACCCGCCCTGATCCTCGGGCGCATCATGCAGCAAGGCAGCAATTGCAGTGTCCTCGTCTGCCGCATGTTCGAGCACGAACGAGGCGACCGCTATGACGTGGGCAATGTAAGGAATGGCGGTTCCTTTGCGCGTTTGGCTCGCGTGCACAATGCTAGCGAACGCAAACGCCTGCGCGAAACGATCAGTCAGCACTGGGCTTGGGACCACGTTTGCCATTACAGCATGCCTTCCACGGGGCAAAACCCAATGATCCGCGCTACCGCCACGGCCCCATGCATGGCGTCGGCACGCTCCACGCCCAGCTCGCCAGGAGCGGTGGCTCCCGACGTGGTACCAGGCCATCGGGTCGCAGCTGTTCGGTCTTGATCGTTCAGCAACTGTTTTGTCGCCCGCGAGAGTTCGGCGATCCTGGCAAAACAAAAAGCCCGCCGGCCAGAGAGCCAAAGCGGGCGTCAAACTGCCATCCGCTTTAGCTGAATTTTTAACGCGCCCGCAAGCTGTTCAATTCAAATCGGCGCCGTTTCATTTTGCCCGCTTTCATCCCGAGGTGTCAAGGTCAATCAGACCCGTTGCAGCAGTGCATGCTAGCGGACATCGCGACCGTGTTGTTTCTGGCGAAATCTGCCGGTACTGTGCCGCTCTGGGCAAGTGGAGGTGAACCGGGATTCTGCGGATGATCTGCAGAATTTGCGCGAAGGCGCGATTTTGAGCCATTGCGGCACGAACGTGACATCGAATGTCAACGAAGGCCAAGGCATCCTTGCCGCAGGCTGTTGCATCGCTGCGAACGCTTGCAGCAGGAGGCAGGCCGATGAGTACCACGCGGGCGAACCCGAACTCGACGTACAGGTCGATCACCGATCTGTTGCGTGAGCACGCGTTCGCGCGGCCGCGTCACGTCGCGCTAGTGGTCGGCGAGTCCGTGCTCAGTTACGCCGAACTCGATACCCTTGCCGACCGCGTCGCCGCATCTTTTCAGCGCGACGGCCTTGGGCCGGGAGATGCGATCGCGATTTGCGCGCTCACATCGACCCGCTACGTAGCGGTCTTCCTCGGAGCGCTGCGTGCCGGCGTCGCGGTAGCGCCCCTCGCGCCTTCTGTCACGCCGGAAAGCATGGCGTCGATGCGCGCCGATGCGCAGGCGCGCTGGCTGTTCGTCGATGCGGCCGCGCTCGCGGTGCTCACCGGCCAGAGCGACTCTGCGGACTGCATCGCTTTGGACGCCGCCGCCCCCGGACTCGCGTTCGACGCCTGGTTGCTTCCTGCAGACGCACACCCCGAGACGGTCCGCGTGCCCCCGGAAGCGCCGTTCAACATCATCTACTCATCCGGCACGACCGGGGTGCCCAAGGGAATTGTGCAATCGCACGATATGCGCTGGGCACATGTGGCACGCAGCGCGAACTATGGTTACGGCCCCGAAAGCGTGGCGCTGCTGGCCACGCCACTGTACTCGAACACCACGCTGGTCGCGCTCTTCCCGACGCTCGCGTTCGGCGGCACTCTGGTGCTGAGCCCCAAGTTCGATACCGCACAATACCTCGAGCTGGCCGAGCGTCACCGCATGACGCACACGATGCTGGTGCCGGTGCAATACCAACGCATCATGGACCTGCCGCAGTTCGGCACCTATGACCTGTCAGCCACGCGCTTTAAATTCTGCACCAGCGCGCCGTTCCCTGCGGTGTTAAAGGCCGAGGTGCTCAGACGCTGGCCCGGCGGCCTGATCGAATTCTACGGCACGACCGAGGGAGGCGGCACCTGCATCCTAGAAGCGCACGAGTATCCCGACAAGCTGGACACGGTGGGCCGGCCCGCCCCCGGCCACGATATCCGGCTGATCGACGACGCCGGTCGCGAACTCTCGCCCGGCGCGATCGGCGAGGTGGTCGGCCGCTCGGCCGGCATGATGACCGGCTATCACCGGCAGCCGGACAAGACGCGCGAAGCCGAGTGGTTCGATGCGAGCGGCAAGCGCTACATCCGCACCGGTGATGTCGGTCGTTTTGATGCCGACGGCTTTTTGCGGCTGCTGGATCGCAAGAAGGACATGGTCATCAGCGGTGGCTTCAACATCTACCCGAGCGACCTCGAAGCCGTGTTGCGCGACCACCCCGACGTTGTCGATGCCGCGGTCGTCGGTGTGCCGTCGCGGAAATGGGGAGAGACGCCGATCGCATTCGTCGTAGCGCGCCGCGGCAGCGTCGCGACCGACTCGGACGTGCTTCGTTGGGTCAACGAGCACGTCGGCAAAACCCAGCGCCTGGCGCGGCTGCAATTTGTCGACGAGCTGCCGCGCAGTGCAATTGGCAAAGTACTGAAACGCGAACTGCGCGAGCGCCACGTCGCCAGCGGGCTCGAGCCCAGATGAAGTCGGAACAGCACGGTTGCGGTCCGCTGCCGTTACTTCGGCGTTGCGCCTGGGCCACCGGGAACCCGTGGCCGGCCGTCGTGCTCCCGTCATGACGGCCGTCGACCGAAGATGCCCCAGGTCTGCATCCGCATCACGATCTCGCCATTCTGGTTCTCGGCTTCGAACAGTGCGTACACGGAGCCGCGGTCGGGTTTGCTGCGCGAGGGTCGCGACTCGAGCGCGCGGCGCCAGGCGGTAAGGCGATCGCCCGGTCGCACTGGCTTCAACCACTCGATCTTTTCGACCCCGGGGGAGCCCAGACTGGCAGAATCAAGCAAGTAGGCGTCGCAGGCAAGTCGCATTACCATCGAGCAGGTGTGCCAGCCGCTGGCGATTAGGCCGCGATAGATGGACTCGCGCGCGCGTTGCGGATCCAGATGAAACGGCTGCGGATCGTAGCGACGTGCGAATTCGATGATTTCGTCCGCGCTCACTTCGACGGTTCCGAGCTCCACCCGCTCACCGACGACGAAGTCCTCGAAATAGATCATCCAGACCTCCGACAGAAAAGCCGCGAATTTCCACGGTGGTGTCCAAGACCCGATGATGCCGGCTATGTCCACCGGATCGAAAGCCAATGGCGATTGCCTGCGAGTACCGTCGCGCCCGCCGACGTCCCGCAGCCAGTACCGGCGTTCGGACTTTTCTCCCTAACGGGAAACAACGCGCAATTGACCTGCGGCAAGAGCGCAACGCCACGGGCCATTGGGCGGCTATCGCTTCAGGTTGGCGCCACCCAGCAATGCGCTGATCACGAAGCTCAGTACTGCGATGAATATGCTGGCGAAGAAGGCGGTCCAAAACCCCGAAATCGTGAAGCCCCGAACCAGCGCGGAGACTAACAGCAGCATCATGGCGTTGAGCACAAGCAGGAAAAATCCGAACGTTACCAAGGTCAGTGGCAGCGTAAGGATGACCAACAGTGGCCTAACGATCGCGTTGGCAAAGCCGAGTAGCAGTGCGGAAATGATCAGTGAGGACGTATCGGCAAAGTGAATGCCGGTAAACACATAGCTCGCCACCCAAAGGGAGAGCGACGTGACACCCCAGTGGACCAGGAATCGCATCAGGTTATCGCTCATGCGCGGGGCCTTTTGTCATGGTGAAAATTGAACGGAATCACTGTCCGAAAAAAAAGAGGCTCCAGGATGCCGCTTGCCGGAAATGGTGCGCGCCAAATGAACGCAGCTCTTTTCCCGTTCTTAATTTCGTTTCGACGCCCCACGCGCGGGGCGCCATTTCGCCGAAAGCTTGAGTACGCCGATTCAGGCTGCTGACGTACTTTCAGCATTAGTGAGCCTGAAAATCACGCGAAACAAGGCGCCGGACATCCGCGGGAATTTGTGCGGTAAGCCTCACTCGAAAAAAAAAGCGACGTCATCTCAAATCGCCGGCTCCAAAATGGCGGGAGGCCGACGGATTCGAGGCATCGCGCTGCAATTCACTAGCATGCGTGACGCATTGATTTTAACGGAGTTTTCATAGGCCTCCAACGCAAAGCTGAAACTCGCCATTAATATACTTTTGCACCGGACGGTGTCGCACCGGAGCGTGGGCATAACGGCGCCGCGCGCCGGGCTATTTGTGACCCGACATGCCAAAGACTTGCCGGATGGCGCGACGCCCCGCAAGAAATGTCTCCGGGCGGCGAAGTGGAGTCGCACCTGCCTGATTCTGTTTTTCTCGTTCTCGGAATAGTTGCGAGAGGCTATTGGCTGATTCCTGACGGACGCGCTGTTTATTTTGGCTTGCAAGCATTGTCGAGCATTTATGGCACGGGAATTTCGGAATGCTGCGCGTGAGGAGGCGAGCAAGAGAGGGGGGCGGTCAAAAAAAGTACATCGGAACGTAAACGAATTCACGATACTGATTGGACCTACGGCCGGTCACAGACCCAAGCACCGCGGACACCGTCGGTATTGCGCAATCAGCCGCGTGGCCGAGGTAGCGCAAGCCAAACCCGGCTTCGATTGTTAGCCGCGTAAAAACCAGGGGCGCCTTCTCGCCTATCGGAAACGTCCGCGGAGTCCGGAAAGCGCAATGGCACCCTCCGACGTGGGTCGGGTCCGAATGGGATCAGGCGTAACGCCGTGGGGGGATCTGCGTACAACCGTACGTCGCCGGTCGTCGGGCGCGCCACGGCGCCGGTCGGCCATCCCTCACATATTTATGGACAGCGACGTGTCCTGGCACTACCCTGTCGGCATGGTCACGTTCTGCAAGAACTGCGGAAAAGTCTTCGTGTCGGTGCCCCGCCCCGGATTCCTGTCGCTGAGGTTGCTGCGGTGCAAATGCGGACATTCCCAGGTCTTTGCTGTCCGGTCGCTGATCGAGACGCCAGCCGTGCCAACGGGCGGGCGCGCATTTCCTGGGCTTCCGGAGTCGCCGCCGCCGCTCTGAGGTCTGGTGTACGCGCTAGCTGAAATCGCCCGAACAAAAGTCGAAGTCCGAGGCGACCGCCTTGCCCTGCTCGATCCCAACTCGATTGCGCTGGCGAATCAGGAGGCACCCGACGAGGGAATCCGCCAGCTCGGGAACCGCCTTCGATGGACAGACGTGTATCTGCACTGAGCGATGCTCTACGCGATCCTGAAGGCGATCCATGTCAGTGCGGTTGCACTTTCGGGCATAGGGTTTTTTGCGCGCGGACTTGGCATGCTCATGGACGCGCGATGGGTGTCGACCCGCATCGCGCACACGGCTCCGCAGCTGGTCGATACCATGCTTCTGGTCTCGGCAGTTGCGCTTGCGTGGACCGTGCGTGTCTCCCCGCTTGCGGCGCCATGGCTTGGCGCGAAGATCGTCGGCCTGGTCGCCTACGTCGGTCTCGGCCTGGTTGCGCTTCGTTTTGGGCGTTCTCGCGCAGTTCGCGGGGCGGCATGGATCGTAGCGTTGCTCCTGTTCGGCTTCATTGTCTCAGTCGCGATTTCCAAAGATCCGCGCGGATGGTTCGCGCGCTGATATCCGCGCGCCGGCTCTCGGACGAGCGTTTCCCCTTGTGGTACTGCGCGCGCGGCTCCTCCTTGCGCAAGCTCACGGTTTGGATGCCCGCTTCGTAGACGCCCAACAAGGCAAAGCGCAGCTTGCAGGCTTTGGCGTGCCGCTGGCTTTGAATCGTTGGCGCGCGGCGCCGTCGTGGCCTTTGTCCATGGGAATCCACCAAGTGGTACGTTGGTTAGGGATCCACCATGGGCCTAACGTAATCGCTGGGACGAACCAGCCCAGGAAGGGAGGCAAGCATGGAGGTCTGGCACAGCATTCGGCTCTTCCTAATGATCGTTGCAGCGCTCACCGTCCTGGGCATCGATGTTGTCGGGGTGCCCTGGGCATTTGGGGAGCGCAGCATGTTGCCAAGACGCCTATCATCTTGCAATTGGGTCATTGGCGAGCTCGTTACGACCTAGCGCTTGGCAACACTCCTGCGAAAGGACGTTTCCTCGGAAGCGTTGTGCGAGCTTCGTTGGCGCTGCGCCAAACACGGGCTTTTGACGTGGTGCAAGCCTTCCGTCGCCGCGGCGGTTCATGATTACGCAGTATGCTTTTGACCTCAGGGATAGGTGCGGGAGGCAACTCGATGACGGACCTCGGGCAGATTATCGTCGCAACCGACCTGTCGGCGCGTGCGGGCAGGGCGCTCGTTCGTGGGGCAGTGCTTGCCCGGCGGCACAACGCTCGGCTGCACCTGATGCACGTAATGCCGCAATTTTCGTTGAAGGGAGTTGCCGAGTCATACCGACCGTACCGTATTGGCGTTGAAGACCAGACCCGTTGGGTGGATGCAGCACGTGCGCAGTTGCACGCGCAGGCGGAGTCCGCCTCCACGCGGTTCAGCATTGCCGTCCAAGAGCAGGCAGCGGTCGGCAATGTCGTATCCGAGATCGGCTCGTTCGTGCGCTCCTTGCCGGCAGACCTACTGGTGGTCGGAACGCACGGCGAGGGTTTCCTGCGCGATCTGCTGTTGGGGTCCACCACGTTTGCGCTGGTGCAGCGAGCCGTGTGCCCATTGCTTGTCGCCAAAACGGAAAGCGAGAACCCGTACGCAAACGTGCTCGTTGGGCTGGACTTCACAAGTACCTGCCGTCATGCGCTGGAGGTGGCGTTGCTGATCGCTCCAGGTGCGCATGTGGCAGCGTTGCACGCCGTCCAAATTCCGTACGAGGGCACCATTAACATCCGGACCGGTGAACCCGATGCGCCCGAAAGTTGGCGGCGGCAGGCCGTCGATGCCGCACGCCGCGATCTTGACGAGTTCATCGACGAATCGGATGCCGAGCGTCGCGTCGAGCGCTTTGCCGCTTACGGCAATGCGGCGCATGCGCTGCTTAGTCGCGCCGAGGTAGCCCGTGCCGACCTGATTGTCGTCGGCAAGCGCTCCTCGAGTTCGGCGGATGCACTGTTCGGGGGTGTGGCCAAGAATGTCCTCGATGGCGCCGAATGCGACGTTCTCGTCGTACCGTAAGGGCAGCCGCGCGCACTTGCGTCCGCGAAACGCCGCGCGCCAAGGGAGCAGTTGTTGCGGCGGGTAACGCAAGAAAGGTTCGTCGCGCGCCGACCGATCGCTTGCCTGGCGCATTGGCACCCATTCTTGGTCAGACGGGTGCGCGTTCCTTGTGATGCCTTTGACTCGCCTCGACGTGTCGGTGCGCAATGCGATAGACCGCCGCCGGCGGGATGTTGACTAATGTACTTCCAATGAGCGTCGCGGTGAGGCCCAGGCGGTCGAGAATTGGGCGCGGCACGGGCGGGCGCAACCCGTACGTGAACTGGTAGAACGCTCCGCCCGGCCGAAGGCGCGTAAATGCACTTGCAAGGATCGCGCTCACCTTGTTCCTGGACATTAGCAGCAGTGGCAAGCCGCTGACTACCGCACCGGCGCCCTCTCCGGGGAAGATATCGATGGACCCCAAGGCCGCCGCGTCTGCGCACAACACCATTGCGTCGGGAAAGCGCTCCCGGAGCGCGAACGCGAATCTGGGGCTTTGCTCGATCAATGCGAGCCGCCGCTGTGGTATGCCGCGGGAGAGCAGCGCGCGCGTGAATGCGCCGCTTCCCGGTCCCAGTTCGATCACCGGCGCGATCTCCGGTGCTATCTCACCGGTAATCAATGTGGCCAATGCCTGGCCGGATGGCGCCACGGCACCGATCAGGAGTGGATCGGACAACCAGCGCAAAAAGAAGGAGAGCGTATCCATGAGACACAGAGCATAGCCGGGTCTCATGCGCCAAGCGTTGCCGTCCGAACAGGATCTGTTTCGTGTGAAACCGTCAAAGACCGGAAGGAATTAAGCTCTACTTGCGCACGCGGGGTCAATCCGTGCAGCGATCGGCACCAAGTTGGGCCTTGGGCACCCGCTGTTCCTGCTGGCGTCAGTTGGCCTTGCTTCAAGCGCAAAGGCGCTGGACTCGCTTACGCGGGTACGCCGCGCTTGGTAAGTTGAACTTTGGTGTAATGCCGGAACGAGGCGTTGGCCGCTGGACGGTTCCGCGGATCGAGAGCGGGCCGTTGGGCTCAAATGCGGTGCGCTTTGGGTCGCGATTGCCTCACGGCGCAGAAGGGAAAAGGACCTAGTGCATTGCCGGGCCATTTATGGCTCCAGCGTCCAGGGCGGGGCCCAAAGCTACAATTTTCTGGTCTACCCTGGCCGATGAAGCCATCGGGATCGCTAATGCGCTGCTGGGATTTCCCGCTGATCCTTCGCCTTGTCCAACAAGTACGCCGCAAGAAAGTAATACGTGCCCAGCATCATGGCCCCGAGCAAGATGAGCCAGATCCAGTCGACCCCATCGGTATTCTGCAGGGCCTGCAAGCCACCTGGGACGACAAGCAGGATGTAACCGACCATGAGAAACGGCGCGAACACCGCCGTCAGAACGGTCATCCATCTGATTGTCAACAAGATATCCGTCTTCATTGCGCTCTCCTGGAAAGGGTTTGATGCGCTTCGGCCCGGCGGGCGTCTGAGCTAGGATTGTTACGCCAGCCATCGGCAAAGATGAACGATTCTTCAGCAAGCACGCTCCGACGTATCGAAAAAAGGCATGAAAATGGGAATCATCTCCTGCGTTGGCGGCGATGAGCAGATGCCGTAACTTGCTGATTTAAAAGGATTTCAGCGCGTCCGCGATCGCCGCGGCGTGCCTAGGCTCGCCATTTGCGCCGTCAATCGGTGCCCAGAGCTCTCATCCATGAGGCGCACGCAAACACATGCGCGTGGATGCAATTCCGGAGGTCCAAACTTGGCTCGAAGCAAAATGAAGCGCACGGTGGGCGCAATTTGCGCTGCGCGGCGCACGTCAAACGCAGACGCGCTGGAGCGGCCAGAATTGCCGCCATTCAGACAATCAGCTGCAAGGGCGAGGCGACAGGACTATCGAATGGAAAGGAATCGATGCAATCCAACACTCGGCCGCCTCTGGCCAATGCAAAAGGGACCATCGCCGGGTCCGGCCAGAACGGATCACCGGTGATCCTGAACACCGGCGGCTCGAACGCACGACCCTGAAAACGCGAAGTGAATTCGTCGGTCCGACAACTATTCCTTCCGGTCCCACATCCGGTCGTCACCCAAGATGCACACGGCAGGAATGACGAAAACGATAATGCCTAAAATGATATAGAGAGCCGTCATTTTGCATTCTCCCTTTTTTATTAGGCCGAATTTCCGATTTCTCGCTCGCGCAGAAACGAGATGAATCCGGGCGCAGCTGGCACAGTCGTCGCCAATTTCGCCCTTGGCCACTCGCCGGGTACGAGGGAGCGGTATGGCAGACATGCCTACACGCCCAAAATACGATACCCCCAATTTCGGCTATCGGGAAGCTGCTGCACAGCAAGCAAGTCGAGTTCATGGACCCAGGCCCTATGAGCCAGATGACCGACAACTCCGAAATCGGGGTCCGAGGCAGCGAGGTGCGACAGAAGATGCGCAGGGTGATGGACGCAATCTGAAGCGGGCGGAACTGGATCGACGATTCCCCGATCCTAATGCGAGGGGCCGCTAGCCGGATCAGATCACAATGGCCGGTACCGGGGCAGGCCAGAATCTGGCGCTCCATGCCAAGGTCGTGTGATATGACCCGTGGTGCATTGCGGGCATTGCATTCCCTGAGCCCGCGGCGGCGTCGGGCAGGACTGGCGCCGCTGGAGGGGCAACGCCGGCTACAGCCCTGCCGCCGCACCATCGGGACCGACCTTGAGCAACTTGTGATTCGCCGAGCAGGTGCAGTTCTCGCCGTCGTTGTACGAGCCAGATCCGCGATACTCGGCTTGCTCCGGAAACTTGCACAACGGCATCGTGCGATCAATACCGAGTGCCGGCGTGTTGTTCACGTAGTGCACGGCAACGATGGCGTCTGGCGCCGTGCCGGCCTCCGTCCAGTTTTCCAGCGCAGTCGGATCGCCGAGGCCTCACGATCCACCCGGGCTGTGCTGGATCGCCGCCCGCGCTACCGCACGGCTCAGTTGATAGAGCACCCAGGCATTAAGCAAGTGCCAGACGAAGTGCGTGCCCCATGGCCATGATTGACATAGCGCTTGATCGATCGTCCGAGCCACCAGGGAGACGGCAAACACGGCAACAGCTTTCATCATCATGCGCCCGGCTTCCGGCGCAATGGTCCTAGCGTAGGCGGTAAGCGCAACCAGGACGATGGCAGCCGGCAAGTAAAGAACGGAGCCGTTGAGCAAATTGCCTGGCAGGTACGTTGCCACAATCCGATCAACCAGAACGAAACCGGCGCCGCCCGCAAACGCCCAGTGCCTGGGCCACCGCGGCACCACCCGTAGGAAGATGATTACGTAGGAGACGTTGAAGACCCCGATGAACAAGACGTCGAGAACGCTCGCCCAACCTGTGGCAAATGTATGAAAGGCAAGGCTGCCGACGCCGACAAAAGCAATCAGTCCGGCCAACCAGCGTAACCGCGCTTTAAGGCATGGCTTGCGCGGATCGATTTCCGTCCAGAGCTTCCATGCCCAGTAGAAAAAGGCAAGATTGGATATGGCGTTCAGCGGCTCGGCATAGAACTCCGGAGCCTGGCGTTCGCAGTAGGCATTAATGTGTTCGGATAGATCCACGGACAACCTGCGTCGAGTCAGTTGTGACCGGCTTCGGATCGATCAAGCTTCGAATGGCTCCGACGCGCGAAGCACGCCAACTTTGCCGAACCGTTGGACCCACACTTGCCTCGGTGGGCATGATGACACACGGTGGGTGAAAAATCGGCACGCCGAAGGGTTGTTTTCACCAAGGAAAACCAGCCGCTTTGCGCAAACCGCGGCGGCCGTGAACAGTCCCGAGGTAATTGCGGACAATGGCATGCTGACCCTGGCTAACGGCCACTCGAAAGAAGACTCTTCGCGTGCCTACAAGTAACTTGGCAGGCGGACCAGGTACCTGCGCGATCACAAGGACGCACGTCGGAAGTGCTGGAGGCAAAGTTCTCTCGCTGGGTCGGCCGAAATGACGAAACGCGGATTACCCCTGAACTCGAGCGGTACCCGGGCCTGGGAAACAAACGCCCTGCAAAAGGGCAGGATGCAAGCGAAGCCGCATGCTCGCAGCAAATTGCCGTTCAAATGCCTCGAGCTTTGCGAACGAAGTCGAAAAATTCATCGGGCGGCAGCGCGGCGGACCAGTGGAATCCTTGTCCAAATTCGCACCCCAGCTCGATTAAGCGATCCAGGGTCGGCGAATCTTCAATTCCTTCGGCGACGAGTTCCAACTTCAGGCTATGCGCCATCTCAATGATGGCTCGAACAACGCCCTCGGCGTTCGGATCCTCTCTCATGTGCTGGATAAAGGACTGATCAATCTTCAGACGCTCCACTTCGAAGCGCTTGAGATATCCCAGATTGGAGTAGCCGGTCCCAAAATCATCGATCGAAAATCGGACACCCAGAGCGCGTAAGCGGCCCAACAGCGGGCTGAGATGACTCGACTCGGCAATCAACAAGGACTCGGTCAACTCCAGTTCGATGCTGCTCGGCGATAGTCTCGCTGCCAAAAGTGCATCCGTAACCTCGCGCTCAATCTCATCGCGACGGAACTGAACCGGCGACACGTTGACAGATACGACCAGTTGCTGCAAACCAGCTTCCTGCCACTGCTTGGCCTGTCGACACGCTTCCGTTAGCACCCAAGCGCCGATGCCGTTGATCAGGCCGGATCGCTCGGCGATCGGAATGAACTTTCCCGGCGGAATGAGGCCGAGATCCGGGTGCCGCCAGCGGATGAGCGCCTCGGCCCCAATGATTCGCCCGGTCTTCAGTTCGTACTGCGGCTGGTAATGGAGTCTGAACTCCCCTCTGGTCAAGGCCGACCGGATGCCCGATATGAGATGCAGCGTCTCGGCGACATCGCCGACCATCTCGGAATCGAAGAAGCGATACGCGTTGCCGCCGGCCGCTTTGGCTTGATACATGGCCACGTCGGCGTTCTTCAAAACGGTATCGAAGTCAACGCCATTGTCCGGATACAAAGCGATGCCCAAAGAGCATGTTACCGACAACTCGAGGCCGTTCACCTCAACCGGCGCCGAGAGTTTCTCGATGATCTTCAAAGCGGTTGTCGCCGCCGCGTCCCCATCTGTCAGTCCACCTAAGACCAGCAGGAACTCATCGCCGCCTTGCCGGCTGACCGTATCGCTGGCGCGCACGGAATCGGCAATTCGATTGGCAACCTGGGATATCAGCAGGTCACCCGTCGCATGTCCCAGGGAGTCGTTTACCGTCTTGAACTCGTCCAGGTCAAGAAAAACCAGCGCGACTCGGTGCCCGTTACGCTGGGCCAAGGCGACTGCTTGTTCGAAGCGGTCTCGCGCCAACACACGATTGGGCAATCCTGTCAGGGAGTCATGGTGGGCCAGAACATCGATGCGGGCGTGCGACTCTCGAATGCGTTCATTTTCCGCCTTCAGGCGAGCCAGCGCGAGACGCAAATCGCTGGCAATCAGCCAGACGCAAAACGCGGTGACGAGCAGTACGGCAAACAGGTTGACCAGCGTACCCATTGTCACGGGACGAACAACATTTACATGCCAGCCTTGCACGCTGGCGACCACGAGCGCACTCAAAACTGCGAGAATTGTCGCCAGAATCGTGAGAAAGAGCCGGCGTGTTCCGAACATGCCGGCAACTACCAGAATCGCGGGTAAGGCAGCAATTGCCTCGCCGCGTACACCTTGATTTTGAAATAGCAGGTAGCTTATGGATGCTGTGAGGCTGACCAACATCAACGCGGCGGCTTGCTCAGCGCGCTTCTGGTGTGATAGCCACAGGGCCAGCAGCAAGAATATCGTCGTTACCGCGAGCACAAGAACGCTTCGCCAGTCGCCGGCCCAGCCAAAGGTCAAGATGGCTGCCGCAGCGGCTCCCAGGATCGCCCACGTCACCTGCAATACCCGACGCGGCTCAATTGGGAGGCTACCGGCTGTTAGCTCTGAAGCGCGTTGAGTATCGGTATGCACCGCAATCTCTTGGCGAGGAGGCGGTTTACTTGCCATGGCATCGCTATCGGTCATTTCAAGCTGGATCCCCAAGGAGCATTTGCCCAACCAACATAACTTCTGGTCATTATCCTCGGCCAAGCGAAACGTACACCTAGTGGGCGCAATGCTGTCCGCGAACAATCTAAGCGAAGGCTCAATGTTGATCCCTTCGTAGGCGGGAATTTTTTCCCTTGATTCTCCCGGTCCGACGGGGGCGTCATCGAGAAACCGGGCGCGCGAGGCGGCGTGAGATTGAGGGGCCGGATTCGGCCAATTTGGCGTTCGTTCTTCCAAGGCTGCTAAGGAAACTGGCACGCTTGTATACCTCCGCTAGTACCGTGCACGTAAATCCGGGACATGATTCGCCAGAAAAAGCGCGCATGCTTTTCTCCGCGCTCCAGGTTGGCGATGACTCCGTCGTGCTGGCCTTGCTCGATGCGCTCGCTAGAGGAGAACAACATCGCCAAGTATCTTTTCGAAGCACACTATGGAGCCGAGGGTGTAAAGGGCCTCGCCAAGGAAGGCGGCTCCGGACGTCGTGCGGCAATTGCGAAGATGGCTGACGTATTGGGCGGCAGACTGGAGATGTTTTACACACGCATTCGGTGACGTCGATGCATACGTTGTTGTCGACGTGCCCGACAGCGTAACGGCCACCGCCATGGCGCTCGCCGTCAACCAGACCGGCGCCGTGACCGTGAAGACAGTTGTGTTGATTACGCCCGAGGACATCGACAACGCGGGCAAGAAGGTCGTAGGTTATCGGGCACCAGGGCGTTAACAGGTAAGAGCGTCTACTGTTCAAAAGCAATCGAGAGGCGCCGGATTACTCTCGCGGCGCCGCTTCACACGAGCGGGCTACGGGCGTGGCGCGCCCAGCGCGCCAAACGGTGTGCTAGAAAGGCGCTGCTGCAAATCCGTTTGCGCATCTTTCGGAAATGCAGCTGTCGTTTTCGTCGATCGCGGTGACGCACTTCGGCGCTAGGATTGGGAGGACTTCGAGGTTCCTGGTCGCAACCACATGGCACTATTAAACGATCAACTTACAGTTTGGGAAATCGGCTTCCGCTGGGCCGGGTACGATCCTGCCCGTCCGCGATTATGGCTGCCGCTTGGCGCGCGCGACAATTTCCGCGTGATCGTTGATTCGATTCTTTCGGGGGAACTGGATTGCCTGACGCTGGGAATCGAAAAATACGCTGGCAACGACGCTGAAGGCGCCAGGTTCTTCATACGGTATTGGATTGACGAGGTTTACGACTGCATCAAGGGACGACAATTTAACCGTGCCTTCTTGCGATGGGCAATTGTCGATCGCGACTCCTTTCGTGTTTGGTGCGAACGTCGCAGAGTCCCGTTCCCCGAATTTTGGTTTCCACCGGGTTGGAAGTTGTCGTACGAGTGGCCGGACACCGAGGCGTACACCGCGGAGGAATCGGAGACTGTCGAATCTCTTCTGGCGGGTTTGCAACCTCAAGCGGAGTCGGCTTTGGAAAAGGAGGAGCGGCTGGGGGCGAGGCAGCGTGCGCGGGCGGCCTGCCAGCAGATCGCCACGGTACTTTGGAAGGAGAATCCGGAATACACCATTGCCGCCCTGATCAAGCACGAACAGGTATTGAAATATGGGGGTGGGTCCCAGTTTGTCGAGGAGACCGTGAGAAGGTGGATGCAGGAGGTTGCGCCCGAGGAAGTGAGCAAACGAAGGGGGCGACCCACCAAGGAAGACGGCAGGGAGGATGGGAAACTATGAAGCGGACTGCATTTTGCTCTTAAATGAGGCAATTGATCTAAAAAGAGAAAGGACCCCACGGAATTGGTGCGTGGGGTAAGTCTCTTCTTCGGTGCACTCTTCCGAAACTGCAAGGGGCAGATTCTTCAGACTCCTTACACCGACACGCGAGTCTGGAGCGAAAAAGAGCGCAGTTCGAGTCGAGCACGCCGCGAGATGGCCAGATGGGCGTGCGGCGCCCGCCCGATGGTGGTGGGTCGGGGTGCGCCGCCTATTAGCACGGCAGCCGATAACCGAATCAGGCTTCGAGGTCCTCCGGATTCCGGGTCCTACGTTGCTGGCGGCAGCGCGCAAGCAACGCCGGATTTTGAGCTGCAGGCCTACGACGCGCACTTGAACGCTGACCAGTCGTACCTGGAGGACGATGAGCACCAGCTTGCGCAAGATGAGGCCGACGTCATCCGGCAGGTGGGGATATCCGAGCAGATGTTTTACCGTTGGAAGAAGAAGCAATATGCCGACCCGCAGCCGGATCGGGCGCGGGAGCGCAAGCAGCTGCGGCAATAGAACAGCAAGCCCAGGCGGCTGGTGGTGGAGTTGAGCCTGGACAAGGTGCTCTTGCAGGACATCTTGTCGAAAGAATGTCCCGGCCCGAGTTAAAACGCGAAGTAGAGGGCTACCGTGAAATGAGCATCCTCTCGACCCCTCTTAGGAGGCTGATTTCTATTGCTTATTTTCTCATATGTTCGTCGCGATACCGATCTGCTTGGATGATTTCCTGTCTCGCCTTTTTTAGGAAGTCCTCGGCCGTTTCCAGGTGCCCGCCGAACGGAGCGCCCCTATCGCCGTTGGCCTCATAGGCTTTATGAAGATGATCCATCGCTTCCCCGACTCGTTCGTAGGCCTCCTTTAGGTTCGGGTGGGCAATCTCGTAAGCCCAAACACTGCCTGCCGCAAAGATCGAAAGTAGAAGAATTGCGGTCGTCATTTTTTTCATGGTTGCTCCCAATAAGGATAGAAATTTTAGAATCCGGAGGGGTTGGGATCATCTGGTCGTTGCATGGCTCGCTGACATTTTATATGCAGGCGTCCTGAGCCCAAAGGTCTTTCGAGTATGTAGGCTTAGGCGCAGGCGATTTTGTCCTCGAAGCCCCCAATAAAAGGGTACAAGTGGACCATCCGAGCGGGGGAGGTGGTCTGGTGCCGGGTGAAGTAGGCGGGCAACATAGGCCTGCAAGCAAACGCCTTATTTGCAACGGAAGTAGAGATTTCGCCGAATGTGGGTCGCATTAGCAAATTCCTCCTTGTCGAAGGTATCGAAGCCAGCGAAACAGGTTCCTGCTGCGCTTTTATCGCAATCTAACCAGGTTCGGTCGGTCCCATTGCAGGCGACCACATATCCGGGTTTGCCATTTCCCAAGGTCACTGGCTTCGGCGCAGGTCCGGAAACACATGCGGCGAGAAGAGTGCTAGCAGCAGCAAATGCGGCAAAAAATTGAGTTTGGCGAAAAGGCGCGTGTGGCAGGTCGGTCATAAAGCGAAGGCTAGAAATGTGGGGTAACTTACCGAGGATAGATTTTGGTCAACCTGCGTACTCCGGCGGGAAATTGGCAGGACGCTTGACTACGGAAACCAAGAAAGGCAAGAAAATTGTCTTACAGGGACTGTCTGAATTATTGTGTTTGAGGCGGTTGGAGACTTTTCCACAGCGGCGGTCGTCGCTTGCGACGAACGGGCGACGCAGCGGGAAAGTCGCTGGTCATGTTACTACGCTGCTGCTCGGGTGAATCGATCTTCGTAGAGAATGCCGAACTGATGGATCGCTTCCGATCAGCGCCTTCGTAAGACGCCATGGACGCGGCGTTGACCGCCTCGGCGCTCATCGACCCGCTTACAAACTGGTCAATCAATTCCTTCGGCATGGCCGGCGGCACCGGTCCGGCCGCATCGGCCTTCTTCTTGCGTGGTGCCATAGACCTCCTAGTCGTCATACTAAGTCTCACACACAAAATTCCTGACGGGCTCGGCCATATCGAGGAAAAGTGGACGCTTGGGTCGTTCCCGCCTACGAAGCTTCGATGCGCGCTCGACCTTTTGGCAACCACAAGACAGCTCGATACGGGAAGAGTTCGGCCTTCGTGATTCCGTCGTTCGCCGCCTGCTTCCTGGCCAACGCGAATAACAGATCTTGCGCGCGCTCCAGCGCTTTCCCCCTTGCTTGGTAGGCAACCGTAAGGATATGCTGTTCCCGTTGCAGTCGGAATCTATGCCCAGCCGTGGAGTCATTTATGTACCAGCGCATATTGATTGCGGCCGATGGCAGTAATGCTTCGGACCTCGCCCTGAACGAAGCAGTCAAGCTCGCTGCCAAGCTCCAGTCTCAATTGCGCATTGTTCATGTAATCGACGTCCGAATTTTGAGCGGAGAATCGGCCTTTTTGGATGCCGGTGATCTCGAGAAAGCTCTCGTGGAGTCGGGGGAACGGGTCCTGCAAAAGGCGGCCGCAACCGCTGGCAATGCCGGAATCAAGGCGGAGACAAAATTGTTGAAAATCGAAGATTTCCGCCAAAGAATCGCCGACGGGATCGTGGGCGAGAGCGCAGCATGGCCGGCCGAACTGATTGTGGTCGGCACTCATGGACGCCGCGGTCTAAGTCACCTGTTCCTTGGCAGCGTGGCGGAGGGAATCGTCCGGATCTCGCAAGTACCGGTATTGCTGATTCGGGGGAGGTAGTCTGCCGCTTTGCGTCTTCTACGCGGCACGGGCGGCCGTATGGGGGCCGTGAGTTGAACACCATTTTATCGTGGAACACCCTGCGGCGCGCGCTCGATAGGCGGCCAAAAATCCGGGGCGCTTTTATCGGCGGGTAATGCGCTTTCTACTCGTGCTGCATGATGTTAGACGGTCCCTCTAGTCGTGCACATTTTCGCAAGATTTTCTTTTGCCGAAACGCCACACGAAGCGTCCAACGGCGATCGCAGCCAAGAAAGCCACAATTTCGACTGTCCAGACAATGAATTGAACCCTTTCTTTCATTGCCAATCCCTTGTGTACAACATCATTTGCAACCGCGCGGCGACGGTTGCACGAACCGTTCTGCACAATTGATGCGGGGTTGCGGATGCGTGACTATTAGGCGTGCAGACCAAGCTCCAGAGAATTCGGCTGCGCCCTCGGCCGCTGTCTCTCGACCCGACATCATGTTCGCTTCCAGTAGGTTTTCGACGTCTACGCGAAATTTCGCCTGCGACCGACCTGCGACGGTTACCACCGTTTCGGAAGCTTTTCAAACTGAAAGTAGATTTGAATTTCTCGCAGAAAGCCTCTGACAACTGGCGGCTTTCCAAACGCGGTGGCGGGCGCCTTGGCGGTGGTCTATGCTCGGCGCGCGGTGGACGCCTATGTTTCCCGTATTATCACTAGGGGATTCACTTTTGAAATTGCTGGCAGGTATTGCAACCATCTTGGCCCTGATACTCGCACCGGGTGCGTATGCCCAACCAGGACCTGGGAAAGCGCTTGGACCCGGAGGGGCGAGCAGCCCAATGATGGAGCAGGCGAACGATACGTCCGGCTGGAACTTGATGAGCGCGGAGGAACAGAAGGCGCACCTCGAAAAGGTATCCTCGATGAAAACGTACGTCGAATGCAAAGAGTACATGGAGCGACATGACAAGGAACTGGTCGATCGAGCGAAAGCAAAGGGAATGGAACTGCGTAGTCCAAATGAAGGTGCGTGCGATCGAATGAAAATGATGGGTCGATTCAAATAGCTTTGCGGCTGTATGAAAGCAGAGCCGGGAATGCCTGCAATTAGGTAAGGGCACTATGGCAACGGCATTGTGGAACCGAGTCGTGCTTGCGCAGTGCGGTGACTTCAAGGTCGTCGACGGAAACGTTTACTTCCCACCGACCTCGATCTGCCGTAATTACTTCCAGCCGAGCGAACACCATATGACATGCCCATGGAAAGGGCTAGCGAGCTACTACGATGTCATCGTGGACGGCAAGTCCAATCCGCTGGCGACCTGGCTTTATCACACACGAACCGCCGCTGCGCATTATTTCTTTCGGCTAGGCTTAAGGGGATTTGCCAACCCAGACATCGAGCGCGTCTCCTGGCCCGGATGCGATCGGGTTTGTTGTCTCAATGCCGAAACCAGCGCCGCGTTGTAGTCGGTGAAAAGCGTTTTGGTGGGCGGATCTTGTGCTACCGTCATCCACAGGCCGCGCAAGTTCCCAAGGGCCTCGATTTGCTGGTCCGAGATAGGCGTATCGACGAGCGGGTCCTGCGCTGCCCGTAGCCCAACCAGATTGCTCTGTGGGATCTTTGGTTGTGGCGTAGCTTGTGCCGCTGCGATCCGACCGAAACCGCCCGCACTATTCATTTTGCCAAGCATCCCCAACGCGTTAAGCCCGCTTGATTGCTTAGCGCACTTCTGCTGCTCGTTCACGAGCCATTGTTGCATTTCGGTGCTCTCAGCGTTGGCCTCGTATGCGACCCGGTGCCCTTTTAACGCTCCGGTCCGTGCGATCAGCAGTCGCTTGTAGTCCTCGCGGCCGAGGCGCTCGTACGCCGCTGAAGAAACCTGGATGGGCTGTAGACCGCGCTTGTTGCCTTGATTGCAAAGGTCCGCGGCGTTGTTGACAACCTCGCCCATCCAGATCACCTCGTTGATCCCGGTACCGGAGCAGCCGCCTTGCAATATGAGCGCGCGTCCGTAGTCCATCCCGATTCCGCATTGAATCTGTGCATAGCCCCGTTGCCCGAGGCGCCAGTTGAGCATATTGACGAGGCTGTTGAGCTGAAACGCACGAAACAACGCCCCATCAACGAATTCCGGTTTATTGCCGTCGATCATGCCGCTCACGCAATCGCCGTGGATGAAGACCTGCTTGCAGTTCGGGTCCTGGTTGAGGATGGCGACGCACTCGGACAGATAAGCGCGGTAGAGTTTCCCGAGCACCGGTCGGGTGTGGTTGTTCGCGAGCTGCGAGCTCCCCCGGATATCGATGAAAACGGCAACGCAGTGGTTGACGTAAAAGCCGTTGGAATTCGTCAAGCGCCACAGCGCCGGGACGCTGTCGACTTCCTCGTACCCCTGGTCGTTCGCATCGAGAATCTCGCGGATGCGTGCGTCGCTGCCCGCGATTGAGTAAAGCCGCCCATTTGTGTTCATGCCGATATCCTCAAGATCAAGGTCGCGCCCATGGCGATGAACGCCAAGAAAAGCGCGTAGCCGGATCGCTCCACCCACTTTGACTTGGCCGCGACCCGGTGGGCGATCAAGAAATGCTGCGCCAGGGCCTCGTTCGCGAGTTCCACTTCGTCCATGCTATTGCGGATCCCGCGATACCTGTCGAACTCCGGCAGGCCAGATTTTCGTGCCATGTACCCGTAGAAGCTCACCGGGTGATACTTCGGCGCCCAATCCGACCCCTTGCCAACAATTTTCTCGAGGCGCTCTATTGGCAGCACCGGCCACAGCGCGAGCAGGATCGAGACGCGGGCGAGCACGGTCGACGTGCCGCCTGCGAACTTAACGATGGCGTGCACATCCTTGTCGGTTAGTGCGGGACCCGCCCAGAGCGACGCGATGAGCCCGAGATTCAAGGCAGCGATGAATCCGGCTTTCGTGTCGATCACCTGCGCCCGGCCGCGATTAAGGGTCGCAAATCCCGCGCAAATGTCGAATCTTTTAGCAGGGGTACATCCTTCTTCATTTTCGGCTGTCACTCCACGTTTGGCCGGCCGCCTACGCCCACGCCCACGCCTACATGCGATTTTCAGCAGCCTAAAACGCCAAGGGGTTGCTTGCACAACCCCTTGATTTATCTTGATTCCGACCTGGACTCGAACCAGGAGCCAAACCTCTACCCTTGTGTACCGGGCGATTTCGCCCTTCGTTAAGGGCAGGAGCTCCCGACACTGCGGTCGCGGACGGTCTGAAGTCGCTGAAAAAATTAGTATTCGAAATCAATACGTTACGGATTATTGTTAAAGTGACTTATCGTTTCATTTTGTAGATTAACAAGCGATATTATGCATTGAGTTTTAACGCTTTTGGCCCGCCCTCATTCGCCAAGACCCGCCGATCGCCGCCATCCATGTGACGTTCGCTTTAGCTCAATTGAGCAGAGGCCGGTGCCCACCGGGTTACTGCATCTTCGTGGGGCTGCATGGCGGTCCTCGGGAGCGCAATCGCGACTATGTTTTGGGAGCAGTGCTGTGCGCGGAATATTTATCCGACGCCGCAGCAGGATCGCTTTCTTTTAACTCCGCCCATTTGGCGTAGTGCGTGATTCCTAGAATTACCCGACCCATGCCGTAGTCCATTAGCTCAAGAGCTCGATTGATCTCGGCGGTCGCCGCATCAGGTGAGTCCGCTTTAAGCAGCAGGAATTCCGCGTCGTTTCCGTGGGTCCACGCGGAATTCGGGTTAAGCGCGAGGTCATTCCTATACGCTGATCGGCCCCAGACATGTTTCCCTCGCGGGAATACAGTTCCTCTTGAGCGCCGTAAAGGGCCGTCAGGTCGGTGGGTGGGAGGCCGGATTTGCCTTTCACCCTATTTAATTGAACCTCGGCTCCACTCCCGTAGTTCATTGCTCCGAGGACATGCGCCCAGTTCATAATGGGCTCCAGGGTTAGTCGGGCTGAACCAGAGAACGCGACGACCGGAGTCGGTCAGTAACGCGGTTTGGGCGCGTAAAAGTCGACATGCGCCGTGACTTACTCCCCACCAGCCGTACCCGGCTAGCAGAAGGTAACTTCTGAAAAGTGGGATTAGCAAAAGCTTCGAGTGCACCGCCCAGGCGGCGGTAGCGTCACCCCGCTCGGTTCTGTGCGCCCCAATAGCGCTCAAGATTGGCGATCAATGCGGGGCTGAAATGACAATGGGCTTGCTCGCGCGCATAGACGGCGCAATAGCGCCGGAACACATCGAGCGGTTCTTCGCCGACGCGAAAGGCGCGTCGGTTGCCGACCGCGCCTACAGCGCCCGAGCTCGTCAGCGCGGCAACTACCCGCTCAATGGCGGCGTCCATTTTCGCAGCCGGCGCGATCTCGTCGCAGATCAGCCTTCCTTCCGGACTGTCGCAGGCCAACCTGCGCTCGTATTGGATCAGTTGCCTGGCAAGGCGATCGCCGGTGAAACGCGGCAGGCGCAAATTTGAAACGCCCGGGATGATGCCCTCCTTGCGCGCAGGCAAGGTCAAATAGGCGTCATCGGCCGCTAACACGTAGTCCATCGTCAGCAAAATCTGGCAATGACCGCCGATGGCAAAGCCGTCAACCGCCGCGATCCACGGTTTTTCGATGCCGTGGCCGTGGACGTCGTCGGGCAGGACGTCCGGACGGGCGACGCCGCGCATGAATTTGTGTACGAAACCGAGATCCCGTTGCAGGAACCACACGAACGGAATCTTGCCGCGATAGAGATGGGTGAGATTGATGCCGGCGCCGAAAACGCGGCGACCGCGGTATTTGGGATGCTCGACTGTGCCGCCCTGCAGCACTGCGATGTCGCTGCCGGGATCGAGGATCGCGATATCGACGGCGATTTCCATCGCATCGAGCGTCGTTTGATCTTCCGCATTCAAATAGCGTGGGTTGGACGGGAACAGAAAGACGCCTTTCCCGCGGCGCTCGATCCTAACTGTGCCGAGATCGACGATCCCATCGGTGGCAAGCCTGGCGAGCTGTTCCTCGCTCTCGCGTCGTGGTAGCAGCATCGCGTGACACAGATGACTCCCTGTCCGTTCATGGCCAAGAAAATGCGACAAAAGAATCCCTTGATCGATCTCAATCCCGTCCTTGTCGCGTTGAATCGCATCAGCCTCCGTAGCGATTTGTTCTCGCGTCGGCGCAAGTCCGGGAAATGCTTCGGCCGCGGCAAACACGAGTTCCTCGACGCGAATGAAGCGGGAAAGTCCTTGCGTGATGGAGGCGTAAATCGCCTCCACATGCGTGCGCAGGAAACGTTCCCGCGCGGCGCGCGATTTCTCGCAGATGGCATCGGCCGCCTGTGCTTCCAGCGGGCGACGCGCGGTTTTTTTTGGTAGTTCCCCGATAAGCCGCTCGGAGTAATGCCAAAACGCTGCATACCGACGCCGATCCTCCGCAAGTTCGCCAATCGCCTTCGGCTCGGCCTCAAGCCAGGCGTCGATTGTCGTTTCAGCCAATCCGGCGCCACGCAATAACGCCGAAACCGGAGCTGCGGTCGCTTGCTGCATGTTCAGCTTTCGTCTCAAGTCCTTAAGAGTCTATGGCTTTGGCTGACTTCGATGACGCTACTCGCCAATTTTGAGCTAAGCAACCGGGCGTCAATGATTGCAATGTGGAGGGTTTGCACAAAACCATCTAGAGACCGATTTTGGCTGAAAACGGCGCCAATCGTTACGTTTCACTCGCCCCTGCCGCTAATCTCGAGCTCAGACCATGGCTCTTCGCGATTTCGTCTACCGCCGCGTCCACCTTTCCTTCGTCGATGTCGTTGTTGCGGTGGCGCCGGTTTTGTAGTCTGCCGGAGCGCTGGTCTTCGGTGCCTTTGCAGCGGCGACTAAAGGAGGACGGGAGCGGCAACTGGCCTTGCCGGACAAGGCACAGTCTGTTCAGCACCCGCCCGGTCCGCCCGTCGCCAGCGGCTCGAACTGGTACTGCGCCGCTCTCATTCGCACAGGGCCCGCCATTCGGGCGGCACCGGGACGGCCTGGATGCGGTGCCGGTCACCGTCTACGCGGCGCGCGAAGATGCGCACTTCACTCGCCTCGACCAGGGGACGCTTGCCGCAGCGAATGTGATGTTTTAGCACGAAGCTTTTTCCGCGCCACTGTGCGATGTGGGTGTCGATGTCGATCGCATCGCCGTAGCTTGCGGGAGAGATGAATTTCGACTCAATAGTCACGCAGGGCGTTCCGATGATGCCGTGCGTGCGCTCCGTCTCGTGCCAGGGCGGCAGGCCGCAGGCCAAGAAGAAGCGATGGCCCGACGCATCGATCCAGCGAAAGAAGTTCGGGAAATAAACGATCTGCGCCGGATCGCAATCACCGAACTCGACGTCGATGCGCGTGGTGTGAACTCGGCTCATGGCGCCGGCTCCCTAAAACGAAGTGCAATGCGTCCGTCACCGCCGATTTTGCTCTCGCACACGAGAGCCCCTCTGCGGTTCGCATCCTCGCCCGCCTTGGTACTGAGCGACGTCGGCATCATCGGCGCGGGCTCGCCGCCCTGCACCAGAGTTCACTCGCGCCCGGTGCGGCGCGACGCATGCCGATGCAGGGTCTGGGATCGGGTAGGAATGCGTGTCTCATTTGGCGTCATCTCGTTGAAACTCAGGCCGGCGGACGTGCAGCGGCGCGTCGAACGAACCGGATCGGTACCGGCTTGACTAG
>Ga0181521_10000312_pt1 | contig 58586 bp, 48 predicted proteins | sample PEATcosm2014_Bin_32_FD_119764 | JGI IMG/M metagenome (GOLD analysis project Ga0181521, IMG submission 119764) | Peatland microbial communities from MTU Mesocosm Facility, Houghton, MI, USA - PEATcosm2014_Bin02_60_metaG | ecosystem: Environmental > Terrestrial > Soil > Wetlands > Peat | place... | reverse complement strand
GGGACCCTTCACTTGGGTGGTTGGACGGGAGGGGGCCTTCGCTGGCGCTGCCGTGTCGGATCGGCGATCGCCGTCCGACACGGCAGCGCCGGCACAGGCCCCCTCCCGTCCAACCACCCAACGGACGGATTGCAAAGGCCCTGCCTTTGCTGGGGGTCCAGGGGGCAAAGCCCCCTGGCGGGTTTCAGGGCAGAGCCCTGAGCTTGCTTCGTCAGGCGCGCGGGTCACTCCGCCGCGGCGCGCAGCGCCGCGCCGGCGGCGATCGGGCACAGCGGTAGGGCAGCGGCCAGCATCGCGGCCAAAAACAGCAGATGCGGCCGCGGGCTCAGCCCGCCCGAGGCGGCGTCGGCCGCGGCAACCCCGAAGATCAGCACCGGCGTCACCAGCGGCAGCACCAGCAGCGGCAGCAGCACGCCGCCACGCCGAGCGCCGAGCACCACCGCCGCCCCGGTGGTTCCCAGCAGGGACAGCAGCAGGCTGCCCGGGACGAGAGCGGCCAGCAGCACCGGTATGGTGTCGTCAGGCAGCCGCAGCATGACGGCGAGCGGCGCGGCGGCCAGTAGCAAGGGCAGCCCGGTGACCAGCCAGTGCGCGGTGGCCTTGGCGGCGGCGATCGCGGCCGTCGGCAGCCCGCACAGCAGTAGCAGGTCGAGCGAGCCGTCCTCGTAATCCGCGCCAAACAGCCGGTCGAGCGGCAGCAGCGCGGCGAGCAAGGCGCAGACCCAGATGATGCCCGGCGCCATGCGGCCGAGCGTTTCGGGGGCAGGACCGATCGCCAGCGGGAACAGCGAGGCGGTCAGCACGAAGAACAGCAGCGCCGCCAGCGTGTCGGCACCGTGGCGCATCGACAGCCGAAGCTCGCGCGCCAGGACGGCAAGGAAGCGGGTCAAGGGCGTAGCACTCTACTGCGCCCGCACCCCGAGGATATGCGCGATCGCGTGGGTCAGCTCCGGGCGGTTCAGCGTGTAGAAGTGGAACTCGTCCACCCCGTTCGCCTGCAACAGCCGCACCTGTTCCGCGGTCACCACGGCCGCGATCATGCGGCGGAGCTCCGGATCGTCGTCCGTGCCCTCGAACATCCGCGCCAGCCAGGCCGGCACGCCGACGCCGGAGATCGCCGCCATGCGTTGCAGCCCCGCCAGGTTGGTCACCGGCATGATGCCCGGCACCACCGACGCGGCGATCCCGGCCGCCAGGCAGCGGTCCAGGAAGCGCAGGTAGGTTTCGGTATCGAAAAAGAAGTTGGTGATTGCCCGGGTCGCCCCGGCATCCAGCTTGCGCTTCAGGTTGTCCAGGTCGGCATCGGGGCTCAGTGCCGTGGGATGCGTCTCTGGATAGGCCGCGACGGAAATCTCGAAATCGGCGACACGCCGCAGCCCGGCCACCAGATCCGCGGCGAAGGGATAGCCGTTCGGGTGCGGTTCATAGGCCGTGCCCGGCGGCGCATCGCCGCGCAGAGCGACGATATGGCGCACCCCCGCCTCCCAGTATTGCCGGGCCACCGCATCCACCTCGTCCCGCGAGGCGCCGACGCAGGTCAGGTGCGCCGCCGGCACCAGGGCGGTCTCCCGCACGATCCGGGCCACCGTGGCGTGGGTGCGCGCCTGGGTGCTGCCGCCGGCGCCGTAGGTGACCGAGACGAAGCGCGGCCGCAGCGCCTCCAGCCGGCGGATGCAGGTCCAGAGCTGGTGCTCCAGGGCCTCGGTGCGCGGCGGGAAGAACTCGAAGGACAACAACGGCGGCGGATGGTCCGCGTTATGCGTCGGCAGGGCGGCGAAACGCGGGCCGGTCAGCCAGCGTTCGAGCGTGTGCGGCGGCTGGTCGGGGAGAGTCGGAACGTTCATACCGCCACCCTAGCACGATCGCGCGACCGTCTCACGCCCCGTTGTGGTCCCGTTCCGTTGCCTCCGGCCGCTTGCGTGATAAAAGGGTTCACGCAAACCTTAACCGGCCCGTGTTCCAATCCGACCCCAGGGCTGCCATCTCCTCCGCCTATCGCCTTTTCCGGGGAGTGACCGTGGTCCGACCACCCGCCCGAGGAACCTGATGCGCGCTTTTTTCCGTTCCCTGCTCTGGCTGCCGCCGCTTCTGCTCGCTCTCGCCGGCTGCGCCACGCCGCCGACCGATCCGGACGAGCTTGCCGACTTCAGGCAGACCAACGACCCGTTGGAGCCGACCAATCGGGTATTCTACGCGATCAACAACGGGATCGACACGGCGGTCCTGAAACCGGCGTCGGAGGCGTACAAGTTCGTGCTGCCGGAGCCGGTGCGCAACGGCATCCATAACATCCTGGATAATCTCGGCACCCCGGTGCAGCTCTCCAACGACATCCTGGAGGGCAAGCCGCGGCGGGCCGGCGACACGACGATGCGCTTCCTGATCAACACCACGGTAGGGGTGGTCGGGTTCTTCGACGTCGCCAAGGGCTGGGGCTACCCGGACCACGACGCCGATTTCGGCATGACGCTGGCCGGCTGGGGCGTAGGGCCGGGGCCGTACCTCTTTCTGCCGCTGCTCGGTCCGAGCGACCCACGCGACTTCGCCGGTTTCGGCGTAGACATCGCGGCCAACCCGTTCACCTGGGTGGGCCAGGGTGCGGCGGTGCGGGACCTCGGCTACGCGAAATGGGGCCTGAGCGCGCTTGACGCACGCTCCCGCCTGGGGGCGGATATCGACAACATCAAGAAGACCGCCCTCGACCCCTATGCGACGTTTCGCAGCCTGTATCGCCAGCACCGGGATTCGCAGATCGAGGAGATGGAGAATGACAACCGTGCAACGGTTCCGGTCTGGTTTCCGCAACCCGCGCCGGCCCACTGAACAAACAACGAGGCCACCGATGCCGTCTCGCCGCTTCCTGTTGACCGTTTCCGCCGCATGGCTCGCCCTCGGCCGCGGCGCTGCCGCGCAGTCTGCCACCGATCGTGCCACCGGCTTCGTCAAGGCAACCGGCGACAAGCTGGTCGCCGTGGTCAATGGCCCCGGCTCGGCGCAGCAGAAGCGCCAGATGCTGACCCAGATCATCGATGGCACGGTGGACGTGGATGGGGTGGCGCGGTTCTGCCTGGGGCGGTTCTGGAAGCAGGCCTCGCCAGCGCAGCAGACGCGCTACATGGGGATTTTCCATCAGGTGCTGGTGACCAACATCACCGCCAAGCTCGGCGATTACAAAGGGGTCAAGTTTACCATGGGACGTACCGAGCCGGACGGCGACAATGCCAAGGTTGACACCGTCGTGGATCGGCCGAACAGCCCGCCGACCAACGTGCAATGGATCATCGGCAACCCGGCCGGCGATCCGAAGATCGTCGACGTGGTCGCCGAGGGCACCTCGCTGCGGCTGACCCAGCGCAGCGACTACGCGTCCTACCTGAGCCACAATAACAACAACATCGATGCGTTGATCAGCGCGATGCAGCAGCAGGTAGAGCAGAACCACGCGAGCGGGTGAGTGATCGGTGTTGCGGCGCGCGATCGGCCGGTACCAGGCGCCGTAACGGCCGCCGGTTCGCCGGCTGCCAGCCGCCCCCGTATGGCCCGGCCTGACCCAGCCATCTATCGTGGCGCCACATCTGCACGATGGCCGGCTCATACCAGCCGCCCGAACGACTGACTCTCGCCCTCTCGCCCTCTCGCTTGGTTCGCACGCGCCGCCCCGACCCGTCATGGCCGTACGGCATCTTTCGGACGCCTGGTATCAGGCCCGGCCATGACACGAGGATGCGTCGGCGCGACCGGACCATGGCGTGGCGGGTCAGCCGGCCGACAAGACATCCTCCCGATCGGCTGGCACCCTCCGGCGCCCTCTCCACATAAGCACCCCAGCGAGCGTCCCCAGGGCCGGCACGCCGAGGATCAGCAGCCAGACCTGTCCGGGGCCGCCGAGGGTCTCGGCGAGCGACCGCTGGGCGATCGCGTGATGCAGGGCCGCTGCGACCAGAAGGCCCGCACTGGACAGCAGGAAGGAGATCAGGGCGCGCAACAGCATGGCAGCGAGCGTGCGGTGTTCCACGGCGGGAGTCGGGCCATCCGGGCGCGACCGGATAGCGTCGATCAGGGCACCGAGGTCCCGTTCAAAGCTCTCGTGACGCACCGACGTGGCGTTGAGGTTCGCCAATTTCTGCAAATTCTCCGGCAATTCCCTGGGCGATGGCATCTCGGCGCCGTTGGCCAGCACGGGCAGCATGCGGAGGCCGCGCTCGAACATCCGGGTGACCTCCAGCCGCACGACGTCGCTTGGGTCGAAGATCCGTGGTGCGTCGACCGGGCCTCGCCAGGCCGGGCCGATCAGTATGATGCAGACGGGCTTGCGTGACAGGTCGGCCTCTATTCGCGCAACAAAATCGGCGCCGGGCGCGATGGCGGTGGTGTCGAAAAACACCTTGGCGATGCCAGGCACAGCGCGCAGCCGATCGGCAATGCGTCCCGCGAGATCCTGGGTGTCGCTGCGGCGGTAGCTGATGAAGACGTTCATGGGCCTGGCCCCGGCAACAGCCCGATCCGCGCGCGGCGCAAATGCGTCTCCGCGGCGAGGCGGCCTGGGACGATTGTCGCGACGTCGCCGGTGCTGCTGCCCTTACGGTATTCGTAGATCAGCGCGGTGACCGCGTGCGCCGGGGTGAAGGCTTCCGCGCGCAGTTGCTCGGGCAGGCGGTTGGCACCTCCGAGCAGCAGATGCTGGGCTCCGGCGGCATCCATTGCAGCGGCGGCGGCGACGAAGGGACGGTCTGTCACCACGAATGCGATCAGGCGATAGAAACCCTCCGGCGCAAAGAACAGCGAACGGAGGTAACCGGTGAATGAGAAGGGCTCGGTCGCGTCAGGCGGGATGTAGCGAAACTCCGAGGGCATGGAACTTCCATCGGGACTCATCCGCTCCAACCGTGCAACCAGAGCAAAGCCGTCCGGCGCCCGATAGAAGCTGTATTCCAGATAGTCCGCCCGGCGGAGCGCACCGACGATCTGCTCCCCGACCGCGGCGAGCGAGAGGGACGTTGCGGGCGTTTTGCGAAAGATCGTGTCGGGCAGCACCATCTCGGCGGAGGGTGCGGGGGGCGGCCAGGGAAAATCGGGCAGCGGCTGGCCCGCGGCGGTCGATGAGTCGCAATTGCCCAGGCTGGTGCAACTGAGATTCGGATCGGCGTGCCGCCCGACGGACAGGGACCGCAGTGGCGCTATCGCCGGCGCCGGGGCGCTATGCGATGCTTGCGGGGGCGTCGCTGCTGGCGGGGTGAACATGAAATCCCCGGTCGTCGCGTCGTACACCGCCGGCATCTGTGCGTGGCCTACGTGCCTGGCGCTTTCCCACACCTTAGTGCGAAGCTCGCTGACCATGTCCCGCACCGGCAACCCGGGCTCCCGCATCGCCTTCAGCAGTTCGCGCGTAAACAGACTGTTCGGGTCTCGGTCATTCTCGCCAAGGCTGTCGAGTGCCGTCTGATGGGCGCCGGCAGAAGACAGCAGCATCACGCCGTCCGTGGCGCGTACGCCCAATCCGTCCGGCGCGCCAATGCCGTTGTTGCCGGCGCCGAACGGATTGTCCTGGTTCGCGTCGATGATCAGCAGATTGAATCCGTGGTGATTCGCTGCCGCCATGTCAGCGGCAATGCGCGCCGTGCTTACGGCTTCGCCCGCCAGGTCCGCCTCGGCTCGGAAACTCTCGGGCACTCCCACCGGGAGCAGCCAGTTCTCTCCGTTCGTCTGCACGCCGTGGCCCGCATAGTAGAAGACCCCAACGTCATAGCGCGGCAATGCGGCGATGAAGTCGTGGATCTGCTGCCGCATCGGCGTGCGTTCCAGGTTGTAGCCCTCCAACACGACAAAACCTTGCCCTTTGAGCGCGGCGGCGATCGCATGGGCGTTGTTGCCGGCTTTGCTCAACGAGGCGATATGGGCATAGCTGTCGTTGCCAATGACCAGCGCGATCCGTCGTTCGGCCGGATCCGCGGCGGCGCGGATGCACAAGAGCAGCAGGCATGTCGCCAGCAGCACCAAGATCCGGAATGGCTGCCGTCCCTTCGCCATTGCTGGTTCCAGTCGGTTCGGCCGCGACCATAGCGCTGATTCGAAACGGCACCAAATCGCAGCGGCTCCGAGGCCGCAACGCCGGCAACGTCCGAACCCGCCGGGGGGGCGGTTGGTCCAACTTTCGACCGCGGCGTGTCCGTCCCCACCCGGGCGGCACACGCCCGGAATTCGTGGACACGCGCTGTTTACTCAGGAGTCAGCAAGTAAGGCGACAATCAGTCGTGTGTCATGGCCGGCCCACGGGTCGGGCCAAAGGCCCGCCCGAGGACAGGCTCCGGCCGGCCACCCACGACTTTGCCGTGCGGCACGAAGGAAAGACGTGGGTGACCGGGCCAAGCCCGGTCATGACACCGTGGGCAGTGTCACCTTACTTGCCGACTGCTGAGTAATGACAGCGACGCACGGGCCTCGGGACCCTCACCCTAGCCTTTCCCGCAAAGCGGGAGAGGGGTGCCGGCTTTCGTACAGGACCATGGGCCAGCCGTTCTGGATGAAGTTGTCGCAGGCGGTCATGCCGATGCCGCCGAGCACCATGCGCGAGGCGAAATTGCTGGCGCGCGCCACCGCGACGATGCGCGCGAGACCCGCCTCGTCGTGACCGAAGCGGAGCGCGGCGCCGGCGGCTTCCCGCGCGAGGCCGCGGCCCTGCGCCTCTGGCCATAGCGCGAAGCGCAGGGCCACGCCGCGGCCATCCGGGCGGCGCTCCAGGCCGGTGATGCCCACGAAGCCGGCCGCCGCGCTATTGCTGCGGGGCGAGCCGCTGCCGGTTTCGCGGATGGTCCAGATGCCGAAGCCTTCGGCACCCCAGGCGACCACGTCGCGCGCCAGTTCCTCCTGCGTCTGGGTGGGCGTGCGCACCCCGCCGAGCATCACCGCGAACACCCGCGGATCGGCCTTGATGGCGATCAGGTCGGACAGGTCCGCCCCGCCCACCGGCGTCAGCACCAGCCGCGCCGTGCGCAGGTTCCAGCGCGGGTTCATGGGACGGGCGCCGGCGCAGCGCCGACGTGGTTCGGATCAGGTGCGGTAGCTGTCGTCGATGCTGTCGAGCAGACGAAGGTATGCGGGCCACTCGGCTGAGGCCCGCCCCCTGTCATGGAGTTCGTACTGGGCGGCGACATGCTCGCAGATTTCCGGTGGGATCTCCGACAGTTCGGCGCCGGTGGCCTCCATCATGAGCTGGATGCGGGCGGCGCGGGCCAGTTCCTTCATCAGGCTGAACGCCTCGCGGGCAGTGGCGCCGACGGTGGTGACGCCGTGGTGGCGCATGATCAGCGCACGGTTCTTGCCCAGCGCGGCGACGATGCGCTCGCGTTCGTCGAAACCGTCGGTGATGCCTTCGTACTCGTGGTAGCCGATGCGGTTGTAGAAGCGCATGGCGTTCTGCGACAGCGGGCGCAGGCCGTGCTTCAGGCCGGACAGCGCGACGCCTTCCTCGGGGTGGATGTGCACGGAGCATTGCACGTCCGGCCGGCCGCGCAGCACGCCGCTGTGCAAGGTGAAGCCGGGGCGGTTGACGCCGGAACGTTCGTCGAGGTCGGCGTCCATGCTGACTTCGACCAGGTTGGACGCGGTCACCTCGGTGTAGAGCAATTCGTGGCGCTTGATGAAGAAGTGGCGCGGATTGGAGGGCGTGCGCATGGCGGCGTGGTTGAAGATCACGTCGCCCCAGCCGTGATGCGCCAGCAGGCGATAGACGGCGGCGAGATCGACGCGCGCCTGCCAGTCGGCATCGGTGGTGGTTGTCGGGGCAGTCTCGATGTCCATCGGCTGGGGCCCTCCCGTTGGCGATTGGGTGGTGGTGTAGCGGGTCGCGGGCCGGGAGAAAACCTCTCCGGCGCGGCGCGCGGGAGAGGTCGCTTTGCGCCGACCTCTCCCGCCGCAGGCGGGAGAGGTTTAAGGTGGGCGACGCCGGCAGCCCGGCACGGGGGGGAACGATGGATATCAGGCACGTCGTGGTGCTGATGCTGGAAAACCGCTCGTTCGATTGCATGCTGGGCATGCTGTATCCGAACAGCGACAAATTCGACGGCCTGGTCGGCACCGAGTTCAATCCCTGGCACAAGCCGGACGGCACGCAGCAGAACATCCAGGTCTGGAAGGACCCGGCGCTGACGGCGCAGACCGTCTGCATCCCCGATCCCGACCCCGGGGAGCTGTTCACCGACATTCATATGCAGCTCCATGGGCTGGCCGCCGACGGTTCCGTCAAGACCACCGGACCGGACATGAGCGGCTTCGTGGACAACTACATGCGCCAGCCGGCGACGTCGCCGACGCCCGATCCGTACTCGCCCATGCACTATTTCACGCCGGACCAGGTGCCGGTGATCAGCCAATTGGCGCGCGCCTTTGGCGTGTCCGACCGGTGGCATGCCTCGGCGCCCTGTCAGACCTGGCCGAACCGCTTTTTTGTCCACACCGGAACGGCCGCCGGGTACGTCAACAACGCGCCGTCGCATTTCCCCTATACGATGCCGACGGTGTTCAACCGCTTGTCGTCGGTGAACCAGACCTGGCAGGTCTATTTCCATGACATTCCGCAGTCGGCCACGCTCACCGAACTGTGGGAACACACGCTGACGAATTTCAGCAATTTCGAGACCGACTTCGCACGCGATGCGGCGGGTGGGAAGCTGCCCGCGTACAGCTTTATTGAGCCGCGTTACTTCACCGACAGCGTGCTGAACAAGATTCCGAACGATGCCCACCCGCCGCATAACGTCGCGTACAGCGAGGCGCTGATTGCCAGCGTGTATAACGCGGTGCGCAGTGGGCCGGGGTGGCCACAGACGCTGCTGATCATCACCTGCGACGAGCATGGCGGCTGCTTCGACCACGTCCCTCCGCCGCCGGCGACGTCGCCGGACGTGCTGCGTCCGGACGGGTTCGACTTCGGCTATTTCGGCGTGCGGGTGCCGGCGGTGATCGTCTCCCCCTATGTGCGGGCCGGCAGCGTCATTCGGCCGGCGGGACCGACACCGTTCGATCACACGTCGATCATTGCGACGCTGCGCAAGTTGTTCAATTTCGCGCCGCTGACGGAACGCGATAAAGCGGCGCCCGACCTGCTGGCGGTGCTGGATGCCGAAGCCGGCAATGCCGGGCCTGCCGCCGTCACCGCACCCGCCATTCCGCCGGCGCCGGCGCAAGTCGCACGTGCCGCGGCCAAGCCGCCGAACGACCTCCAGAACAGCCTGAGCGCGCTGGCCGTGCAGTTGCCCACGGTTGGCGCCGACATCGGCGCACACATCCAGCGGCTGATTTCCGTGCCGGACGTCGTGCCGGTGCATGCCACGGTCGGTGAGGCGGCTGCCTCGGTGTTGGGGCACATGCAGGCGTTTCTTGGGCGCCAGTGAGTAGGGGAAGGGGCTCCGGCACCGCCCGATCCAGTGAACGCGCGGGCATCGTCGGGCCCGCCAGCGGGTCGGTCTCGCCAGCGGCACCCTTTGCCTCGATCGCCACGTCCACGCCGTTGCGTGGCGTCCTCGCGAACCGATAAGCTGCGCCGATGGCGATGCACTTTCACGACCGGCACGAGTGGGTCGACTACCTGAAGGCCTGTGAGATGGCCCGACGCCTCGTGGCCGACCCGTCGATGGTCGCCGATGCCCAAAGGTTTGTCGCGACCCGCATGCTGCCCGACCCGCATCAGCGCGACTACGCCCTGATGTGGCAGGACCTGCTGTCGCGGCCGCCCGCCGAGATTGCCGCAGCGCTGACCGAGGACAGCCCGCGCGGCCGGCTGCTGCGGGAAACGCGCCCGGTGTTCGGCAAGGGGCTGACCTCGCGCGACGTCGCCGAGTTGATATCGCACGCGCATGCTCCGGCGAGCTGACATCGATCACATTCTGCGCGCCGCCGCCTCGCTGTCCGGTCATGCACGGTTCGTCATGGTCGGCACCCGCGCGGTCATTGCCACCGCCCGGCACATCCCCGTCGCCATGATGCTGACCGAGGAGATCGACATCTATGTCGAGGACGCGGCGGACCCCGAGTGGATCTCCGACCTGATCGACGGATCGATCGGACGCGATTCGCAGTTCCACCGGACGTTCGGCTACTACGGCGACGGCGTCAGTTCGCGCACGGCGATCATGCCGTTGGACTGGCGCAGCCGCGCCGTCGAGTACGCCACGGCGGATGGCCTCGCCACCGCCGTCTGTCCCAGTGCGGAGGACATCGCCATCGCCAAACTCTGCGCCTGGCGCGAGAAGGATCAGGCGTGGCTGCGCGAGGCGTTCCGCTCCGGCGTCGCCAAGGTGGACAAGGCAGCGGCTTTGCTACGTGGCGCGCTGCCTGAGGCGGCACCCGCGCCCGACGAACTGGCGCGCCGGATCGACAGCGCGACGGCGCCTGGGTAAGGATTCGCCCCCTTGGGGGGAGGAGATAACGTTCTCCCCCTCCCCTTGAGGGAGGGGGTTGGGGGGAGGGGTGCGTACATCCTCCGGCTAACGGATGTACGCACCCCTCCCCCCAACCCCCTCCCTCAAGGGGAGGGGGGATTCTCATTCCAGCCCCTCACCGTGCCAGCGGCCGGTACTTGATCCGGTGCGGCTCGGTTGCCTGCGCGCCCAGCCGACGCCGCTTGTCTTCTTCGTACGCCTCGAAGTTGCCTTCGAACCATTCCACGTGGCTGTCGCCTTCGAACGACAGGATGTGCGTCGCCAGCCGATCCAGGAACCACCGATCGTGGCTGATGATCACGGCACAGCCGGCGAATTCGGTCAGCGCGTCCTCCAGCGCCCGCAGCGTGTCCACGTCCAGGTCGTTGGTCGGCTCGTCGAGCAGAATGACGTTGTGTTCCGCTTTCAGCATTTTCGCGAGGTGGACGCGGTTGCGCTCGCCGCCTGACAGGATGCCGACCTTCTTCTGTTGGTCCGACCCCTTGAAGTTGAACGCGCCGACATAGGCACGCGATTGCACCGCGCGCTTGCCGAGATAGATGACGTCTGCGCCGCCACTGATCTCCTGCCAGACATTGTTGTCCGGATTCAGGCTGTCGCGCGACTGATCGACGTAGCCCAGCTTCACCGTGTCGCCGACCCGCAGCGCGCCGCTGTCCGGCTTCTCCTGGCCGATGATCATGCGGAACAGCGTCGTCTTGCCGGCGCCGTTCGGGCCGATCACGCCGACGATGCCGCCGGGCGGCAGCTTGAAGTCCAGGTTCTCGATCAGCTCGGTGTCGCCGTAGCCTTTGCACAGGCCTTCGGCCTCGATCACGATGTTGCCCAGCCGAGGCCCGGGCGGAATGACGATTTCCGCCAGGCCCGTCGCCTGTTCCTGCGACTTCGCCAGCAACTCCTCATAACGCTTGATGCGCGCCTGGTTCTTCGCCTGTCGCGCCCGCGGCGACGCGCCGATCCACTCCTGCTCCATCGCCAGGGCGCGCTGGCGGGCGCTTTCCTCCTTCTCCTCCTGCTGCAACCGCTTGCGCTTCTGATCCAGCCACGAGGTGTAATTGCCCTCGAACGGATAGCCGCGGCCGCGCTCGATCTCCAGGATCCAGTTGGTGACGTTCTCCAGGAAGTAGCGGTCGTGGGTGACCACCATGACCGTGCCGGCATAGTCGTGCAGCGTGTGCTCCAGCCAGGCCACGCTCTCCGCGTCGAGATGGTTGGTCGGCTCGTCCAGCAGCAGCAGGTCGGGCTTTTCCAGCAGCAGCTTGCACAGCGCGACGCGCCGGCGCTCGCCGCCGGACAGCGTGGCGACGGCGGCGTCGGCCGGCGGGCAGCGCAGCGCGTCCAGCGCGATGTCGACGCGGCGGTCCAACTCCCAGCCGTCCTCGGCGTCGATCTTTTCCTGCAGGTCGGCCTGTTCGGCCAGCAGGGTGTTCATTTCGTCGTCGCTCATCGGCTCGGCGAACTTCATGGAGATTTCGTTGAACCGGTCGAGCGCAGCCTTCAGGCTGGCGAAGGCCTCCTCGACGTTCTGCCCGACCGTCTTGGCCGGATCGAGGTGCGGCTCCTGCGACAGGTAGCCGACGCGGGCGCCGGGCGCGGCCCAGGCCTCGCCGCCGAACTCCTTGTCGATGCCGGCCATGATCTTCAGCAGCGTCGACTTGCCCGCGCCGTTCACCCCCAGCACGCCGATCTTCACCCCGGGGAGGAAGGAGAGGGTGATGCCCTTGAACACCTCCCGCCCGCCCGGGAAGGCCTTGGTCAAATCCTTCATCACATAGACATACTGATAGCTGGCCATGGAACCCCTGCGCTCTGTCTTGCGGCGGAGTTCTAGGTGGGGGTCCGGCCGCACTCAATACAGGGGCGCTTAATACCAGCGGTGCTGGTTCCAAAAGGCCACGGCGTTGTCGGCGGTGCCGTAGCGGGCGCGGATATAGCGGATGCCGCCCTGCGCTTCCTCCACCGCGTTGCCGAACGAGGCGGTGCCCTGCGGGTTGTAGTGGTAGTTGGCGGCGGTGAGCTGGTACAGGCCACGGGCGGAGTGCACCGGGCTTTGCGCATCGACTTTGCCGCCGGATTCCTGGGCCATGATGTAGGACAGGCCGGACTGCCAGGAGGCGGGCACGCCCTCCAGTGCCATGGCCTGGCTGAGGGCGTTGATCGACACCCCGGGCGGCGTCGCGGTGGGCTTGGCCGAAGTGACGGCCGGAACGCGCGCCACCGCGTGGTGGACCGCGCTCTGGAACCGGCCGGTGGCGACCGTCCCCTGGAGGGCGCGCAGCAGCGTCTGCTGGAAGCTGGCGGGCGCTTGGATATGCGAGTGGGCGTGACGGTGCCCGCGGTGCCCGGCCGTGCCAGCCGAGGCGCCGTCCGCTGCCTGTCCCAGGTGGACCGCGTCGGCCATACGGACAGGCTTAGCGGGCGATGCTTGCCAAATGGTGAAGATTGCGGCGCCCGGCCGGACTCGAACCGCGGCCCGGCGGTTCTGCGCCGCCTGCTCCGGCGGGGCGCGCCGCCTGGTCCGGCGGAGCGCGCCGCGGGAGCACGCGGCGAGGAAGCGAGGCAGGCCCGGGGCGAGCAGACGAGTGCCAGCCGGTATCTGGAACGGCAATACATGGTGGCAGCGCTGGTGCGCCCGGCAGGACTCGAACCTGCAACCAGACGGTTATGAGCCGTCAGCTCTAACCAATTGAGCTACAGGCGCACGGGCCGGCCATCTGCCCAACGGCACTGTAGCATTGCTCTGCCGTACAGCGGGAGAGGGCAGGGTGAGGATACCGCGGACCGCATCCGCGGAAGATTTGCAGCGTGCCGACCCGATCACCCTCGTCGCTTCGCGCCTCGACCTCTCCCGCGCAGCGGGAGAGGTTTTCAGTGGGGCGTGTGTTTCTCCAGGAACGCCGGCACCTGGCTGCGCTGCGCCTCCAGGTGTTCGGGACCCTTCCAGTCCTGCAACACCTCGACCCCCGGCAGCAGCACCGCCAGCTCGGCGGCGGTGGCGGCGGGGTGCGGCTTGTCGCTGCCGGGCAGCAGCATGGTCGGCACTGGACAGCGCCGCACGAAGTCGCGGCTGACGCTGAACACGAACTCGCCGCCCCACATATTGTGGCCGAACGCGCGCATCGCCGCCTCATCCAGTTCCGGCCGCTCGGCGCGTTGCTCCGCTGTCCATTCCACGAAGCCCTCGGGGAAGTATTCGGGGAAGTCCGGATGCAGCCCGATCGGGTTCTGCAACACCGCGGACGCGATGCGCTGCGGCACCATCTCGCACAGCTTCAGGCAGAAGCTCGCGCCGATGCAGCCGCCCAGCGTATGGAAGCGCCGGTGGCCGAGGTGGTCCATCAGTGCGAGATGGTCGGCGGCGTAGGTGTGCCAGCCGTGGTCGGCGGCGATCCCGGCCCGCGAATGGCCGGCATTGCGCTGGTCCATCGCCACCACGCGAAAGCGCCCGGCGAGCACCTCGGTCCAATCGTTCCACGACCGCGGCGGCCCACCCGGCGGCGAATGCCACATCTCACTGCGCGAGCGCATCCCGCCCGGTGCGAACAGCAGGATGGGAAATCCCTGGCCGTATTCCTCGTAGTGGATCTCGGCGTCCTCATGTCGCAGGACGGGCATGGTTGGCTCCTGTCTCGGTTTGCGGCGAAACCGAGCATAGCAGAGGGCACCGACGGGCCAATCCGCGCCGGCCACCGGTGCGGATAGGCTCGAATGGAGTTAGTATATATTGCAATTAATGTTAGAATGTGTTAGAGCGCGCGGCAACCCCGGGCGCCCGGCGATCGCGCGCCCGAGAACCAGGGGAACCCGCATGGTCGACGCCTTCCACCCGAACGTCCTCTCCGCCCGCGCCGCACTGCCCGCCGCAACAACCATGCGGAGCGCCGGCGTCCGCGCCATCGTGTCGGGGAGCATCCGATGAGTATCGTGCTGGTCAGTCCGGGCCATGCCATGCTGGTCGCGCCCGGCAAGCCCCTCCTGTCGGGGTCGCCGGCCAGTGGCGGGTCTTCGGGGAGCGGCGGTTCCGGCAGCAGCGGCGGGTCGGGCAGCGGCGGTTCCGGCAGCAGCGGCGGTTCCGGCAGCGGCGGTTCCGGTAGCAGCAGCGGTGTCAGCGTTCCCTCAGGCATCGCCGGGTTGTCGGGCTGGTGGGACGCCGGCGCGATTTCCAGCATGCTCGATCCGACCGGCGCGGCTATCACGGGCTTCGGCGCTTCTGTCGGCAGCCTGGCCGACAAGTCGGGGGCTGGTGCGCCTTTGACCGTCTATCATGGGGCCAGCAGCGGTTCCGCGGCGCCGATCGCCACGCCGCGGCTGAACGGCCTGCTGGGCGGACTTGGCCGCAACATGGTGGTCCCGCCGACGCTTCCGGGGTCCGGCCAGCAGCTTCCGGTCATGGATCCGGACCAGGGCCTGATCAGCGCCGCGATGTCATTGGGATCCGGCGCGGCCTGGACGCTCTATCTGGTCTGGTCGCGGCCCAACTGGCGGCAAAACTCGACCGCTGCCAGCCCGTTGCTGGCCATCTCCGGGTCAAGCCCGGGGACCAGCACGGTGGTGCTCGCGGCGGACAACACCGCGGGCAGCAACCGCCTGGTGCTGTTTCCCGGCGCGCAGCAGACCGTGCTGACCACCACCCTGACGCGTCGCCATAGCCATGCGGTCATCCTGCGCAACAACGCCGGCAGCGGTGTCGACGTGTGGCTCGACGGGACGCAGGTCGCCACGCTCGCAGCCAACCCGCTGGCGTCGTCGCTCAGCGCGCCGGTGCTGTTTTTGCACAACGGCGGCGCCAATGGCGGCGCCGAATGCTGGTTCCACGAGGCCGCGGCCTGGCAGCACGCGCTCGCCGCCGGCGATATCGGCGGATTGTTGAACTGCGAGACACGCTGGACCCTGGGGCCGCGCAAAGGCGTGCAGATCCTGGTGACCGGCCAGTCGAACTCCGGCAACGGCCTGAACGACGGCGCCTGGCACCTGCTGGCCCAGGGCGTGGCCTGGCATCTCGGCGCGCTGGCCTATGGCGTGGTGGGCAACTACGGCAGCCAGCCGGCGGCCACCTGCATCCACGGCGAGGGCATCTATCCGGTGCCGGCACTCGGTCTGAGCGGTTCGTTCCTGAACGACCCCGGCGATGGCAGCAGTCCGTCCGGCTGGGGGCTCGGCGGTGACGGCGAGGCGGTGCAGACCTGGCTCACCACGACAACGGACACCGCCCCCGAGGATGCTGCCGATATCGTCGCCCTCATCTGGCCGTGGTCGGAAAACGACAGTTGCCGGCAGTACTCCGAGAAAGCCACCTATGAGGCGGCGGCACGCCGGTTCCTGTCGCTGGAGCGCGGCATGATCTCGCGGACCGCTGCCAACCTGCCGCAGGTCTGGTGGTCGGCAATTCCGTTCGACTACAACAGCAACGATCCCGGCACCCAGATGCAGCGGGAAGTCGTGGCCGACATGGCGGCGGACCCCACGCAAAACGTCACGGTGGTTTTGCCGCAGACCTCGGACAGCCTGCCGCGCAGCATCGGCGGCCCACCGCTGGTTTACAACCCGGTGACCGGCATCTGGAGCGGTGGAGACCCGCTGCATCGCGACATCCCGGACAACCAGCGGTTCGGCCAACTGGCCGCGCCGCTGGTGGCGCGTGCCGTGCTGGCATCGACCGGCGGCGACACGTTGTCCGCCATCCCGGCGGGCATTCCAGCGGCTGGTGGACCAGTCGTCACGCAGGTCTACCGGCAGTCGAACACCACGCTGGTCGTCACCGTGCGGCATGACTGCGGCACCGACCTGATCGTGCCCGCCACGCAGGCCGCGCTCGACTCCGGCTGGGCTGTCATGGATGGGGGTTCCGTGGCATCGCCCGGTACGATCGTGCAGGCCACGGCCTGCGTGCGGCTCAACCCAACGCAATTGCAGATCACCCTGGCGCAGGCCCTGGCCAACCCGAGCGCCGATTGCCGCCTGTTCTACCCCTATGGCACCACCATGATCGGCCGCGGCAATTCGGTCACCGACAACCTCTCCACGGTGACACCGCCCGCGGGTTGGAATATCGCCGGAGACCTCGGCAGCGCGTGGAGCCTGAACATGCCGGTGCACGTGCCGATGGCGACGGCTTCGGGCGTCGTGTTGAGCGACTCGCCTTGAACCCGCGCCGCCGGCGCGGCCGTTAGAAATTCTGACGAACCGCAGCGACGGCATGGGCCGTCGCGCCAGGATCAAAGGACACCCGCATGTTCGACCCCTCCCGCCTGCACGTCTTTACCGCCCGCGCCAACCCGCTGAACTGGGCCGTGCCACATCGTAACTGGCAGCGCTTCGCCCGGCACATGGTCGATGCCGGCGTCACCCTGACGGTGATCGAGTGCGTCTATGGCGAGGAACCCTTCCGCTGCTACGCCGACGCTGTCCGCCATATCGGCGTGCGCGCCAAGACGCGCGGCTGGAACAAGGAAAACCTGCTGAACCTCGGCATCCAGCGTAGCCCCGAGGCGCAATACATCGCCTGGATCGACGCCGACGTGATCTTCCGTCGCGCCGACTGGGCCGAGGCCACCCTGCGTGCCTTGCAGCACTACGACATTGTGCAGCCATGGTCGGACGCCTACGACCTGGGACCGAACGGCGAGCACCTGGCGCATCACCGCTCGTTCTGCCGGCAGTGGTTCCACCGCGAGCCGGTGCTCGCGACGCATTCCGGCTACTGGCAGGGCGATGGCGGCCCCTATACCTATCCGCATAGCGGCTATGCCTGGGCGATGACGCGCGACGCCTACGACCGGGTGGGCGGCCTGTTCGAGTTGGGTGGCATGGGCTCGGGCGACCACCACATGGCGCTGGCCCTGGTCGGTCATGCCGCAGCATCGATGCCGGGCGGCGCGACCGAAGCCTATCGGCGCGAGGTGATGCGCTGGCAGGACCGCGCGCTGCGCCACGTCAACGGCAACATCGGCTACGTGCCGGGCACCGTGGAGCACCTGTTCCATGGTCGTAAGAGCGAGCGCGGCTACCAGTCGCGCTGGGAGATGTTCGTGCGGCACGCCTTCGATCCGCACGAGGATCTGAAGCGCAACAGCTTCGGCGTGCTGGAGTTCGCCACCAACAAGCCGGAGCTGCGGCACGACTTCGACCTGTATCTGATGAGCCGTAACGAAGATGTGAACGTGGGAGGTTGACGCGACGCGGCAGCGGACGCCGATAGTCCCCGTCCAGCCACGATCCGGACGCGATAGTGGCGGATTCGCCGCCCACCGTTCCGGGCGGATCGCAAAGGAGGGACCACACCGTGCGTAAACTTCTGCTCTCCGCCGTCGCCATTGGCGGCCTGACCGCGCTCAGTTCATTCGGCGCCACGGCGGCGCCGGTCGTGGGCGCCGCCGGCCAATACGCTGTCCCGCAGCAGCACGTCGTGCTGGCCGACTGGTATTGGCATCACCACCACTGGCATCATCGCCGCTGGTGGCACGGGGGCTGGCATTACTGGGACTGAGCCGGCGTAGCGTCGGCGTCCCTGACCCGTGCGGGGACGCCGCGATTGCTTCACCTGGCCGACACGTCGATCACTTCGTGCGAAGCGGTGGTGACGGTCACGCCAGGCATTCCGTCCGACTGAAAGCCGCCGCCCATGACGTGGAGCTGGCTGCCGACAAAGGCGGCGGCGAATCCGTGCCGGGCCACCAGCATGTGCGGCAGCGTCGTCCAGGCGTTGGTTGCCGGGTTGAACACCTCCGCCGCCCAGAATGTCATCTTGCGCGCCGTGTCCTGGAACTCGCCGCCCAGCACGTAGAGCGATCCGTCATGCTCCCCGCCGGTGACGTCGCCGCGCGGGGTCGGAGCGCGGCTCTTGTAGGCCCAGTGATCGGTGGCGGGATCGTATTCCTCGACCAGGTCGATCACGTCCGACATGGTCACGAACACCGCGCCAATGCGCCCGTCGATCGCGTAGATCCTGCCGTTGGCGGCAGCGGCGAAGAAGTGGTTGCGGGCGGTCGGCATCGATGACCGTGTCTGCCAGGTGTTGGTGGCGGGATCGTAGGCCTCCACCGTGCCGACGACGATCTGGTCGGTCGAGCCCAACGGGATCGGCGCTCCCGGATCGCCGGGCTTGGTGGAGCGGACGCCGCCAATGACATAGATCTTGCCGCCGACTTCCACCGCCTCGCCGGCGCCGCGCGGAGTCGGCATCGGCGCGAGCGCCTTCCAGGCGTCGGTGGCGGGGTCGTATTCCCAGGCATTGCCGGTGGGCTGCCAGGCGACGACCGTCGCTGGACGGGTAAAGCCGCCGAACAGGTAGATCTTGTCGCCGAGCGCCTCGACCATGACGTGGTGCGCCGGTACCGGCATGGGCTTCTTGGCAGTCCACGCATTGGTGGCGGGATCGTATTCCCAGTTGTAGCCGGTCGGGGTATGCGTGGCCGGTCCAGGCGCGTTGTCCAGGCCGGACAGCACAGTGATCTTGCCATGCACGGTGGCGGCGACGAGTTCGCCGACCGCGGTGGGCAGCGGGGCGGCCATCTTCCATGCGGATTGTGCGTGGACGGTCGGCGCCGCGGCGATGGCGCCGAGGGCGAAGACTCCGATCATGCCGCGAAGCATGGGTGATCGTTTCATCCCGTGATGTCCTTGTTGGGTGCGAGCCATCGCGAGCGTAACGCCGCGTCCCGCCAGGGCCAAACTTCCGGCGGCCCGCGCGGACCAAGGTGGCGGCAGCGAGGCGTCACCGAACGGCAAGTTCGGCTGGGGCTTTGCAAGCGCAATTCCCTTGCCTCGGTGGAGGATTTCCATGCTAATCGTCGGGGATTGCGGATACCCTGTGCAGATCAACCAAAAATTGAAAGCCGAGGACTCCTGCTACTGATCGACAATAATCGGTCCATCGAGTCACTAGCGGGGCGCAATGTCCGTGCGCCGTTCGTGCGCGAGCAATTTCGTAACGATCTGGCACGCGTGTGCGCGAGGTTCGATGCGTGGCGGAACGATCTCCGGTTCATTGCGGCGCTCGGCGAGGAACTGCGGCATTGCCACGGCTCGATGGCACCCCGCCCGGCTGATTCCGGCGGGATCATCGATGCCGGCATGCGGGCGATCGCCGGCGGGATGATCGATGTGGGGAGCGTGCTGCCGGACGCCATCGTCGTGACGTTCGACGAGAGCAGACCGACCGAGCGGTTCCGATTGGGCATGGTGGTTTTCATCGGCCGGGTCATTTTCGATGGTTTCGTCTTGAAAGTCCTGAACACCGCGAAGAATCGGCAGGCCTTCGAAGCCGCTCTGGACCATCCGGCGGGCCGGCCTTATGCCACGGCGGCATCGACGCAGGATGCGACGGATCACGCGCGTTGGCCGGCCGGCGATACCGCGGCTCTGGCAACCCGCGGCGCCTGGCTTTTGGCGTCGCGGCTTCTGGCGCTGGTGCCGCTTGACCCGTCACGGCGGCGGTTACGTCTGGTCTGGGTGGAGCATGCGGTGGCTGCCGCCGGTGTGGCCAGTCCTCCTCCCGCTGCGCCGCCGCGGCGGTGGAGCACTCCGGTGCCGGCGCCGACCGTGTATTTCGACGCCCCGGCCAGCGTCCTGCCGAAGGCGCCGGCCCACCATTCGCCGCAGGCGCGCACGCTGATCGTTGCGGCTAAGCATGGCAAGCCATTCTGCGAGGAATGCGCGCGGCGCGCGGCGGCGCTGACACATGCCTGATGCCGCACCGATGGACGCCGGCGCGATCAGGCGGGATCCCGCCGCGCGTGAGCGGGCGATCCGGTGCTTATGGCAAGTGGACAGTGCGGCGGAACGCGGGCGGCAGCCGTACCTGTATGCGGTCCTGGACGCTGCGCGGGACGACGGGATCTATCCCGAATTGCGGCGGCTCGCGAGCACCGAGCAGATCCTCGGGCTGTATCAGGGACGCGCGGCGACGGAGTTGGCTGCGGTGGCGCCGTACCTGGTGTGCCTGGGTAGCACGGATCGGGTGTTCGACTGGCTCTGGGGACAGGGCTGGGGCGAAAGCTGGGGGATTTTCCTGTGGTCGCTGGTCGCGCCGGACACGCTGCGCGCACATTTCCGGCGGCTTACCATGGTGCGGAGCGACGACGGCAAGCGGCTGCTGTTTCGCTTCTATGACCCTCGCGTGCTCGGGGCATTCCTGCCGACCTGCGATGCGGCGCAGTTGAGTGAGATGTTTGGACCCGTGCAGCGCTTCATGCTGGAGCAGGAGGCCGGCGGAGCCATCGTCTCGTTTCGCCTGCGCGGCGGGACGCTCCAACGGCATGAGACACCGATCCGGAGCGGGCTCCCGGCGCCGAACAGGTTGGCTGTGAGCCATTGAACAGCCCGTCATGAATTGAATTCGTGAGCCGATAGACCTACCGCTCGGTCAACTGCCGCACCGCTTCGGGGGACCAGCCGGCGGCACGCAGGTCGCGCAGCGTGGCCGCCTTGTCGCGTTTGGCCAGGCGGCGGCCGGCGGCGTCGGTCAGCAGCCGGTGATGCGCGTAAAGCGGTGTCGGCCAGCCCATCAGCGCCTGGAGCAGCCGGTGCAGGTGGGTCGCCGGCTTCAGGTCTTCGCCGCGCGTCACCAGCGTCACGCCTTGCAGCGCGTCGTCATGGGTGACGCACAGGTGGTAGCTCGCCGGGGCGTCCTTGCGCGCCAGCACCACATCGCCGAACGGCGCCGGATCGCAGGCGATGACGCCTTCGCCTGCCTCCTCGAAAGACAGCGGGGCGGTTACCGCCGCGAGCGCCCGCGCCATGTCCAGCCGCAACGCGAAGCGTTCCCCGGCGGCGATCCGGGCCAGGCGCTGTAGGGTGGACAGCCGCCGGCAGGTACCCGGATAGAGCGGGCTGCCATCCGGGGTATGCGGCGCGTTGGCGGAGGCCGCGACTTCGGCGAGGATCTCCGCCCGGGTGCAGAAGCACGGATACAGCAGCCGGCGCGCCGCCAGCGCGTCGAGCGCCGCGCGATACTCCGGCAGATGCTGCGACTGCACGTGCACCGGGCCGTCCCAGTCCAGGCCCAGCCAGGCCAGGTCCTGCGCGATCGCCACGGCGAACTCGGGGCGGCAGCGGCCGGGATCGATGTCCTCGAGCCGCAGCAGAAAGCGCCCGCCTGCCGCCCGCGCCCGTCGCCAGGCGGTCAATGCCGACAGCGCGTGGCCGAGATGGAGATAACCGGTGGGGCTGGGGGCGAAGCGCGTGATGATGGACATGCGAACCGGACGGATAGTACGACCGTTGAGACGGGAGAGGAGAGCAAAATGGCGGAACTGGACGGACCGCGCTGGGGACCGGCCTCGAAAGGCGCGCCACGCCAGCTTGTGGTGCTGTGCCACGGCCTGGGTGCCGACGGCCACGACCTGATCGACCTCGCACCCTCCTGGGCGCATGCGCTGCCGGACGCGCTGTTCGTCTCGGTCGATGCGCCGTTCGTCCACGATTCCGGGTTCGGCCGGCAGTGGTTCAGTGTCGCCGATCGCACGCCGTCGGTCATGGAGGCCGGCGTGCGCCGCGCCGCCGGCTTCCTGAGCCGGTTCATCGACGCGGAACTGGCGCGCCGCAACCTGGCGGCGGACGCCTATGCGTTGATGGGCTTCAGCCAGGGCGCGATGACCGCGCTGTTCACCGGCTTGCGTCACAACCCGCCGCCGCGCGCCATCCTGGCCTATTCCGGCGCGCTGATCGCCCCCGAGACTCTCGCGGCCGAGCTGACCGGCCGGCCGCCGGTTCTGCTGGTGCATGGCGAGAGCGATGACGTGGTGCCAGCGTTCCGCTCGCATGACGCCGAGACGGCGCTGCGCGCCGCCGGCGTGCCGGTCGAAGCGACCTATATCCCCCGGCTGGGCCACGGCATCGACGACACCGGCATCTCGCTGGGCGCCCTGGCGTTGCAACGGGCCTTCTCCCGGGCATGACAGCGGCATGAAACCGCTGCCGCTTGCGTCTGCCGGTCGGCGGGAACGCTTGCGGTGCCCGGGACGGTCTGCGATAACCCGGACGAGTTCTCGGCGGCGCACAATATCTGGCGGGCTGACCATAGGAACCCCACCAGCGATTGCGCTCCGGACGCAAGGGAGCGGCGCTTGCCTGACGGTGGCCAAACTTTTCCGGCGCTGGTGCTGAACGCGGATTTCCGTCCGCTGTCGTACTTTCCCCTGTCGCTGTGGTCCTGGCAGGACGCGGTGAAGGCCGTGTTCCTCGACCGGGTTTCCGTGCTGAGCGAGTACGACACGCGCGTGCGCTCGCCCAGCATGAGCATGCGCCTGCCGAGCGTGATCGCGCTGAAGGACTACATCCCCTCGGCGCGCCGGCCGGCGTTCACCCGGTTCAACGTGTTCCTGCGCGACGGCTTCGGCTGCCAGTATTGCGGCGACCGGCGACCCGCGCACGACCTGACCTTCGACCACGTGGTGCCGCGCAGCCGGGGGGGGCGCACGACGTGGGAGAACGTCGTCACCGCCTGCGCCGACTGCAATCTGCGCAAGGGGTCCCGGCTGCCGCGCGAGTGCGCGATGTTCCCACGCTGCCACCCGCGTCAGCCGACCACGTGGGAGTTGCAGGACCAGGGGCGGGGGTTCCCGCCGAACTACCTGCACCAGAGCTGGCGGGACTACCTGTATTGGGACACCGAGCTGGAGAGCTGACGGTGCGGCGCCGGCGGGCATCGGCGTCAGGATAATCGGCGCCCGGGGTCAATACTCCCCCTCCCACAAGGGGAGGGGGAGAATCTTGCGTGCGTCCAGCCTATCCTGACGCGCTTGGGGGCGGCGGGGCGGTGCTTGTGCGCCACCCCGGACATCACGAGATCGACCGGGCGGCCGAGCAATGCCGTAAGCTGCTCCGTGAGGTCGAAATACTCCGTCAGGTTTGGCGCCGGAACATCGGGCTCGTAGGTGACCAACAGGTCCACGTCCGACCGGTCCGGGTCGAAGTCGGTGCCGCGCGCAGCCGAACCAAACACCTCCAGCCGGCGGACATGGAAGCGCCGGCACAGATCGGCGATCTCGGCGCGGCGGGCTTCGATCAGCGGCAGCATGGGTCGTTGGTCGCCTCGGCGGTCATGCGAGGCATTCCAGCACAGGTGCGGCACCCGGCGCTCCCCGTTCGCCGAAGCGGGGCTCGGCGCGGCGTGTGTCGCGGCGGGTCGTGCGGGAGCAGGCTGCTCGCTTACGGCGGCCTGTTGCAGGACGCCATGCGGCGCACCCTGCAAGCCGCCGACATTGCCGGGATCTGCGCCTGCGCGGTCCGTGCGAAGGACGATGCTGCGCGCCGGCTCCATGAGCATTTCGGGTTTGTCCGCTCGCCGACCGACCCGTTCCACTGGTCCCTGCGCTTGCCGGGCCTTCGCCGGCTTGCCGCGGGCTGAGGGCGAGCGGTGCCAGCGTGCCCGGACGGGGTGTTCCATCGGGCAAAGGGGTCGACCGTTCCGTCTCCCGTCTTGCGCTTGGAGCGCAGGTTGCCACCTCGAACAAATGAAGAACATTCGGTCGGCATGAGCAGGCCCCTCGAGTCAGCGATGCCAAAGCGTTGTGGAAGTGCCACACACAGCGGAGGCATCGCGGAGGTGCACCCCATGCCATGCGAGGAAACCGATGCCGGTGGCGACCGCCCAACCCGCTGCCGCCACGCCATGGAGGAGAACTCAATGCCAAGCGGGAGGCCGACAGTGGGCAGGCCAATCGCGCGGTCCCCAGCAGCTAATGGACGCGTGCGTAGGGAAGAGCCCATGCAACAGAAAGCCTCGGCCGGTAGTGGGTCAGTTTGAATGTCTGCAATGGGTGGATTTCTGCCGGTCCGCTTCCGGGCCGGGCCGCCCGGATAGCGGTCATTCGGATCAAGGCCGGGGTTGGCCGAGAGCGGAATGGCCGCCTTGGAGTGGGCAACGGCAACAAGCAGACGGGCGTTCACGCAGATTGTCGACGGCAGCCCTCGTTAAGAGTTATCGGACGCCCTGGACGCCTGCCGACACGGACCGCGCGAGACGCTGGGACGGCAGGCGTCCAGGGCGTCCGATAACTCTTAACGAGGGCTGCCGTTCCGGGCGCATTACAAGACCCCCCATATGAGGAGATCGAAGCAGCACGCACCGCGCGGCGCTTCCACCACCCCGTCTGATATCCGGCCGGCTAACGCCGCTTCTCGTGCGACAACCCGTCCCCCTGCTCAGCCACAATCCGCCGGGATCGACCACGCGCCCGCTGCATCACCCGCCTCCTGCTCCACGGCGAGGTTGTCCTTCACCCGCGCCAGCGCATCGATCAACCCCTGCTGCACCGCAAGCGGCAGGCCGGCAAACGCCTCCGCGCGGATCTCCTGATTGATCCGCAGGATGCTCTCCAGCACCGGCCGCGCCGCCGCCGTCAGCCACAAGGTGCGCACGCGGCGATCGGTCGGGTGGGCCCGCCGCTGCATCATCCCGTCCTCGCACAGCTTGTCGAGCAATCGCACCAGCGAGATCGGCTCGAGATCGAGCCGCGCCGCGACCTCGGCCTGGCTCACCCCTTCATGCCGCGACACATAGATCATCACCGCGGCCTGCCGCCGTGTGATGGGCAACCCACCCTGCCGCGCCCGCCGCTCGAAATGCCGTTTCAGCAGGCGCGCCACGTCCTGCACGAGAAACCCGAACGTGCGGCTGGCCGCCGCATCTTCCACCGCCACGGCCCCGCGGTCATTCCGCACCCTGTTGGTCCTGTGCGAGTGGCGCCGGCGGGAGGTCCGGCGACAGCGCGTCGATCACCCGCGACGGGCGACGATGCGAGCGGCCGAGCCAGCGGCTGAACCCTTCCAGATACAAATACACCACCGGCGTCGTGTACAGCGTCAGCCATTGCGACACGAGCAAGCCGCCGATGATCGCGATGCCGAGCGGCCGGCGCAGCTCGGATCCCGCGCCGTGGCCAAGCGCGATCGGCAGGGCGCCGAACAACGCGGCAAACGTCGTCATCATGATCGGACGGAACCGCAGCAGGCAGGCCTCATGGATTGCCTCGCGCGGACTCTTGCCGGCGATCCGTTCCGCCTGCAAAGCGAAGTCGATCATCATGATGGCGTTCTTCTTGACGATGCCGATCAGCAGGATGATGCCGATGATGGCGATCACCGACAGGTCGTAGCCGCACAGCATCAGCATCACCAGCGCGCCGACACCGGCGGACGGCAGCGCGGAGAGAATCGTCACCGGGTGGATATAGCTTTCGTACAGGATGCCCAGCACGATGTAGACAACCAGAATGGCAGCCGCGACAAGCAGCGGCATCGAGGACAGCGAGGCCTGGAAAGCCTGTGCCGTGCCCTGGAAAGATCCGTTCACGGTCGGCGGGATGCGCAGCCGGGCGGTAAGCGCCTGGATGCTGTCCACCGCCTGTCCCAGAGCCTTGCCGGGCGCCAGGTTGAACGACAGCGTGATCGCCGGGAACTGGCCTTGATGGCTGACCGAGAGCGGCTCGATCTTCGCAGTCAGGTGGGCGAACGCGCTCAACGGCACCTGGGCGCCGGAAGGGGAGGGGACATAAATCTTCGACAGCGCCGCCGGGTCGTCGCGGAATTGCGGCGCAACTTCGAGGATCACCTTGTACTGCGTCGTCGCGGTGTAGATCGTCGCTACCTGGCGCTGACCGAACGCGTCATACAGTGTCTGGTCGACGACCGTCGCCGAAAGCCCAAGCCGCGAGGCGGCGTCGCGATCGACCGCGATGGCGATATGCGGCGCGGCGACCTGTTGGTCGGACGTCACGTCCTGCAAGTCCGGCAGCTTGTGCATCTCCTGCTCGAGGATCGGCGCCCAGTGATTGAGTTCGTCGAGGTCGGTATCGGTCAGCGTGTATTGGTACTGCGTGCGGCTCAACCGGCCGCCGATCGTGATGTCCTGCCCCGCCTGCATGAAGAACTTGGCGCCCTGCACCTGCGCGACCTGCGGCCGCAGCCGCTGGATGACCTGGTCGGCGGTGACGTCGCGCTCATCGAACGGCTTCAACTGGATGAACACGCGGGCGGTGTTCTCGGTCGGGTTGTACGCATAGGCCCCGCCCAGCGAGAATACGCCCTGCACCGCCGGATCGCGTTTGACGATATCGACGATCTGCTGGGCCATCGCCGTGGTCGACGCGAAAGAACCATCCTCGCGCGTGTCCACCTCGCCGAAGATGAAGCCGGTGTCCTGCTGCGGAAAGAAGCCCTTCGGAATGTTCATGTAGAGATAGCCGGTGACGACGATCAGCGTCAGTGTGGTCAGCAGCGTGGCAAGCTGGTGGCGGAACACGAAGTGCAGCCCCCGGTCGTACGCCCCCAGCAGCCAGTGGAAGAAGCGTTCCGCCAGCCGGTTGAGCCGGCCGCCGTCATGCTCGTGCTGCCGTTTCAGGAACAGCGCGCACAGCACCGGCGTCAGGGTCAGCGACACCGCCGCCGAGGCCACCACCGCGACCGAAACGGTGACCGCGAACTCGCGGAACAGCCGGCCGATGATACCGCCCATGAAGAACAGCGGGATGAACACCGCGATCAGCGAGAAGGTGATCGAGATGATGGTGAAGCCGATCTGGCCCGCGCCGCGCAGCGCCGCCTGCAGCGGCCGTTCGCCCTGTTCGATATAGCGCACGATGTTCTCGATCATGACGATCGCGTCGTCCACCACGAACCCGACCGAGATCGTCAGCGCCATCAGCGAAATGTTGTCGAGGCTGAAGCCGGCGGCATACATCGTTCCGGCCGTGGCGAGCAATGACAGTGGCACCGCCAGGCTGGGGATGATGGTCGCCCATAGGGTACGCAGGAAGATGAAGATGACCAGGACGACCAGGGCGATCGTGATGATCATGGTGATCTGCACGTCGTGCACCGCCGCCTCTGTCACCAGCGAGCGGTCGGACATCAGGGCGACATGCACCGAGGGGGGGATCGATTGCTCGAGGTGCGGCATCAGCTCCTTGATGCGGTTCACCAGGTCGATCGTGTTGGCCCCGGACTCGCGCATGATCGCGATGCCCTCGGCCGGACGGTTGTTGTACCAGGCGCCGACGTAAAGGTTCTGCACCGAGTCGACGGCCTGGCCCACATCCTTGACCCGCATCGGCGCGCCGTTGCGGTAGGTGATGATCACGTTGCCGTACTGCGCGGCATTGAAAAGCTGGTCATTGGTGTCCAGCGCGGTGACCTGGTGGGCGCCCTCGATCGCCCCCTTCGGGCCATTGACCGTTGCCGCCACCAACGCGTTGCGCACGTCCTCTAGCCCGACGCCGTGCGCGGCGAGCGCCCCGGGATTGATCTCGACCCGCGCCGCATATTGCTTCTGGCCGAACACCGAGACCTGCGAAACGCCCGGCACGGTCGAAAGCTGCTGCGCCAGGATGGTGTAGGCATAATCGTCCAGCCGGTAGACCGGCAGCGCATCGGAATAGACCGCATAGATCAGCACGGGATAGTTGGCCGGGTTGACCTTCTTGTAGGTTGGCGGGTTCGGCAGGTCCTTGGGCAGCAAGCCGCTCGCGGCGTTGATCGCGGTCAGCACATCCTGTGCCGCGCCATCGATGTTGCGCGCCAGGTCGAATTGCAGGGTGATCGTGGTCGTTCCGGTGCCGCTCAGCGACGTCATCTGATCGAGCGACGGGATCGCGGTGAACTGCTGCTCCAGCGGGGTGGCGATCGCCGACGCCATGGTCGCCGGGCTGGCGCCCGGGTAATTGGCGGTCACCGTGATGGTGGGGAAATCGACATTCGGCAGGGCGGCAATCGGCAGCATCGTGTACGCGACGATGCCGAACACCAGCACGCCGACCATGAGCAGGGATGTCGCGATCGGCCGGCGGATGAAGGGTTCCGAAATGCTCATCGATGCTCCCCGGCCTCAGCTCGCCGCACCAGCGGCTTTGGGCGGCAGCAAGCGGACGCGCGCGCCGTTGGTCAGCCGGTACTGCCCCTCGACAACGACATGCTCGCCCGGCGCAAGTCCCCTTGTGACCACCGCGAGACCGTTCTGCACCGCGGCGATCTCCACCGGCCGGCGTTCGACCGTGTCGTTCTGGCTGATGACATAGGCGAAATGGCCATCCGGCCCGTCCTGCACGGTCTGCGACGGCACGGTGGCCACGTCGTGCTGCACCCGCAGGACCACGCGCAGATTGACGAACTCGCCGGGCCACAGGCGTTCATCCTGGTTGGCGAAGCTCGCCTTGAGATGGATGGTGCCGGTCGCCTGGTCGATCATGTTGTCGATCAGGGTGAGCTTGCCCGCGCCGAGCACCGTCTCGCCGTCGCTCGCCAGGGCGGTTACCGCCAGCGGCGCCTTCTGCTGCTGTTGCCTGATCTGGTCCAGGTCGTCCTGCGGCAGCGTGAAGCTGACGAAGATCGGCTTGATCTGGGTGATCGACACCAGCGGCGTGTTGTCGGTCGCCCGCACCAGGTTGCCGCTATCGACCAGGCGGGCGCCGAGGCGGCCGTCGATCGGCGCGCTTATGTTGGTATAGCCGAGATTGACGCGGGCGGTGTCGATCTGCGCCTCGTCGCCCTTGATCGCGGCCTGGAGCTGCGCCACCAGGCCCTGCTGTTGCTCATAGCTCTGCCGGGTCTGGAAACCGGGACCGACCAGCCGGCCGTAGCGCACCAGATCCGCCTGCGCAGTCACGAGCTGCGCCGCGTCCTTCTCCCTGGCGGCCATCGCCTGCGCCAGCGCCGCCTCATAGGGACGCGGATCGATCTGGAACAGCAGGTCGCCCTGGCGGACCTCCTGGCCCTCGGTAAAGGCCACCTTGACGATCGCGCCATCGACCTGGGTCTTGACCGTCACGGTGTTGAACGCCTGGACCGTGCCGATGCCTTGCAGGTACTGCGGCACGTCCTGGGCGGTGACCACGCCGGCGGTGACCGGCACCTCCGATGGGGCGACCTGCGCCGCGGCGCGCGGCAGAGCGCTGCCGAGATCCAGCCGCCACAGCGCCAGCGACGCCAGGCACAGCACAGCACAAAGTCCGGCGAAGATGCGTTTCGCCATCGGAAGCTCCCCCTTAGTCTTGGCCGGCCGATGCGGCGCGCCGGCGGGGTTATCCACGGGCGACGCCGAATGCGGCAGTCTACGGCATTCTCACGCAGGTTAGCGCGGTGCCGCCTGTTTCAGGGGTTAAGTATGCTTCATCTGTCATAGACAAGCCATACGGAAATGCCGCGCACCGGCATCAGCCTGGCCGTCTTCTCAACCGGCGCCGTCAGTGCTCCGGCCCGCGGCAACGATTTTGCCCGTCTGCCGCCTGACAAGGACGATGATGGCAACCAGCGGGACTGCGACGGACACGATGCACGGCGTGAGTTGGCTGGCGCGGAAAGCGCCCGCGCAGAAGATTTGTATAAAGTGCCGATGGCGTCGTAGTGCGTGGCCTGCAATTCGGCGATGAGGCTCTTTGCAAAGTCAGCATCCGGCCCTTCCAGCAACGCCTTCGCACCCAAGGCCCCGAATGCGGTCGCGGGCATCACCGAAGCGAACAGGAAAAGCAGGGCTTTCACCATCTGCTTCCTATACCTCGGTAGGGTAACGCTGACGCTACGCGCCTCACAATGACGGTCGGGAAATATCCCTCGCAATGACCAGGGAAGGCGAGGCGGCGTCAGCGCCCGCCGACCGCCCCGACCAGCCGTCGCAATCCCGCCCATTGCTGCTGCAAATACCCGCCGGTGTGCAGCGCCTCCTCCCCCGACGGATCGCCGGTCCGCACGTAGTCGCGGGAGAAATCCGCCGTGCCGAACAGCATGTCCCACCAGGGAAACACCGCGCCGTAGTTGCAACTTCGCTCGCCCGCCGCCAGCACGCCGTGGTGCGCGCGGTGGAAGCGGGGGGAAATCAGCAGCCGTTCGCCCAGCCAGCCGAACGACAGCCGCACATTGGCGTGCGACAGGCTCTCGACGAAGCGCAGCACCAGCACCAGCACCGGGAACTGCAGCGGCGGCACGCCGATCAGCAGCGCGATCGCGCCGAACCACAGCGCGCTGATCACGTCGTCCAGCACGTGGTTGCGGTCGTCCGACCAGAACGTCATTTGCCGCTGTGCGTGGTGCAGCGAGTGCAGCGCCCACCACCAGCGGAACATGTGCGACAGCCGGTGGCGCCAGTAGTCGGCACAGTCGAGAATCACCGCGTACACCACGAAGGTCAGCACCTGTTGCCCGAGCAGAAATGGGAACAGGCGTTCGAGGGTGGGCGGCACCAGGCCCTGGTCGGCAATCCAGCCGTTCAACGCGACCTGGGTGCGGTAGAACAATACGAAGGTGAACAGGGGGAGAATACCGACGCGCGACAGCACGGTGTAGAACGCGTCCACCGCCACGGCCTTGTTATCCGGCCAGCGCTCCACCGGGCGCCAGCGCTCCAGCGGCACGCACAGCGCGAAGGTCAGCGCGACCTGCACCGCGCCATACACCGCGAACAGCGCCCAGCCGTACGAGATGTCCTCCCATTCCATCCAGCCGAACTGGTAAAGCAGCGGGATCAGCAGATGTTCCTGCAACCAGCCCGCGGCGAGGTCGAACGGATCCGGCATGGCTCAGCGCGCCGGCGCGAACGCAACCTTGGTGGCGGGCCGCGCCGCGTCGGTCAGGAAGATGCCGTGCGGCGAGCGGCCGACATCGATCGTCTGGTAGTCGCCGGTCGCCGGATCGAGCACCGCCACCTTCTCTGCCCAGCGCCGCGTGATCCAGATGCGGCCGTCCGGCGCGAAGGCCATGTCATCCGGGCCGCCGGGAATCTTGTAGGTGCGGATCGGTGTCAGCGTCGTGGCGTCGAGCGATTCCGTGGTGCCGCCGGCGCGGTTGTTCACCCACAGCATCTTGCCGTCGGGCGACAGGAACAGGTTGTGCGCACCCTTGCCGGTGGTGATGTGGCGCAGCACGCGGCCATCGGCCGGATCGACCTCGGCGAGATAGTCGGTGCCCATATCGGCCACCAGGACCTTGCCGTTCAGCCATAGCACGCCGGCCGGCGTCTTGCCCACCGGCTCGTTCCACAGGATCGCCAGCTTCTTCAGGTCGATCGCCACCAACCGGTCGGTTTCCTGCAACGACACAAAGACCGTGCCGGAATCCGGCGCGTAGGCCAGGTGGCTCGGCATCGACGCGATCGGGAAGCGTTTGAGCAATTGCAGGCTGGCGCCGTCGTACACGTCGATCTGGTTGCGAGCGATCCCGTTCACCACCAGGAACCGCCCGTTCGGGCTGAACCCCAACTGGTACGGATCGACGCAGGGCATGCGCCGCTGCACCGCGCCGGTCGTCGGATCGAGGAACAGCAGCTCGTTGCCGACCGTGTCGCCGATCAGCAGGCTCTTGCCATCCGGCGTCAGCGCCCAATGGTGCGGCTCGCGCAACGCGGGGATGCGGCGCAGTTCCTTCTGCGTCGCCATGTCGACCACGCTGATCGACGCGCCGCCGGAATTCATGACGAAGGCCAGGCCGGCGGCCAGCGCGGGGGGAGAGAAGGCAGCGAACAGCAGCAGCAGCGGCAACAACGCCAGCGCGGCACGCTTCAGACGCATTGGTTCGGCACTCCGGCAGGGCGGAGGATGCCTACGCCTTCGCCCCCGACTTCATCAAGCGGCGTTTCCGGTGGGCAGGCAGTGAGATTCCAGGGGTTTCCGCGGCGGTGTGATGAACCGCGCAGAAGTTTTCACCACAGAGCGCGTGGGGCACGATCCAAAGTATTCTCCCCCCAACCCCCTCCCTCAAGGGAAGGGGGAGAATTTCTCCGGCGCGCCGCTTCACTCCAGTTCTCCCCGCGCGAACACCGCGCTGGCGAAGGCGAACAGCACGCAGGCCGGGGTGGAAATCAGCACGTTGTCGGTGAACGCGTGCACCGCCAAAGCGACGAACACCAGCCGCATGATCGCACAATCGGACCGGCATAGCGGCGCGGTATGCCGGCGCACCCACAGGAAGAGCCACACCACCAGCAATGCCCGCCCGATCTGGCCCCCCTCGACCTCGATGCGCAGATATTCATTGTGCGCCGCCCAGGTCTGCAGCAGCTTCGCCACCGGGTCGCCTTGCGGAATGATGGCATTCCCCGCACCAACCCCCCAGCCCAGCCACGGTGACCCCGCCGCCGCTTGCTCGAAATTCGGCCAGAGCAATTGCCGTCCGCTCAGGTTGCCGAGATTGGTCGTCAGCACCTGGAAGGCGCGCACGGCGGAGGCATCTGTCGGCAGCAGCCCGAACGCCAGCGCGCCCACCAGCGGCAATGCAGCGGCGCCGGAGAGGATCAGCAGCAGGCGGTAGCGGGCGGGAAACGCCGCCGAGCGCACCAGCACCAGGCTCAGCCCGACCACCGCGAGGCCCAGGGTCAGCGGCGCCCGTGCCCCGGTCAGCAGCAACAGCAGCAGATTGGCCCCGAGCAGCATGAGGTCGCGCCGGCGGCCCTCGCGATACAGCTCGATCAGGCAGGCATAGACCGCGGTCTCGCACACGCCGGCCAGGAAGGCGGGATGGCCCAGCCCGCTCAGCCGCCACCCGCCGCTGTTGACGAACAGCGGCCGCAGTCCGGCAGCGGCCACGACGCCGCCGGCGGCGACCGTGAGCACGGGGGCCCAGCAGGTGGTGCGGATGATCGCCCGGGCCCAGCCGCGGGACAGCCGGCTGAAGCCGAAGGTGAAGGGTGCCACCGAGCCGACCAGCGAACGCAGGCTCTCGCCCGGCGTCAGCCCGGGCCACAACCCGTGCGTCAGGCCGCCCATGAACATGGCGAGCCAGGCGAAGGCCGGATTGAACGGGTCGAGGCGCGGGCCGTAGCGCAGCACCGCCACCACCGCCAGCCCGATCCCCGCCGCCTTGATCAGCGCGATGGTCGGCTGGTACGCGTCGGCCCCCAGCAGGTCTACCGCCGTCATCTCGAGGCTGGCGGCGGTCACCAGCAGCCAAGCCGCGGTGAACACAGGCGTGAAGCGGAACGCCAGGAAAATGACCCCGAACGCCGTCGCCGCGGCCAGCAGCAGCCAGAACAGCGGGGGTGCGAACACCGCGCACAGCAGCGAAAACAGCAGGAAGCCGGCGGCAGCCACGTTGACCAGGGCAGCGTCGTGCAGCGGGGCTTGGATCGCGACGCGCATGCGGACCTCGGCGATACGGGCGGTCAGCATGCGGGAGAATGGTGAACAAATTGCTGGCGACGGGTCGGGGCCGGTTCGGGACGACGATTGGCGGCCGGGGAGTGTGGCCGGGATGCGGGGCGGCGGTTTGGTGCAACGCTGCGGCGCCGAGGTTCCGGGCGGCGCTTTGGGGCGAAGGCTCCGGGCGACGCTGTCGGGCGGAGGTTCGAGCGGCGCTTTGGCCCGAGGTTCAGCGCGGCCGACGTTCGGCGCGGCAGAGGTTCCGGGCGGCCGAGATGCGTGGCGAAAGTGCGATACAACGTGAGGCACGGCGCTTTGCCACCCTACGGAGACCACGACCGCCCGGTGACGACCGACGGTGACCGTAGGGCGGATGAAGCGCAGTGCATTCTGCCGTCTCCCCACCCCTTTCCGAAGCCGCCTGACGCTGCTCCGGTGCGGTCCGTTCAGCGCTTGCCCGAGAAGCGCCGGTGCCAGTCAGCCAGACGATGTCGCCGGAGCCCGGCGCGCCGTTGCTCCAGCTACCAGCGGTCCACGAGCCGCCATTGCTCTGCCAATCCGTCGATGTTGGAGTCGGTGGACCAACGACAGCCGCTTCGGCGATGCCCGCCCGGGTCAGCAAGGCCGCCACCGATACCCCGGAAGGCCAATGCGTACGCATCGCAAGCCTCGCTGAATTCGGCCACGGTCCCGCTGCTAATACGAATCGTGCGCGACGACGGCGGGTGACCCCGAGGCCGATCAGGGCAGCCCCCAGCAATACCGAGCAGGAACTTCCGCATTGGGTTGCCTCAACCGATGAAGGCGTCGTGACAGGGGCGACCTTCCGCAGGGCAGTTGAAGCAACACGCGTGCCATAAATACTAACGTGCGTCTTATCAAGCGCTTGGGTGAATCCGCACGGCCGCACGGCCGGACGAGGCGGCAATGCTGTCATCCGTCGTGATCGCTGCGATTACTCGGGTCAGAAGCCGATAATAGGTTGAAATCGCGTCAGGAATAATGCCGCCACGCAGCTTGCGGCGGGGTTCCTCGATGTTGATCGGCGCGGTGCGGCTTCACGGCGCCACAGCGGGCGCGCGATGCAACACAACCTGAACGTGTTTGATCTGGGTCAACGTATGTACGAGCCTCGGCGTGCTAACAAAAATGGTTCTGCGCTCGGCAGGCAACCCGCGCCGAGGCCGTCAGTAGCAAAGATCATGGCGATGCAACCACTCACCACGAATGCCAGCTTCGGCGATCTGCTCCGCCACATCCTCATCTTCGAGAAGCAGCAACCCCTGCAACACGTCGCGGCGGCGCTGGGCATGACCGTGCACGCCTTCTGTTCCCGGCTGCGCAGCGGCGGCCGCCTGGGCCCGGACGATGTCGCGGTATTGCTGCGCCAGATCCCGGACGAACGGTTGCTCTCGTGGTTCTTCGCCGGCAGCGGCTTGCTGTCGGTCAAGCATACGATTGTATCGGAAAACGGCGGCAGCATGACATTGCGGCAACGTACCGTGACCTGCGCGATGGACGCCATCTCGGCGATCTGCGACCTGGCCGATACGCTGGAGGCCGGCATGCTGGAAGGGGCGCAGAAGGTGATGATTGAGCAACACCTCGATCATGCGTTGGGTGAGCTGCTGTCGATCAAACTGCATTTCGCACCGCCTTCCGCTGACCACGATGCGCCGGCGCACGAAGGCGTTCATGAAAACTTTGGCCACCTGACCAATCGCGTATTGCTGAAAGAAAAGTGTATTCGGCCGCAGGCGCTCGCCGACGCTCTCAACCTGAGCTACCAGGCATTGCATGCGCGCCTGTCGGGACACGTCGCATTCCTTCCGATCGAGCTCAGACAGTTGTTCCGGTTGTTCCCCGACCCTCGCCTTGCTGATTATCTGCTGGCCGGCACGGCATACACGGCGATACTCCGCCCCGCGATCATCGAATCGCGCATCGACAGCAGTCCGATACGGACCGGGTTGCTGTCGTTGCGTGAGATGGTTGAGGTCCTCGGGGCGTTGCTGCTGACCGAAGATACGCCCGGTGCTGCGCCGACGGCGACGGCCGAGCGCCACCTGGATGAGGCAGTGCGGCAGTTGGCGACGCTACGGTGGAACGTGACCTATATCGGCCACCGTGGTGTGCCACGCGCCGACTCCCATTCGTCCAAGCGGCTTGATGCTGCGTAGTGGGATTGGCTGGAGGCTGACGCAGGTGGGCCGGAGCGGACCATGGGTGTTGTCCCGGCCAAGGCCTACCAAAGCGCTCCGGCTACGTCGCATGCCATCGCGGTGCCGTGCATCGCTTGCGCACCCGTGCGAACGAGGCGCGGGAAATGGCCAGAGGCCAGCGCGTCCAGGCTGGCCGCCGGGAGCTTGAGCACAGCGGCGTAATGCCAGGACCAGGCGAGGATGTCCTGGATGAACGTCCGCGTGGCCGGGTTGGGGATCGCCTCCAGGAACAGCAGCGGATCGCCCTGGTCGTTCACGCTGTCGGCCCAGCGCTTGAACCCGAACAGACCCTGGCCGTAGCCGGCCAGCAGCCGGATCAGGTCGCCGTCGATCGAGTCGTCCTCGGACAGTTGCAGCAGGTAGTGCTGGCCCACGGCCAGGTTCACGGCGGGATCGTGCAGGTGGTCGACATGCAGGCCGGCGAGCGACCCGTCGCCGCTGACGCCCCGAGCGGTGGCCGGCTTGATCTGCATCAGCCCGCGCGCACCGGAATGCGACACCGCGGCGGGGGAAAAATTCGATTCGTGGTGCACCAGCGCGTAGATCAGCGACGGGTCGATCACGAAGCCGCCCGCGGGGTGCAGGGGCGGCGGCGGCGCGGCCTCGGGCGCCGGCAGCGTGGCAATCCGCAATTCCGCGGCGAACTGATTGAGGCCAACCGCCCGGGCGAGCAGGGCGAGCGGGCGGGCGAAGTTGGGGTCCTGCCCGGCGTCTGCCCACAGCGCGCGCAGTTCCGCCTCGGCCCGGTGCTTCTCGCCAACCTGGAGCAGGGCAAACGCGCGCCGGCCTTCGGGCGTGGCGACGAGGGCGTCGATGTCGGCGGTGCCGAGCACCTCGCCAGGCAGGCAGGCGAGGGTGGGCCCCAGCGCGCGGCCGGCGATACGACCGTAGAATGTGCCGGTCTCCTGCGCGGCGCGGCGCAACCACACGATCGCGGCACTGTGGTCGGCCTGATGTTGGGCGGAGCGGGCGGCCCAGTAGGCGCCGGCGGCGCGCTGGGCGGCGGTGGGAGCCATCCGGTAGGCCGCCTCGAAGAGCCCCACCGCCAGCGTTGCGTTGCCGACACGCCAGGCGGCCAGCCCCCCGGCAAACAGCGGCTCTGAGCCATTGCCCTGCGCCGGCGGACGGGACAGCAGCGCGGCGGCCGCGGCAACCGCGGCGGCGTCGTGGTTCTGCACGAACAACGCCCGCACCGGCGCGGCGGCCCCGCCGGCGCTTCGCCGCGGCTGCGGTTGCTCCATGGCGGGCGCGACATCGGGCACCATGCGCGACCGCAGCGCGCGAATTGCCGGGGCGTCCGGCTGTTCCCCGTACTTCGCCAGCCAGTCGGCGAGGTCCGCCGCGCCCGGATGCGCCCAGCCGCCGAGATAGCGATCGGCGAGGATCGGGCCGAGCAGCAGCCTGTTCTCCAGCAGATCGGTTTCGCGGATCGCCTCGGGGATGGCACCGGCGGCCTGTAACGCGAAGATGCGCCTGATGCGCGCGGCTTCGCCGGGGGAAAGCGGTTGCGGCAGAGCCACGCCCGGAGAGCCGCTCAGCGCAATGCGCGGAACCCCCAAGGCCGTCTGGTCGTCCGTCCCACGCAGCGTCTGCGCATGAGCACAAGAATAACCCCCTGCAACGGCAATAGCCGCGCAGAACATCCAGGCTCGATGCGGCAGACGGCGGGTCAATGGAGACCTGCCCTCTCGCATCCAGTCGCAATACACGACCCGATCCGGCCTGGCAACACATACCGACGGACGGTGCTGCAGGGGTGAAGGACCGATCGGGCGCCCGGTCGGCCTCTCGCATTGACTCTATATCGTTGTTACATCGGTTAATCAGTTCTTACCAAATACTGATGCGGCATTCATTTCTTCGATGTAAGCGGTCCGTGCAAGATTCTCCCCCTCCCCTTGTGGGAGGGGGTCGGAGGCAAGCTTCTCCCCCTCCCCTTGTGAGAGGGGGTTGGGGGGAGGGGGTGTATGCGGCGGCGCGCGGGGGCATTGACGCTCCCCGCCCCGCCACCGCAGATCGCCGCATGCAGTTGCTGCGCCTGACGCTGACCGACTTCCGCAGCTACGCGGCGCTGACCTGGCGTCCGCGGGCGCGGATCGCCGTGCTGTTCGGGCCGAACGGCAGCGGCAAGACGAACCTGCTGGAGGCGGTGTCGCTGCTGGTGCCTGGCCGCGGCCTGCGCGGTGGGCGGACCGCCGACCTGAAGCGCCATGGCGCGGCGGCCGGCTGGGCGGTGGCGGGCCGCTTCCTCACCGCGCAAGGCGAGGCCGATATCGGTACCGGTACGCCTCCCGATGGCCCCGGCGATCGCCGCGTCTTCCGCCTGGACGGTGCCGCCCCGCGCAGCCAGGCGGAAATCGCGGCGCGCATCGCCGCGGTGTGGCTGACGCCGCAGATGGATCGGCTGTTCCTGGAGGGCCTGTCCGGCCGGCGGCGCTTCCTCGACCGGCTGGTCTGGGCGCTGGAGCCAGGCCACGCCCGCGAAATGGCCGCGCACGACGCCGCGATGGGCAGTCGCAACCGCTTGCTGTCCGAGGGCCGGCAGGATCCGTCCTGGCTGGCCGGTCTGGAGGATGAGATGGCGCGTCACGCGGTGGCTGCCACGGCGGCGCGCATGGGGTTGGTCGGGCGGCTGAACGCGGCGCTCCAGGCCGGCGCCGTCGGCGCCTTTCCGGCGGCGCGGATCGACCTGATCTGCCCGATCGCCGAGCGTCTGGCGACACAGCCGGCGCTGGCGGTGGAGGACTGGCTGCGTGCCGGCCTGGCGGCCAATCGCGTGCGTGATTCGGCCGCCGGTACGGCGGCGCTGGGCGCCCACCGCACCGACATGGGACTGGCCGACGCGGCGACCGGCACCGCGGCGGCGCTGGCCAGCACGGGAGAGCAGAAGGCGCTGCTGATCGGCTTGATCCTCGGGCACGCGGCGGTGATCGCCGCGGCACGCGGTTTCGCGCCGCTGTTGCTGCTGGACGAGCCGGCGGTGCATCTGGACCCCGCGCGCCGGGCCGCGCTGTTCGCCGCGCTCGCCGCGCTGCCGGCGCAGACGCTGATCACCGGCACCGACGCCGAGACGTTTCTACCGCTTGCGGACGTGGCGGAAGGCCTGCAAACCGGTGGTGGGGAACTGCATCCCGACCCGCGATTTTCGCCGCCGGAGTCGCCGGTTCCCCCTGTCCCGCCGGCCGCGTAGCAGCTATATATCTAGAGTATCCAAACCAAGCCCTGGAGTCTCCCGTCGGCATGTCCGATTCTGCCTTGCCGCCTTCCGAATCCGATCCCGCCAACGGCGATGCGTACGACGCGTCGTCCATCTCGGTCCTGCGCGGGCTGGATGCCGTCCGGCGCCGCCCCGGCATGTATATCGGCGACACCGATGACGGCTCCGGCCTGCACCACATGGCGTTCGAGATCATCGACAACGCCGTGGACGAGGCGCAGGCCGGATTCGCCACCAGGTGCGAACTGATCCTGAACGGCGACGGTTCGGTGACGGTGCGCGACAACGGGCGCGGCATCCCGACCGACATCCATGTGGAGGAGGGGGTTTCCGCCGCCGAGGTCGTGCTGACCCGGTTGCATGCCGGCGGCAAATTCAACCAGAACTCCTACAAGGTTTCCGGCGGGCTGCACGGCGTCGGCGCGGCGGTGGTCAATGCGCTGTCGGAATGGATGGAGGTGCGCATCTGGCGGCATGGCCAGGAGCATTTCATCCGGTTCCGCAACGGCGACGCCGAGGCGCCGCTGGCGATGGTCGGCCCGGTCACCGCGCATGTCACCGGCACCGAGGTGACGTTCAAGCCGAGCCCGGCGACCTTCACCAAGACCGAATTCGATTTCGCGCTGCTGGAGCGCCGGCTGCGCGAGTTGGCGTTCCTGAACTCCGGCCTGACCATCCGTCTGCGCGACGAACGTCACGCGACCCCGCAGGAAGTGACGATGCACTACGAGGGCGGCCTGGTCGCCTTCGTCGAGTGGCTGGATCGCGGCAAGACGCCGGTGTTCACGCCGCCGATCTCGCTGCGCACCCCGGCGGAGGCAGAGGGCGTGCGCGTCGAGTTCGCGCTGTCCTGGAACGACAGCTACCACGAGACCATGCTGTGCTTCACCAACAACATCCCGCAGCGCGACGGCGGTACGCACCTCGCCGGATTTCGCCAGGCGCTGACCCGCGTGGTGACGAAATACGCTGAGGGGATGGGCAAGAAAGAGCAATTGCAGCTTGTGGGTGAGGACATGCGCGAGGGCATGACCTCGGTGCTGTCGGTGAAGGTGCCGGACCCGAAGTTTTCCTCGCAGACCAAGGACAAGCTGGTGTCGTCCGAGGTGCAGCCGATCGTGCAGGCGGCGGTGGCCGACGCGGTGGCGCACTGGTTCGAGACGCATCCGAAAGAAGCCAAGGGCGTCGTGCAGAAGGTGATGGACGCGGCCTCGGCGCGGGAAGCGGCACGCAAGGCGCGCGAGCTGACGCGGCGCAAGGGGGTGCTGGATATTTCCACGCTGCCCGGCAAGCTGGCCGACTGCCAGGAGCGCGATCCGGCGAAATGCGAGATCTTCATCGTCGAGGGCGACAGCGCCGGCGGCTCCGCCAAGCAGGGACGCGATCGGAAGTTCCAGGCGATCCTGCCGCTGAAGGGCAAGATCCTGAACGTCGAGCGCGCGCGCTTCGACCGCATGTTGTCGAGCCAGGAAATCGGCACGCTGATCACGGCGCTGGGCACCGGGATCGGCCGCGGCGAGCCGGACCAGGGTGGGTTCGATGTTGCGAAACTGCGCTACCACAAGATCGTCATCATGACGGACGCCGACGTCGACGGCTCGCATATCCGCACGCTGCTGCTGACGTTCTTCTTTCGCCAGATGCCGCAACTGATCGAGCGCGGTCACCTGTATATCGCGCAGCCGCCGCTGTATCGCGCGCGGCGCAGCAATGACGAGCGCTACCTGAAGAACGATGGGGCGCTGGAGGCGTACCTGCTGGAGAAGGCGCTGGCGGGGGCGCGGCTGACCTATGCGGACGGCTCGGTGCTGGAAGGCGATGAGTTGCGGCGCGAGGTGGTCTGGCTGCGCGAGGCGACCATGCAATTGCGCCGGCTGTCCTCCACCGCGCCGGTGCCGTTGCTGGAGCAGGCGGCGATCGCCGGTGCGCTGACCTCGGATACGGCGCGGGCGACGGCGGCGGCGCAGGGGCTGGTGGTGCGGCTGAACGGCATTTCCCTGCCGCACGAGCGCGGCTGGGTGGTGGCGGTGGATGGCGGCCTGACGCTGTCGCGCACGGTGCGTGGCGTGGCGGAACGGCACACGCTGGATGGCGCCGCGCTGCGCAGCGCCGAGGCTCGGTGGCTGGCCGATCGCGCCGAGGCACTGGCGACCAAGTTCCGTGAGCCGGCCAGGCTGAAACTGGATTCGCAGGAGGCGGAGGCGGCCGGCCCGGCCAGCGCGTTCGAGCGGATCATCGCGTATGGCCGGCGTGGGCTGACGATCCAGCGGTTCAAGGGGCTGGGCGAGATGAACGCCGAGGAACTGGGCCGCACCACGCTGGAACCGGCGGGGCGCACGCTGCTGCAAGTGAAGGTCGGCGATATCGAGGACGCGGCACTGGTGTTCTCCACGCTGATGGGCGACGTGGTGGAGCCGCGGCGGGAGTTCATCGTGGGGAATGCGCTGAAGGTGGCGAATCTGGACGTGTAGAGGGGCTTCTCGCTCCCGCCACAGCGGGGCTGTTGCGTAGCGCCTGATTGTTGGCAGGAGGCCGCAGTGCCACGGCATCACACAAAGGCTTCTCATCCCGGTTATCGCCGCGTGCGGCGCACGGCTGAGCCGCCGCCGGTGCCGGTTGTGGTGCCTGACTCAAGCTCGTCCGGCGTCGATCAGGCTCCTCTGGAATATGTTCGCACGGCGGCGCAACCTGACCCGATGGACGAACAGATCAAGCGGATGATCGAAGCAGCCTACACGTAGCGGTGCACGCCGTTTGCTGGCGCGTGTGCGTTTGGTGCCTTCGCCGTCAGCGCGGCCAGCACGATTGTCGTGAGCGGACATCCGCGGGTTTCACGTTGGCTGCGAATACTTGATTCGATGCCTCCTGCTCTGTCGGGGTCGGCCCACCCCTGTCGTGCAGTTGTATGGGCCGTGCCCCCATTGAGCCCGCACTGTCTGTCGTGCAGCCATCTGCGGTTGTGTGTCGCTGCGTGCCACCTTTGGGTGGGACGACGACTTCGTTACTCGTAGCGTATTCCGGTTACCGCACAGTTAACGGCGGTCACTTTCTCGCGCCACCCCGCGACCGCGCCTGACCACACCATTGTGGGTGACGCTGTCGTTCAGCAGCGCCAGCCGCAACGATCTAGCAAGAAACAACTCCCCCTCCCACAAGGGGAGGGGGAGCCTCGTTATCTTCGGCGACCTCCGCAGTTTCATCCAGGGCGGGTCGGCCGCCGCCGGCCGGTGGTCAACTCGCAATAAGACCGCCCCCTCAGCCTCGGCGGACATGATGCCGCTGCGGTTCGTGGGTCCCGGGGCAAAGCGACCGAAGGACGTTCGCGCCGGAGGCTCAGGACGCATGACGGAGTCGAGCCAGCCCGCCGGTCTCCGCTATGCTCGCCGCCATGGACACCGTGCTGGACCGGCCATGGACGACGGAGAGCTTCCTTGCCTGGGAAGACCGGCAGGAGGGCAAGTATAAGTTCGACGGGCGAGAGGCCATCCTGATGACCGGGGGTAGCCTTGCGCATCAGGACATCGTGTTCAACCTCCGGGGCATCCTTGGCCGGCTGCTGGCTGACCGACCGTTCCGGGCTGCCCAGGAGATGCGGCTTCGTACGGGGGTGAAAGTGCGCTTCCCGGATGTTGTGGTCTTTGCCGGACCGCTCGACCAGACGATCCGCACGTTGACCGACGCTGTGGCAATTTTTGAGGTACTGTCCGACGATACCGCCACCACCGACCGGGTGGAGAAGCTGATCGAGCACGCCGCCGTACCGTCGCTACGTGCCTGCGTGCTGCTGGAGCAGACTGCGGTGGCCGCTACGCTGTTCCAGCGGGAGCCGGGTGGTGCCTGGATCGCCAGCGGTCACACGGCGGGGGCGCTGGTCCTGCCGGGCCTCGATATCAGCCTGGGGCTGGCAGATGTGTACCAGGGACTGACCTTCGCGGCGTAGCTATCGCGGCTCGTCCCACCGTCATCCCTATCGTGCTTCCCACCGCCGGGGTGCTGGGCGACGGCGCCTGCGCCGGCGTGCCGACCCGATCGCCCTCACCCTCGTCGCTCTCGGTTGGTTCGCTTCGCGGCCCAACCGCGTCGATCCGCTTCGCGGCTCAACCCCGCCTCCCGCAGGTTTCAGCCGACCCGCCGCAGATCCAGCGTGCGCGGGTGCTCGCGCGAGCGCGCCACGACCGGCTCCGCCATCGGCCCGGGCGTGTGGCCGATCGGGAAGAACCGTGCCTTCCGCCGCGCCTCCGCTTCGTTGGCGTTCACCGGGAAGCGTTCGTAGTTCCGCCCGCCCGGATGCGCCACGTGATGCGTCAGCCCGCCCAACGACCGCCCGCTCCAGCGGTCGTAGATGTCGAACACCAGCGGCGTCTCCGCCGGCATCATCGGATGCAGCGACGACGGCGGGTTCCACGCCTTGAAACGCACGCCGCCGACATATTCGCCCTCGCGGTCGGTGCGGGTCAGCGGCACCGCGCGGCCGTTGCAGGCCAGCACGAAGCGCTCCTCCACCCAGCCGTCCACCCGTACCTGCACCCGCTCCACCGAGCTGTCCACATACCGGGCAGTACCGCCCAGCGCCGCCTCCTCGCCCAGCACGTGCCACGGCTCCAGCGCGTGGCGCAGTTCCAGCGTGGCGCCGCGCAGGGAAATCTCGCCGATGCGCGGGAAGCGGAACTCGAAATGCGGATCGAACCAGGCGCGGTCCAGCGCAAACCCCAACCCCCGCAGATCCTCCAGCACATCGCCGAAATCCTGCGCCACGAAATGCGGCAGCATGAAATCGTCGTGCACGCGGGTGCCCCAGTGCACCAGCCGCCGCTCGTACGGTGCCTGCCAGAACGCCGCCAGCGCCGAGCGCATCAGCAGCATCTGCGCCGCCGCCATCTGCGCGTGCGGCGGCATCTCCAATGCGCGGAACTCCACCAGGCCGAGCCGCCCTGACCCGCCCTCCGGCGTATACAGCTTGTCGATGCAGAACTCGGTGCGATGCGTGTTGCCGGTCATGTCCGCGAGGATGTTGCGGAACAGCCGGTCCACCACCCACGGCGCCGTCTCTTGGCCCGGAGCAATCTGTGCGAACGCGATCTCCAGCTCTGCCAGGCTGTCCTGCCGAGCCTCATCGATCCGCGGATGCTGACTGCTCGGCCCGATGAACAACCCGCTGAACAGATACGAAAGACTGGGGTGGTTGTGCCAAAACCCCAGCAGCGACTTCAGCAGATCGGGACGCCGCAGGAACGGACTATCCACGGGTTGCGCGGCGCCCATCACCACGTGGTTGCCGCCGCCGGTGCCGACATGGCGCCCGTCCAGCATGAATTTTTCTGTGGCCAGCCCGACCAGGCGGGCTTCCTCGTAGAGTTCTTCCCCCCGCTGCACCAATTCGGACCAATTATGCGCCGGGTGGATGTTCACCTCGATCACACCGGGATCGGGGGTGACGGAGAAATGGTTCAGCCGCGGATCGTGCGGCGGCAGGTAACCTTCCAGCACCACCTTGCGGCCGGTCTCCGCCGCGGTGTCCTCCACGGCGGCGATCAGCGCCAGCCAGTCCTCGGCGGCGGTCAGGGGCGGCAGGAACACGTGGATCAACCCGTTGCGCGGCTCGACGCACAGCGCGGTGCGCACCAGGTCGGGCTGGCCGCGGCCGATCACCGGCGCATCCTGAGCCATCGGACGGAACCCTTCGGGACCGGCTGCCATGCCCTCGACAGCAGGCTGCGGGCGGAACGCCTGGCGCGGCGGCAAAGGCGGGCGTGGGGCGAAAGGATCCTGCGCGACGTCCGGCTCGATATCGTCGGGATTGGCCCAGGGCAGGCTGTCCAGCGGCAGGCGCAGGCCGATCGGCGAATCGCCGGGGATCAGGAACAGCACGCCGCTGCGGAACACCCACTTGCCGCCCTGCCAAATGCGCACGCCGTCACGCACCGCGCGGCGCACCGGCAGCACGCTGCCGACCGGCGACGCCAGCCCCTGTCCGAACACACGGGACAGCCGCGCGCGCTCCAGCTCGTCGTGCAGTTTCGCGTCCTCGGCGATGACGTTGGCGGGCAGGCGGCGCTCGCGCCACAGGTAGTAGTGGACGTCCTCGTAGGCCGGATGCACCAGCGACGGATCGACCTGGAGCCGCTCGGCCAGCGCCGCCGCGAAGCGCGCCGCATCGTCGGGATCGGCCGAGCCGGTGTCGTCGGCGGCGGCCAGCAGGGTTTTGTCGCGCCAGACCGGCTCGCCGTCCGGCCGCCAATGCGCGACCAGCGCCCAGCGCGGCAGTTGCTCGCCGGGATACTGCTTGCCGAATGCGTGCTGCAACGCCGCGCCGGGCGACCAGCGTGCCATCAGCCGGCGGATCAGCTTTTCCGCGTAGGCCTGCTTGGTCGGGCCCATCGCGTCGATGTTCCACTCCGCCGCGTCGATGTCGGTGGCGGAGACGAAGGTCGGCTCGCCGCCCATGGTCAGGCGGATATCCGACCCCGTCAGCGCCCGATCGACCCGTGCGCCGGTCGCCAGGATGTCCTGCCATTGCGTGGGCGTGTACGGCTTGGTGACGCGCGGCGTCTCGCGCACCCGCGTGACATGCATCTCGAACTGGAATGTCGTCTCGCACGGCTCGACCAGGCCGGAGATCGGCGCCGCCGATCCCGGATCGGGGCTGGCGGCGAGCGGGATATGTCCCTCGCCGGTCAGCAAGCCGGAGGTGGCGTCCAGCCCGACCCAGCCGGCCCCGGGCAGATAGACCTCGGCCCAGGCGTGCAGGTCGGTGAAGTCGGCGGTCGGACCCGCCGGCCCTTCCAGCGGCTTCACGTCGGCGACGAGCTGGATCAGGTAGCCGGAGACGAAGCGTGCCGCGTAGCCCAGGTTGCGCAGCGCCTGCACCAGTACCCAGGCGGAATCGCGGCACGAGCCTTGCGCCTTGGCCAGCGTCTCCTCCGGCGTCCAGACGCCGGGCTCCAGCCGCACGATATAGGCGATGTGCCGCTGCACCCGGCGGTTCAGCGCCACCAGCATGTCCACGGTGCGCTGCTCGCCGCGCAGCACGCCATCGAGCAGCGCCCGCATCCGCGGCCCGACCGGCGCCAGCCGGCGGAACGGCGCCAGCTCCTGCTCGAGCACCGGGTCGTAGGTGAAGGGCCAGGTCTCGGCTTCGGGTTCCAGGAAGAAGTCGAACGGGTTGATCGTCGCCATGTCGGCGACCAGGTCCACCGTCACCTCGAAATGCGAGACCCGCTCGGGGAACACGATACGGGCCAGGTGGTTGCCCTGCGGGTCCTGCTGCCAATTGAGGAAATGCGGCTGCGGCTCGATTTTCAGCGCGTAGGACAGGATCGGCGTGCGGGCGTGCGGCGCCGGGCGCAGCCGGATGGTCTGCGGCCCGAGCGACACCAGCTTGTCGTAGCGGTAGCTCGTGCGATGGGTCAGCGCGACGTGGAGCGGCATGGGGCGTTGTTCGCAATCGTGGGAGAGAAGCGAGCGAGGCGGCGCAGGAACGTCGCGCAGCGCGTACGTGCGACGGTGGTGGACCGCAAGCGGGACAGCGGCAGGTTGCCCATGTTGCAGCGAATTGTGCGGTGCAGCAAGGGATTTGCGCCAGCGTTCGCGGGTCGGTGGCCCCGGCGGCTCGCCGTTTTGGCGCCGGCACTACCCCCGCGCAGACCCGGATGCGCCAGGGAGCCAAATTCAGCTCCCCGGCGTCATTCGCCCAAGGCTAGGTGAAATCGTCCTTGGTAAGCTGGCTGATGCCGGCAAACGTCACACGCGTGTGGTCGGCAAGCGTGATGGTGACCGAGCCGTTGGCATAGGTCTGGCTATCCAGCGCGTCCTTCACCGCGTGCGGCCCGTAACCCTGCAAATCGATCTTGTCCGCGCTGGTGAAGTTCACTACCAGGTCGGTGCCGCCATCCAGGCTTTTGACAAAGCTGAACACGTCGTCGCCTGACCCGCCCAGCATGGTCGAGCTGCCGGTGCCGCCGAAGAAGGTGTCATTGCCGCTGCCACCGATCAGCGAATCATGGCCTGATCCGGCCACCAGCGAATCCGCGCCCGACGCCATCGAGGCCGACAAGGTCTCGTTGCCGATGCCTGCGACCAGCTCCTGGGCCTTCGTGCCCTGCGCGTACAGGCGATCACCCGGGCCGCCACCGAACAGCGTCGCCGTACCGGTGCCCCCGAGCAGACTGTTATTGCCGCCCTGGCCGCCATACACCAGGGCGCGGCCGGACCCGCCTTCGAAAGTGTCACTGCCGGCGCCGCCGAACAACGTGACCGTGCCGGCACCGCCGAGGAACACCAGCTCACCGGTGCCGCCCTGCACCACATCCCGGGCGTCGGCGGTCGCGTCGATGGTGTCGTGGCCGCTGCCGGTCACGATGGTGTCCCGGCCCGCCGATTGCACGCTGTCATGGCCGCTGCCGAGCTCGATACGGTTATGGCCGCCGCCCGCGTCGATGGTGTCGTTCCCGCCACCCAGCGCCAACACCGTGTCGTTGCCGCCGCCGGTGTAGATGCTCCAGTCACCGTTGTCGCGGCCGGGCACGATGATCAGGTCGCCACCGGAATGCTCACCCCCGCGATCGTGCCGGTCGTCGAGGCGTGACTTGCCTGGCGCGGCTCCGCCGGCGACCACCGTGCCGGACCCTCCGGTGGCGATGAATGTGAGATTGCCCTCGCTCGACAAGATCGCCTCGTTGGCATCGCCGGAGCCGAGCACGGTCGCGGAGCCGGCGGTGACCACGACATCGTCATAACGCGGCAACATGAGCGACAATCCGTCGTGCGTCTGGATGAATTCGCCGATTTTGCCGGGATCCAACGGCGGCGGTATCTGAATGGGACCGCCGCCGCCGTTGACTGGAATTATGGCGCCGGTGTCGATACCGTAGGTGATTGCGGCGGCAAGCTGTGCCGCGATGCTTGCGTTGGCGGCACTGTCATACGTCAGCGTAAGCGTCTCATGACCGGCTCCCAATACGGTGACCGTCGGCATATCGGACTCCCCAACGTTGATTGATCATCCGATGTGGCGGCGATCGGGAAGACCCTGCGCCCGGTCTTTGCATAAGCGTGCAATGAGCGCGTCATCCGCCCGCTAATTGCATGCTTGCGTGACCGATAGTTCTGCGAATTTATTGGCAGATTTGCGTGATTCTGCTTTTGCAACATGAAATTATTATACCGTAACGTAGCGGTTATGGTCTTGTCAGCATGCGGTGAAACAAGCAATAATCGAATGCGCATTCCGCCGTTCCGTCGATCCGCATCGTGGCGTGACTCCGCCATGACAGAGCGCGCGATTGTTCGGATTCTGACCGATCGAACCTGTTTGCATGAAACCATCGTCAGGCATCTGCTCGCCGGCGTTGCTCCACCGTTAGTTTCGTGTGATACCAAGGCGCCGGCGCGTGTGTTCCGGTGAGCGGCCGCTCGGTCGTATCGATGGCCGCAGCGCGACGTCGCCCTGCGCGTCAGGGCGTGCTTCGCGATCGATCGAACCGATCAAAGCGCCTTGCGAAATGTCAAATTGATCCGGCAGCGTCCGGTCAGCACGTCCTCGCCGTCAGCCAGCTTATCCACGCCATGGAATGCCAGCCGCGATGGCCCGCCCCACACCACGACGTCGCCGCTCTCCAGGCGCACGCGCCGCGGCCGGTCGGCGCGACGCAGGCCGCCGAACAGGAACACCGCCGGCAATCCCAGCGATACCGAAACGATCGGTGCGGCGAAATCGCGCTCGTTGCGGTCCTGATGCAGCGTCAGCCGAGCGCCTGGTGCGTAGCGGTTGATCAGGCACCCGTCGGGCACGAACCCGGCGAACCCGCCCGCCATCGCCGCGCCCGCCGCCGCGTCCAGCAACCGCGGCGGCATCGCCGGCCACGCCCGCCCGCTTTCCGGGTCGATCGCATCGTAGCGATAGCCGGTGCGATCGGTGATCCAACCGACCTCCCCGCAATTGGTCATCGCCACCGACATGACATGTCCACCCGGCGTCACCATGTGGCGGAATGGCGCCGCCGTCAGCACCGGCTCCAACGCGCGCAGCAGCGCCGCCGCGTCGTTCGTGACAAAGCCCCGCAGCACGACGGCGCCCGCGGCCAATGGTTCGATGGCGCCGCCGCGCCTGGGATTGCTGGCGAACAGATCGTCCATGCCCGTGCCGTCAAGCTGGCTCATTGGATGCCCTGATGTAGCGTGGCAGACGGCCGCCATGAGCGGGGAGAGGATTGGCAATGAATGACGCCGTGCATGCCCGTTCCGTTCAGCAATATTTTAACACGGAGGAAGAGCGAGAGCCACGGAGGGCCACGGAGCATGGTCCATCCGCTTCGATCGCCGGTGTCCCCGTACGCGGCATTATGAATGAATCCTCCGTGGCCCTCGGTGGCTCTCGCTGTTCCTCCGTGTTAAAATCTTGCGCTGTTACCGACAGCACCGACCGCCGTGGCAATGCATGTCCGCGCATTCAGCCATGACGGTTGGTGCCGTCGCCTGCCGCAAGACCTCGGCCCTTCGGGCGCCTGGAATGACGCAATCGTAACTCGCCGCGCCAAATCCGCGGCTTATGGTACCGACCCGCCGGTGAGGGAGACCCGTCCGCTATGACGCTCGACCCGCTGTTGTTGTCGCGGTTGCAATTCGTCTGGGTGATCGGCTGGCACATCCTGTTGCCGGCGTTCACCATCGGCCTCGCCGCCTATATCGCCTGTCTCGAAGGCACCGGGTTGGTCACCGGGCGCGAGATCTATGTCCGCATCTCCACCTTCTGGACCAAGGTGTTCTCGGTCGCCTTCGGCATGGGCGTCGTCTCCGGCATCATCATGCCTTTCCAGTTCGGCACCAACTGGAGCCGCTACGCCTACGCCACCGCCAACATCATCTCGCCGATGCTGGCCTATGAAGGCCTCATGGCGTTCTTCCTGGAGGCCGCCTTCCTCGGCGTGCTGCTGTTCGGCCGCAAGCTGGTGCCGCGCTGGGCGCATTTCTTCGCCGCGGTGATGGTGGCGGTCGGCACGCTGTTCTCCTCGTTCTGGATCCTGGCGGTGAACAGTTGGATGCAGACGCCGGCCGGCGCGAAGCTGGTGGACGGGCGCTTCATACCGCAGAGCTGGCTGGAGATCGTGTTCAGCCCCTCGTTCCCCACCCGGCTCGGCCACACCGTCGTCGGGTTCTACATCACCACCGGTTTCGTCGTGCTGAGCGTCGCTGCCGGCTACCTGCTGCACGAACGCTTCGTGCCCGAAGCGCGCCGCATGCTGTCCACCACGCTCTGGCTGTTGCTCGGCCTGATCCCGCTGCAGATTTTCCTCGGCGATGCCTCCGGCCTGGTTACCGCGCAATATCAGCCCGCCAAGCTTGCCGCGATCGAGGCGCGCTGGGACACCGGCTCGCGCGTGCCGCTGACGCTGTTCGCGATCCCCGACCAGACGAATGCCGTCAACCACGACGCAATCGAGATCCCCGCACTCGGCAGCCTGATCCTGACCCACGACATCGACGGCACGGTGCGCGGACTGAAGGATTTTCCGCGCGAAGACTGGCCGCCGGTGATCATACCGTTCTTCACCTTCCGCATCATGGTCGGCGTCGGCTTGCTGATGCTGGCGATCGTCGTCGCCGGCAATGCGTTGCGCCGCGCCGACCGGGTGTTCACCAACCGCGCGTTCCTGCGCGTCTGCCAGTTCGCTGCACCGCTGGGCTTCCTCGCCGTGCTGGCCGGCTGGGCCACCACCGAGGTCGGCCGCCAACCCTGGACGGTGTACGGCCTGCTGCGTACGGCGGATTCCGTCACGCCGTCGCTCACCGGCTGGAACGTGCTGGTATCCCTGCTCGGCTACGTGGTGGCGTACGCGATCATCTTCCCCGGCGGCGGCCTGGTCATGGCGCGCATCGTGCGCGCCGGCCCATCCGAAGCGGTGGAGGACGCCGCCGTGGAGAGCGGCCGGCCGCGTTCACCCGTGCGCGCGGTCCCGGAAGCACGCGCCGGCGGAGGCGCCGCATGAGCCCGGCATTCGATTTCGTGCCCGTCTGGACCTGCATCCTCGGGATCGGCGTGTTCTTCTATGTGCTGCTCGACGGCTTCGATCTCGGCGTCGGCATCCTGTACGGCCGGGCGCCGGATCGCGAAGCGCGCAACCTCATGATGAACGCGATCGCACCGGTGTGGGACGGCAACGAAACCTGGCTGGTGCTGGGCGGCCTGGGATTGCTGGCGGCGTTCCCGCTCGCCTATGCCATCATCATCCCGGCGGTGTATTTCCCCATCGCCATCATGCTGCTGGCGCTGATCTTCCGTGGCGTGGCCTTCGAGTTCCGCTTTCGCGATGCGCCGCATCGCGGTTTCTGGGATCACGGCTTCGCGTATGGTTCCCTCATCGCCACCTTCGCGCAGGGCATCGTACTGGGTGCGTTCATCCAGGGTTTCCAGACCGACGGACACGAGTTTACCGGCAGCAGCCTGGATTGCTTCACGCCGTTCTCGCTGGCGACCGGGGTCTGCCTGGTGTTCGGCTACGCCTTGCTCGGCGCCGGCTGGCTGGTGCTGAAGACCGAGGGCGCCTTGCAAGCCTGGGCGCGGCGACGCGGCCGCTTCGCGCTCGGTGGCGTTTGCGTGGCCGTGCTGGTGGTCAGCGTCTGGACGCCGCTGATGCAACCCGACATCGCCGGGCGCTGGTTCGCCTGGCCGAACATCGTGCTGCTGTCGCCGGTGCCGATCGTCACGCTGCTGATCGCCTGGGCCGAGTGGCGTGCCCTGCTGCGCCCGAGCGCCGATGTCGGACCGTTCGCCGGCGCCGTCGCGCTGTTCGCCATGTCCTATCTCGGCATTGCCATCAGCCTGTGGCCGATGATCGTGCCGTACCGGCTCACGCTGTGGCAGGCGGCATCGGATCCTTCGACCCAGGCCTTCCTGCTGGTCGGCACCCTGTTCCTGCTCCCGGTGATCCTGGTCTACACGGGTTGGTCGTACTGGGTGTTCCGCGGCAAGGTGCGCGCGGATATCGGCTATCATTGAGCCTTCTGCATGCTGAGTCGCGCCCAGGCGGTGAGCAGCAACACGCCGATCGCCGCGACCTCGAACCCGCGGCGATAGCCGGTCACCGCCAGCAGCCCGCCGAACGCCAGCGACCCGGTACTCTGGCCGAGGAACAACGCCATGGCGAAGGCGGCCACGGCGGTACCGCGCGCCTCCGGCAATGCCTCGGTGGCGCGCGCCTGCAACACGCCGTGGAACATGTAGAAGGTATGCCCGAGCATGATCTGCATCAGCGCCACGTCGCGCCACTCCATCGCGACGCCCAGGGCTGCCAGGCCGACGGTCAGACCGATGCCGCCCGCGGTCAGCAGCCCCGGTTCGCCGAGCCGGCGTAACAGCCGGCGGGCGAAGCGCGTGTAGACAAAGGCGCCGAGGCCGAAGCACGCGACGACCAGCCCCGCATTGCCGGCCGACAGGCCGAAATCCTGCACAAGATAGGCGCCGACGAAGGGAAACGCGCCGCCGAACAGGCAGGCGCCATCGAAGAACGCGGAAACCAGCAGCCAGAGCCCGCTGGGACGCGCGAGCAAGCCAAGATAGGCGTGCAGCCCGGGGCTATGCCCGGGCGCTTCGCCGCTGCTGCGCCACAGCGACGCGCCGAGCTGCCACCCCAGTACCATCGCGACGCCGATTGTCACCCCGCCGAGCACCAGGAACGATGCCCGCCAACCGAGCCGCTCGGCGATCACGCCGGAAATCGGACCGGTGACGAGTTGTGCCATCACCATGCCGGTCAGGAAGCGGCCGATCACCACCTGGCGCTCGGCATAGGGCACGGCGTCGCCGATCCAGGCCATGGCCAACGGAATGACCGCGCCGGCGAACAGGCCGGAGATCGCCCGCAGCAGCACCAGCGCGGCGAGCCCGCCGGCACCGGCGCAAGCGACCACCGCGACGCCATACAGCCCGAGCGCCACGCAGATCACCCGCAGCTTGCCCAGGCGATCGCCGAGCGGACCAAATGCGAGTTGGCCGACGCCGTATGGCAGCATGAAGCCGGCGATCACCCAGGCGGCGCCGGACACGCTCACGCCCAGGCTGTGCGCCAGCGCCGGCAGCAGCGGATCGAGCAATCGCATGCCGGAGCCCGAAGCGAAACCGGCGGCCGCCAGCAGGGAAATCGGTGTGGTTCGACGGGCGGGGATGGCCGGTGGCGTCACGCCGCAGGTGTGCCACTCCCGCAGCGGCGCCGCAACGAACCGGCGGTCACTGCACCATGGTGATGGCGTTGCGGTTCTTCGCCCAGGCTTCCGGCGTGGAGGCAGGGTCGGTCGGCCGGTCCTTGCCATAGCTGATCAACCGGACCCGCGCCGGGTTGATGCCGTGCGCCAGGAGATACTCGCGATCCGCGTTGGCGCGCCGCTGGCCCAAGGCGAGGTTGTACTCCTCGGTGCCGCGTTCGTCGCAATTGCCGGCGATCACCACGCTGACCGCCGGATAGCGCTGCAACCAGGCGGCCTGCTTGTCGAGCGTGGCGCGCGCATCGTCGCTCAACGTGCTCTGGTCGGTGGCGAAAAAGATGCGATCGCCGACCGTCTGCACCAGATCCTCTTCGCTGCCCGGCGCCGCATTGCTGGCATAGCCGCCGGCACCACCGCCGGCACCGTTCGCTCCGCCGGCGCCATACGCCCCGTTGGCGCCCCCCGCGCCGGTGGCAACGCCGGAATCGCCCTGCGAACAGGCCGCCAGCGATACGGCGAGAATCAGTGCGCTCAGAGTGCTGGGACGCATGGCGGCTCCTTCCTGTAACAGCGACGCGCCGGAGCCTAGCGATGCACCGTCATCGCGCAACCGCCAAAGCACGCGTCGCAACTATTTCATCCGCCGGCCATGCTCACACAAACTCGCCGTTGCGCAGCAGCGGTTCTGCCGCACCGTCCGCTGTGATGCCGTCCACATCCACCTGCGCCGAGCCGATCATCCAATCGACATGGATCAGGCTGCGATTGGCGCCGCGTGCCGCCAGCGCGTCGGCGCCGGCCTTGCCGCGATCGGTGAAGCAGCGGCTGTAGGATTGCCCCAGCGCGATGTGGCACGCCGCGTTCTCGTCGAACAGCGTATTGAAGAACAGCAGCCCGCTGCGCGCGATCGGCGACGACGCCGGCACCAGCGCGACCTCGCCGAGGCGGCGGGCGCCTTCATCGGTCGAAATCATGCGTTGCAACACGTCCTGTCCGGTGCGCGCCGTGGCCTGCACAATGCTTCCCGCCTCGAAGCGCACCGCGATGTCCTGGATCAGCGTGCCCTGGTGGGACAGCGGCTTGGTGCTGGCGACGGTGCCTTCGACGCGCCGGCAATGCGGCGTGGTGAAGACCTCCTCGGTGGGAATGTTCGGATTGCCGGTGATGCCGTTGCGTGCCGTGCTCAGGCCGCCCATCCACTCATGTTGGTCGGCGAGGCCCACGCGCAGGTCGGTGCCGGGGCCGCGGAAATGCAGCGCGGCGTAGCGTTTCGCATTCAGCAAGCGCCGGCGCGCCATCAGCGTGGCGTTGTGCGCCGCCCAGGCGGCGATCGGATCGTCGGCATCGACGCGCGACGTGGCGAAGATCGCCTCCCAAAGCTGCGTCACCGCTGCTGCCTCCGGCAGATCGGGAAACACCGCCTTCGCCCAGGCCGGCGTGGCACTGGCGACGATCGTCCAGTTGATGACCGTGTCGGTGATCAGCTCCAGCGCCGGGCGGTACGCAATCGACCGCGCCTGGTTGGCTTGCGCGACCTTCGCCGGGTCTTCGCCGGACAGCAGGTTCGGGTCCTCGCCGACGATCGCCAGGCGAGCGGCGCCGCTGCGAAAGGCGGCGGCCATGCCGTCGTACAGCCAGCCGGCCGCCTTGCCGAAACTGTCGTCGGGCGCCAGGCGATAGCGCAGCAGCGTAGCCGCGTCGTCCGATAGCAAGGTGGTGACCAGCGACGCGCCGGCGCGATAGGCCTGCGCGGTGATGCGCCGGGCCAGCGGCAACGCCTCCAGCGGCGCGGTCATCAGCAGTTCCTGGCCTGGCTGGAGGCCGCCGAGCCCGACCCGCACCGCGATCTCGGCCAGGCGGTCCAGGCGGCTCTCATGTGTCGTGGCCGACGCGGCGGGGGTGATATCCATCACACGATACGTCCTCTGCTGTCCGTTGCGGCGATCCTGCCACACTGCGATCCAGCATGCCCCCGGCACGGTCTTCGGGCGAGGTGCGCGTCGTATCGACGTGCAGATCGTCGATCGTGCCTTGACGCACCAGGGGTGCCTTGCAGCCGCCATGCCCGGCCCCCGGGTCACCACGCGCAGCTTCGCGCGCGGCCGCCACCAGCCGACGGATACGACGCGCGTCCGGGTCCGGGTCTGCTGCTTGCGCGGCGGGGCCGGGCCACCGGCGCCCGCCTGGACGACCGGCGCTGACACCGCGCGGCTGGCGCCCCCGCCCTACGGTGGCTGCGGCGGCGGGCGTCCTCGCTTGCATCGGCGCCGGCGCACATCGAACCGTCCGCCGCCGGCACGCCGCGGCGGAACAACCCGATGCCAAGCGGAACGAGCCCTTGGCCGCTGGACCCGTGCGAGTCGTTACATCGGCGGGTTGACGCCGTGCGTCCCCACGGTCACTGCTCCGGTCGACCAGTGCCCGTCGGCGTCCTTGCGCGCGGCAAGGAATACCTTGCGGCCCGGCTTGAGGTCGGTCGCGGCGGCGGGCACGAACGTCACCACCGGTGCGTTCGGCGGCACGTGGATGGTAACGCTGCCGTCCTTGTAGGTCAGCGTCAGGTCGCGGCCCGATTTCTGCGACGCTACGCCGGTCACCGGGGCGTTGGTCATCATGCTGCCGGGCTCCAGGTCCCAGGCGTAATGCCCCGCGCCGGCGCCGCGCATCGCCTCGGGGAAGACCAGCACTTCCAGCGCCACGCGCGGGCCGTTGGGGCCGTTGGGGCCGCTGCGGCTGGCGATGCCGAGAAAGGCGCCATCCTTGACCGAGGAGAGCGGCACGCGCTTCAGCGTCCTGACGGTCAGCGGATCGGCCAAGGCGACCTCCAGCTTCGAGCCGTCGCGGCTGTTGATGGTCAGCATGTGAGGCGCCACGGCGGCGATGGTGCCGCGGATGCGGGTCGGCGGCGTCGCGGGGGCCGCGGCTGCGGTTGGCGCGGTGGCCGCTGGCGGCGCTGTAGCTGCGGTTGGCGCTGTAGCCGCGGGCGGCGTGGCGGCGGTCGGCGCGGCCGCTGGCGGCATGGCGGCGGGCGGGGCGGCGGCGGGTGGCGTGGCAGCCGGGGCCGTCGTGGCCGGCGGCGTGGCGGACGGTGTCTGGGCACTGGCCCCGGCCGCGAGGCCGAGCAGACAGGCGCATGTCAGCGCCAGGGTGCGTGCGAGCATCGGCGGTCTCCCCGTGGGTTGTTTGGCGCGACGGATCATAGGGACGATCCAGGTTTCGTGAAGGGGGGGTAGGGCTGTGGTATGCATGGCCGCAGACGAGGCAACGGCCGCATTATTCCGTCGTGGCGGCGCGGGCGATCGTCCGCATCGTCATCCCCGTGAAATCGGGATCCCAGCCGGGAGCGGGATCCCGCTTGCGCGGGGATGACGACAGCGGCTGCCGCGTGATGTCACCCGATTTGGTTCATGCGTGACAAGCGTTCAGCCCAGCCCGTAGCGCAGTACCAGCCAGAGCTTCTGCCACCCCGGCAACCCCGCCCGCTGATCCAGCCGAGACCACCCGCGCTGCTCCAGCCGCGACAGGATCGCCGCATAGGTCGCGCCCATCAGCCGCGCCGGCTTCATCGCGCGCCGGTCGCACGCCGCCATCGCCGTCCGGGCCTCGGCAAAATACCCGTGCGCCAGGGCCGCGACCCGTGCGCACACCTCGCCCAGCCGCGGCGCGGCCAGCGCCGCATCCGGATCGAGCGGCACGCCGGCGGCGTCCAGGTATTCCCGTGGCAGGTACAGCCGGCCGCGCTCGGCATCCTCCCCCAGGTCGCGCAGGATATTGGTGAGTTGCAGCGCGCGGCCGAGCGCATGGGCCACCCGATCGGCCGCCGGGGACGCATCCCCGAAGGCGCGCACCGACAGCCGTCCCACCGCCGCGGCCACCCGGTCGCAATACAGGTCCAGCGTGGCCAGGTCCGGCGCGACAATGACGGTCTCGGCGTCCATCTGCATGCCGTCCACCACGGCGATGAAGTCCTGCTGGCGCAGATCGAAGCGCTGCACCGCCGCCACCAGCACGCGCGTCACCGGCCCGTCGGCCTCGCCGCGATACAGCGCGGCGATCCGCTCGCGCCAGGCGGCCAGGCGCGGCAGCTTCTCGGCCAGCTCCCCGGGTTCGTCGGCGATATCGTCGACGATCCGGCAGAACGCATAGATCGCATACATCGCCTGGCGCCGGTCCGGCGGCAGCACCCGCATGCCGCGATAGAACGAGGTGCCGGCGGCGCGCACGATCGCCTCGACGGCGCGCAGATCCTCCGGCGCGGCGTTGGGCAGGGCAGGGGGGCTCACGGGACCGCCTGGCTCACAGGTGGCGCAAGGCCATCAGGATGCTGGTGGCGAAGTCGCGCTTCGTCAGCTTCACCGGCCGCGCCAGCGGGTCCTGCCGCCCCAGCCGGCTGGCGAGCCGCTTGGCCAGACCGACGATCACCGCGGTTTCCAGCCGCAGCCGCCGATCGCGGGTGCGCGGCGGCAGGTCGGAGGCAAAGGTGGTCATGCGGTCCACCCGGTGCAGCAACGAGTCGAACACCTTGCGCAGCGCCGGCGTGGTGGCCGGCTTGCGCAGGTCGGCGACGCTCGAGCCGAACTCGGCCAGCAGCTCCTCCGGCAGGTAGCAGCGATCGAGGGTCTTCAGGTCCGTGGCGCAGTCCTGCAAATGGTTCAGCACCTGCAACGCGGAGCACAGCGCGTCGGACGGCGCGTGCGTGGTGTGTTTCTCGCGATGCAGGTCGAGCACGTAGCGCCCGACCGGCGCGGCGGAATAGCGGCAATACTCATACAGCTCGGACAGGGTGGCGTAGCGCTGCTTGGTCGCGTCGAGGCGGAAGGCGATCAGCAATTCGGTCGCGTGGATCGGCTTGACCCGGGTCTTGGCCAGGCTTTGGCGCAGCGCGAGCGCACTGGGCGAGCCTTCCTCGCTGCGGCCGAGCAGAACCGCTTCCATGACGTCGAGCCGGGCGAGCTTTTCCGCCGGTGTCAGGGTCGGCGAATCGGCGATGTCGTCGGCGTTGCGGGCGAAGGCGTAGAAGGCATGCACATGCGGGCGCAGGTTGGGACGGATCAGCCGCGAGCCGACCGGGAAGTTCTCGTCCCCCCGGTCTTTACCGGACCAGGTTTCGATATTGGCGATGTGGTTCACCCGGCCTCCGTTTGGCCTGCCGCCTGGTAGGCGCGCCCCTTCCAGGTAACGCCACTACCCCGGTAATGGTTTACCGCCGAGCCCAGAGTCGCCGTCATGTAGAACGCCGCCACCAGGGGCAGGAACGGTGCCCAAAGCAGGGCGCGGTGGTAGCGGCGCAGGGTGGGCAGGTAGCTGGCCGCCAGCATCGCCCAGGCGGCGAGGCCGAGCCAGCGCGTCGTCCCATGGGCGAACAGCGCAGCGGCCGGCGGCAGCAGCCAGACCAGCGCCATGCCGAGCATGGTGCCCAGCAGCAGCAACGGGGAAAAGCCAAGCTGGACATAGG
>Ga0181521_10000311_pt1 | contig 58671 bp, 61 predicted proteins | sample PEATcosm2014_Bin_32_FD_119764 | JGI IMG/M metagenome (GOLD analysis project Ga0181521, IMG submission 119764) | Peatland microbial communities from MTU Mesocosm Facility, Houghton, MI, USA - PEATcosm2014_Bin02_60_metaG | ecosystem: Environmental > Terrestrial > Soil > Wetlands > Peat | place... | reverse complement strand
GGCGACGGCGCCAACGACGCTCCGGCGCTGCGTCAGGCGCAGATGGGCATCGCGGTCTCGACCGCGACCGACGTCGCCAAATCGGCCGCCGGGATGGTGCTGACCGAGCCCGGCCTCGCGGGCATCGTCGCCGCAGTCAAGGAAGGTCGCATCACGTTCCAGCGCATCCTCAGCTATACGCTTAACTCGATTACCAAAAAGACGGTGCAGGTGCTCTTCCTGGCCGTTGGTCTCGTCATGATCGGACAAGCCATCCTGACGCCGTTGCTGATGGTCCTCGTCATGATCACCGGCGATTTCCTCGGCATGTCGCTGACGACCGACAACGTTCGCCCATCACCGGAGCCGAACGCGTGGCGCATCGGTAGCCTCACGGTTGCCGGCGTCATAATGGGTGTCGGCGAGCTGGTTTTTTGCACCGCGGTCCTGGCGTTCGGCGTCTGGCGGATGGGCTTTGGCATTGGAGCGCTGAGGACATTGGCTTTTATCACCATCGTGTTCGGCAATCAGGCGACGACCTACACCAATCGCGGCCGTCCTCGGCTGTGGTCCACCAGGCCAAGCCCCTGGCTGATAGCCTCGTCGGTGGGCGATCTTTTGATCGCCTCGACATTGGCCGTCAGCGGGATCGCCATGACATCGCTGCCGGTCTCTATGGTGGCCGGCACGCTCGCCGCGGCGGCCGTCTTCGCATTCGTCCTGGACCTGGTGAAGGCGCCAGTATTCGCTCGTCTCAGGATCGCGTAGTGCGCGACCCGCCGCCCAAAGGATACGGATGAAGGCCGATCGGAAGGATTTTCGAGTACGCGAGGGAGACAAGGTCGACCTGAAAAAATGGCCGACGATCGTCGATCCCGTGTACCGGTCGAAGAAGCACTATCAGGAGCTTCTGAGCGAGCATGTCGCGCAGCTGAGTTCGCTGCAACAGCTGCTCTACGCATCCAACGGCCACGCCATCCTGCTGATCTTTCAGGCGATGGACGCGGCCGGCAAAGACGGCGCCATCAAGCACGTGATGTCCGGGGTCAACCCGCAGGGCTGCCAGGTGTACAGTTTCCGGCATCCGAGCCCCGCCGAGCTGCAACACGATTTTCTCTGGCGCACCACCCGCAACCTGCCGGAACGCGGGCGGATTGGCATCTTCAATCGATCCTATTACGAGGAGGTGCTGATCGTCCGCGTCCGTCCCGAGCTGCTTCGCGGCGAGGGGCTGCCCGACGCGCCGGCGGCCGAAAAAACCGTGTGGCACGACCGTTACCGCTCGATCATAGGTCTGGAGAGGCACCTCCACGATAACGGCACCCGCATCGTCAAGTTCTTCCTGCACCTGTCGGAGGAGGAGCAGCGAAAGCGTTTCCTGCAGCGGATCGACGATCCGGAAAAAAACTGGAAATTGAGCCTTGCCGACATCGAGGAACGGAAATTCTGGAAGGATTACAGGAAGGCGTTTGAGGAATGCCTCGGCGCGACCAGCACAAGGGACGCACCCTGGTATGTCGTGCCCGCCGACGACAAGGAAAACGCCCGGCTGATCGTGTCGCGCATCCTGCTCGATACACTCGAAGGACTCAAAATGAGGTATCCAAAAACAAGCGCGGAGCGCCGCAAGGAACTGCTGTCGATCCGCAAGCGGCTCGTGAGACAACCGCGATCAGCAAGCAGGCGGCATGCGCCAACGTCCTGATCCAGCCGATCGGCCCGAGTTGGCCATGCTGACTTTTCGCCCTTCGCGCTCGTGGCAGGAGATCGTGGCGCCTTATGCCCGCGCCAACCACCGGCGTGCCTTGGGGCAGCTCCTCAATACGGCGCTGCCGTTTCTGCTCCTCATGGCGGCTCTGATTTATGGCGCGTGGAGCCATCCCCTGCTGACGTTCCCGCTAGCTCTGCCAGCGGTGTTTCTATTGGTCCGCTTGTTTGCGATCCAGCATGATTGCGGCCACGGTTCCTTCTTTGCATCGCGGCGCGCCAATGACCTGCTGGGACGAGCAATCGGACTGGTGACGCTGACGCCCTACGCCTTCTGGCGCGACAGTCACGCTATTCATCATGCGACCTCGGGTAATCTCGACCGGCGCGGCACCGGCGACATCACCACGCTGACCGTGCGCGAATACCTCGCCCTCTCACTGTGGCGCCGTCTCCTTTACCGAGCCTATCGGCATCCGACAGTGCTGTTCGGTCTGGGTCCGGTCTACATGTTCGTCCTCAAGAACCGCATTCCAACCGGCAGCCCCTTTCGGCACAAGAAACTCTGGAGCAGCATTCTCGGGACGGACTTGGCGCTTGCCGCGATCGTTATGCTCATGGTGCTGACGGTGGGCGGACGCGTCTTCATGCTCGCCTATCTGCCCGTGATCTTGCTGGCCGCTGCGACCGGCATATGGTTATTCTATATCCAGCACCAGTTTGAGCACGCCTATTGGGCGCCTGGCGCGGGCTGGAATTTCCGTAAAGCGGCGTTGCAAGGCAGCTCCTTTTACGATCTGCCCGCGGTGCTGCATTGGCTGACCGGCTATATCGGCTTTCACCACATCCATCACGTCTGCAGCAAGATCCCGAACTATCACTTGCGCGAATGCTTCAACCAGAACCCGGAGTTTCGGGATGTCAGGCGCCTCACCCTTCGTGCCAGCTTGAAGTGCTTGCGGCTCTCCTTGTGGGACGAAGAGCAACAGCTTTTGGTGCCATTCCGGCAGCTTCTTGGGAAATGAGGGAACGATGTACACCAACATCCTGATACCAACCGACGGATCGGAACTCGCCGAGAAGGCCGTCCAGCACGGCATCGCCCTGGCCCAGCGGATCGGCGCCAAAGTCACCGCGCTGACGGTCTTGCCGCCGTTTCATACCTTCACGACTGACACGCGGATGATCGAGGACACCCCTGCTCAATACAAGACTCGTATGCAGCAGCATGCCGAGACAACACTTGGCGCCACCGCCCGGGCAGCGATAGCTGCAGGGATCGCCTGCGAATTGGTTCATGTCGAGCATGAGCACCCCTACCAGGCGATCATCGATACCGCGGATGCGAAAGGCTGCGACCTGATCGTCATGGCCTCGCATGGCCGGCGTGGCGTCTCCGCGATCCTCCTCGGCAGCGAGACCGTCAAGGTACTCACGCACTGCAAGCTCCCGGTGCTGGTCCATCGCTGAGCCGCGTTGTGGGGTGCGCTCCCGGTTGGGAGGAGCAGTGGTTGCCAACGGTTACCGCCAGCGCCAGCGACGGTTCCAACCGTTGGCCCAGCCGCCGGCCCGACACCCGCCGCCTCGAACGAGCCTGATGATGAGCAGTAAAACGACGGCGCCGATAGTGGCGTTGGCGACCGTGGCGATGAGCCCGGCACCGAGGTACAGGCCTAGGCGAGGCATCAGCCAGTTACCGATGAAGGAGCCGATAACTCCGATAATCACGTCGCCGAGGAGCCCAAAACCCGTCCCGTCAACGAATTCTCCAGCCAACCACCCCGCGGCGAGGCCGACCAACAAGATGACGAGGAGACCTTCACCCGACATGTGCATGACAATGCCCTCAGGGACGACTGTTTACCGTTTCGCATGCCATCCCGGGCCAGCTGCGATTGGCTAGTGATGATTGAATGTAGCGATGGGGAGATATCGCCGAGAGCCTCGGAAACTACCTATGCGACTGCATCGTGTATCGACAGAAACCACCTGGGGAATCAAAATAAATAATTGGCCGTTCAGGTTTTGATTAGTCAAAATCCCGGGCTTGTTGAGCGACCGCGTCGCGAACCAGGCCGAATTTCACCTGGGTAATGTTCACATCTCGAAAGTAGTTCACGATATCGCCCCACGGATCAGTGATTCGGCCAATCCCCGAGATGAAGGCGACGACGCCGCCGATTTCCAGCCGCTGCGCATACACCGCCCATCCGCCGACCAGCAGTACACCGATGATCTGGAGCTGGGTGCTCAGGTTCATCAGGAAGTTCATGGAGAACTTGAATTTGTAGATGCCCATGTTGAGCTCGAACACGTGCTGGATGCGCTCGTCGTCGGTGCGGTCGCGCGCGTCGTCACTGCTGGTCCCCTCGACGACGCTCACGCTGAGTTGCCGGATGATCTGGACGCGGGCGCGGGTGCGCCGGTTCATCGCGCCCTGCATCAGCGGCACGAATACGAACTGGGGAACGAATAGGACGAACGCCGTGACAGCCATCCAAAAGTCGACGTGGATCATGTAAGCCAGCACCGAACACAGGATGCCGCCCTGTAGCAAAGGCTCGGAAACGCTGCCGCCAACGAACCCGCCGATCGACTCGACCTCGGCAACGATCATCGAGGCCTGAACCCCTTCCGCCTCCAGCGTGGATGACGCAGCGGAATCCGAGCTGACCAGGGCATGTACCCGGCGGCGCAGATCGCGGGTCGCGCGCTCGCCGACCCAGCTGCGATAGACGTTTAGAACGAGCTTGGTCCCGCCCTGCACCAGAACGACACCGGCATAGACGGCGGCGAGGACGACAACCCACCAAAAATCGCGATGCTTGACCACATCGTCGACTATCCGCCGCTGCAACTCCAACGGTACGACCTCGAGCAGGAACACGGCGACGGTCAGCACTACGAGACACAGCTGATGCCAGCCACTCGTTTCCAAGACATAACGGTATAGGTTGCGGGGCATAACGGCTAACCAGGCTGTGGTGACGACTCAGATCGTATGGCCGCGCGGCGAACTTTACGGGCTCGCCCGTGGAGGACGCTATCGCGGGAATGCAGCTACGCCGTGGTCGGCCGGTGTACGTAGGAGGGCGCATTATCCCTCGATGAAATGGCCAAATGCGTTGAGAGGTTGGATGCGATCGCAAATGATTTTGGTAATGGCCAGCATCGGCATCTCCAAGATGACGCCAAGAACGCCCCACATCCAATACCAGAACGCAATCGCCAGGATAACCATCCTGATGTCGGTCGCCACTGGCATCTCGGGCAGCTCTTCTGCCTCGATATCTGCACGTAGCCGATTGTGAGCCGATTGGGCCTTTCCATCAACAAACCCGGTTTGCGTAGCGGGCGTCAATTCCGACGGATTCACAGCGTAGCCGCCGCTTAGACAGTGTTGGTCTTGATTAACCCACCCATGACCCCGCCATCCAGTTTGGGCGTGGTTGGTGACGTATTTTCAGACGTTCACCCGATCCCAAAGTACCTCGCCACGATAACCACCACTACAACAACACCGATAATGTAGAAGATGTTCATCGTTTTTCCTTTCACGGAGGCGGAGGAATTGAGCCCAAACCTATGACAGCGAAATTCGAGTTGGTGATGAAGCAAACGGCCATGACCGGGACACGTGAACCCCGGTCATGGCATCCGGCTGGCAAATGCTATTTAGCAAAAGTCGCGAGGCAATCGGCGTGCATCTTTGCATCGTCGATCGGGCCGCATTCCTTGCGCTCACGGACCGCACGAAAATTCGGGTTCGAACCGACCATGGCGTCATAACGGCCGCTGTCGCGTACGTTCTGCGTCGCTGAACGCGGTCCCGATCGATCGCCTGGATCGGTCCGCGGACCGTTGGTTATCAAATCGGCACCGTTTGGATTCATTTGCGCGCGAGCGACCGGCGTGATCGCGATCACTGTCAGGCAAGCCGTTGCGAAGGCCAGGCTTGCGATGATTGTACGGTTTGGCGTCATGCGAGCACCTTTCTAATCCGAGGTGTTCAGTGAATGATTTCATTCGACCCCTCGAAGTTAGCAATGTAGGACGAATAGACAATATCCATAAGCATCGGAAATTACTTATGACACTGGATCGTTGCGCGCAAAATAGCGGTAGCTGCGGTGAGATGCACCCGCAGCGACGCCGGAGGTGCGCTGTGAGCAGGTATCGCGCTTTGATCAACAACGACCGCCTGGGTCGACGAAACCAAGGGCCCGTACGGCAATCAGATTGCCGGTATGGTCTTGGGAAAGGTCGCGGTCACGATCTTGAGGACCAGATAGCCGCGATGTTCCAATTGGTCCTTCATCGCAGCGGCCTTCACCTGGTCCGCGACGACGGTCATGCCGGCTTCGTCGGGCCGTCGCGGATGCCGGTATAGGATGGTCAAACTCACCGGGAAACTTTCTGTGTCCGCGACTCGCCGAACTCGACCCTACTGGAATGATCGATCGCGGCAAGGTTCGGAAAATACTTAGGGTTGCGGATCTAACCCTTGTTTGCCGGAGGCCAGACAAAGAGAAACGGCCGGCATTGCTGCCGGCCATCACCGTTTCGGACTCGGAGAAACTACCGAATGCCGATGTTCACGCCTGGCAGGCTGACGCCGATGCCAGGGCCGTAAACCACCGGCGGTGCGTAATAGCCCGGTGCCCCGTAGTAACCATTGCCGTACGGAGACCCGTAGACCACGGGCGGAGCACGATAATACCCACCGCCCCAATTGTGTCCGCGATTGTCGTTACGCCATTCGGCATTCGCCGGCGCGAAGGCGCTAAAGGCGAGCAGCGCCGCGATGGCGATGCCTCCCACGAGCCTTGCCGAAAGCCGGCGGTGCGATTTAGTGCCGATATTCCAGGTCATAGTGACCTCCTTTTACTGAACATGGTGTCACGGTCGCGGAACGCGATCGTTAGCCCGGCTGGTTAGCTGTGCGAGGCAGGGGCGTGACCGGAAGTCTGGAACACCTGATCGGCGGTCTTCTTCTGGGCATCGTCCATCGAGTCGTAAAGCTTTGAAAACGCCGAAGTCAGGTTCTTCAGCCCGTCGACATGCGCCTGGGCGAATTGCTGATAGCTTTGCAGATCCTGCACCGCGGTCATGCTCTGCGGCGGCGTCGTCCGATTTGCCGCGACCAGCTTTTCCATGGCGGAGGCGTTTTCGCGCATCGCCTGGGCAACGTTGTTCCACTGGGCTTCCTCGGCGGGCGTGATCTTCAGCTCGGCATGAAGCGTGGTGATCCTCTGCTCGACAGTCTCGCCCTTCATCTCGGCGGCTGTCGCGGAAGCCGGCGTCGCTGCGGCCTGCGCCAGGGCGTGGGTCGCGGTCAGCGGTGTGGCGAGCATGGTGGCGCCGAGCAGCGCCGAGATCGCGACCGAGCGTACGAACGGCGCTGGCGAACGGGTAAAATAGGACATGTTGGCATCCCTTCTGGATGTTGAGTAGTGAGTGCTGATATCGCCGCTTTGCCGCTGAACAACGACTAAATGACGATGCATGAATTTAGGTACGAAAACCAACAGCGTCAGCCATCGGAAAATACTCATGGCGATGATTTGCCGTGCACTATTATTTTAATATTCACACCCGTTATCAGCGCCAATATGCGACAAGAGTTACAATATCTATTATTTCGAGATAGGGAATCGTGCTGCTTTACGGCTGGAAGTGCGGATGATGGCGAGGCTGATCCGGCCGCCTAGCAATTTCGCCGCGCCATCGCGGTCTTGGCAAAGGGCAGTTGCGCATGCGCTTCGGCGAGCAGCTCAATCAGGCGTTGACGCGTTTCTCCCGTGTGACGGTCGAGCTTTAACAGCTCCTGATAGTGCCGAATGTTCAACTCGATGATCCGCGGATCTTCCCACATCTCTCGTGGCTCCCGAATACGGGTTTCCGGCAAGCGAGCAGATACGTCATAGGCCGAGCTCAACGAGCGGATCAGAAGCTGCCTAATCAGCGGCTGCCGGCGGCGCCGACCACTCCGCCGATGCCCGCAGGGACGGCGCCTCGCGGCGACGGACGCGGATCTTAGTCGCAGAACGCCGCGCGCGCTGGTCGGGCTCGATACCCATCAGGTGGCGCAACGCGAGGCGCCCGCGTGAGAGCCGCGAGCGCACGGTCCCTGTCGGGATCTCGAGCACCTCGGCCACGGCGCTATAGGGCATACCCTCCAACCCGACGAGAAGGATCACGGCACGCTGCTCAGCGGGCAGTCGGCCGAGTGCCCGGTCGAGATCGCGCAACTCGAGGCGCTTCTCCTGGTCGGCCGGTCGGCTCAGCAGCAGCTCGGCTTTGTCGAGTTCGACCGTCGCGCCCATGCGGATCGAGCGTCGGATCTGGTTGACGTATTGATTATGCAGGATGGTAAACAACCACGCCCGTAGATCGCTGCCCTCCTGCCAGAGATGCAGCTTGGCAAGCGCGCGGGTGAGACATTCCTGCACGAGGTCGTCCGCGTCCACGGCATCGCGAACCAGCGCCCGCGCGTAGCGCCGCAGGCGTGGGAGCTCGGCTTCGATCCGCTTTTGAATGTTCGCCATGGGGGCTCCTTCCGCTGGCTGCGGCCGGCTCCGCGATCGTGGAACCAATTGATCCAACCGTATCCAGCCGGGAGCAACCGTGGGAGCCTCGGAAATTACCTATCTGGCGGTAGCCGACCGCGAGACGGCCGGTTACCAGCGCTGTGCCGTCAGGGCCCCGCGGCAAGGGCCAGGCGGATCAGAGCCGGGATCGAGCGCGAGCCGGTCTTTTTCATCACCGCGGCGCGGTGATTCTCGACCGTGCGCTGGCTGATGCCGAGGTCGGCGGCGATGTTCTTGCTCGGGTGACCGGCGAGCACCAGATCCATGACCTGCCGCTGGCGCTCGGTCAGGCCGGCGATGGATGTTGTCGCCGTCTCCCGCCAGGCAGACGCTTTTGCCGTATCGCCGGCCTGCTCCAGAGCGCGCTCGACGCTGGCGAGCAATTCCTTGTAGCCGATCGGCTTCTCGATGAAATCCGCGGCACCGACCTTCATCGCCTGGACCGCCATCGTTACGTCGCCATGACCGGTGACCATGATCGCCGGCAGCCGAGATTGTTCGCTCTTGAGCCGCTGCAGCAGCTCGAGCCCGCTCATGCCGGGCATCAGGGCATCGACCACGAGGCAGCCCTGCCGGCCCGGACGATAGGTTCCCAGGAACGCCTCGCAGCTATCGTAGATTTCGACGGCCCGGCCGTCCGCTTCGAGCAGGTCGCGCAGCGCCTCACGCACGGCGCGGTCATCATCGACCACGAAGATCGCGGGCGGGCGATCGTCGGCTTGCGCCATAGGTTGCGGCTTGCCCAGCATCTCCTCGATCAGGCTGATCAGCGCCGGCGCGGTCACTGGCTTGCCGAGATACGCGCGGCCGGCCCGGGCGATCTCGCGCAATGTGTCGGTCGAGATGTCGCCACTGAGGACGATCGCCTTGATGTCGTGACCAAGCGTCTGCTCCAGGCTTGCGATGACCTGGAGGCCGTTCGGGCCGTTCGGGAGGTTATAATCCGCAAGGACTAGGTCCGGCCGCACCGCCCCGCGTGTCGCCAACGAGAGCGCCGCCCCGCCGTCCGCGGCGGCCAACGTGCGGTAGCCTTCGCCTTCAAGCAGCAGCTTTAGCATCTCGCATACGGCGGGCTCATCCTCGACGATGAGGATAGTCTCGCCGTGGCTAGCGTTTATCTCGCTATCCGGCGGACCGAGCGCGGACCGAGCCGCCGGCTCGTCCACTCCGAGCGGCACCTCGACCGAAAAGACCGAGCCCTTGCCCGGGCGGGATCGGACATCGATTGCGTGACCCAGCAGCTCTGCCAGGCGTTGCACGATCGCGAGACCGAGACCAAGCCCTTTGCTGCGTTCACGGGCCGGATTGTCGAGCTGATGAAACTCCTCGAAAATCGCTGATAGCTGCTCCGCGGGAATGCCGATGCCGGTGTCCCAGACCTCGATGCGAAGCTTGTCGCCGCGCCGCCGGCATCCGAGGAGAATCCTTCCCGCCGCGGTGTACTTCACCGCATTCGACACCAGGTTACGGATCATTTGCGCGAGCAACCGCGGATCGCTGCGCACGCTCAGACCGCACCGCACCACATGCAAATCGAGACGCTCGACCGTTTCGGCATAGGCAAACTGGCTGCGCAGCTCGTCGAGCACCGCGTTTACCGGAAAATCGATGATCTCGCGGCGAACGATCCCGGCCTCGAGCTGGTTGATGTCGAGGAGGGTGTCGAGCATCCCGGACATGGCGCTCACCGTTTCAGCCAGCCGGTCGACCAGCCCGAGGACGGTTTTATCGGTGACCTTCTTCGCCATGATCCCGTGCAGGAAGCTTAGCGTCTGCAACGGCTGCCGGAGGTCATGGCTGGCGGCCGCGAGGAAGCGCGACTTGCCGAGATTGGCCTGCTCGGCCTCGCGCTTGGCGGCGCCCAGCGCTTCCGCCGCGCGCCTGCGCTCGGTGATGTCGTCGATGGCGAGCAGGATCTTGGGTTTTCCGTGAGGCCCCTCGCGCAGCCTGCGGGCGTTGAGGAGCAGCAGTCGCCGGCCGAGGGCCGGGAGTTCGATCTCGGCTTCGTAGTCCTCGACGTGAGAGGGCTCGGCCTGCACCCGCTCGAGGAAGGCGCGCAGCCCCAAAGCCCCCGAGTGCTGACCGGCGACAGTCACGAGCGACTTTCCGACCACCTCCACAGGCTCCAGCCCGAACGCGCTGTAGAAGGAGCGGTTGGCGGAAACCAAGCACAGTTGTTCGTCAAGCACGACCAGCGGTTGGCGAATGGTGTCGATGATGCTGTCGGAATAGGCGCGCGCTGCCTGGATCTCTCGTTCCGCCGCCTTCATCTCCGAGATGTCGGCAAAGGTGATGACCACCCCCTCGATTCGGTTGTCCTGGGTGCGGTAGGGCAGGATGCGGCGAATGTACCACGTGCCATTTTCGGCCATGATCTCGCGCCCGAGCGGCGCCAAGCTGGTTAACACCGCCCGAGCGTCGGCAATCAGGTCAGGATCGGTGCCGAGCAGGGTGAGGTCGGCGAGCGGCCGGCCGATGTCGGTGGCGATGACCCGGAATAGCGATTTTGCCGTCGGCGTGAAGAAGCGGATGTTGAGCTCGCCGTCGAGGAACAATGTCGCCACACCGGTGCTGTCGAGAATGTTCTGCAAATCGTTCGACGTGTCGCGCTGGCGTTCCAGCGTTTCCTGAAGCTGGCTGTTGAGCGCGGTGAGCTCCTCGTTGAGCGCCTGCAGTTCCTCCTTCGAGGTTACCAGTTCCTCATTGGTCGACTGGAACTCCTCGTTGACCGACATCGCCTCTTCGTTGATCGCCGTCTGCTCAGCGTTGGAGATCTCAAGTTCGTGGATGGCGCTCTGCAGTTCCTTGCGGGTGGCGTCGAGCTCGCGCTCAAGCTCGCGCTCCGACGCACGCGAGTCGCTATCCGCCGAGCCGACCGGCCGATCGGGCCGGTCTTGCCGTTCGGGTTCGTCGAGGAAGCTGACCAGCAGCAAGGTTTCGGCCTCGCTCTGCACCGGCTGTACCTCTATCCTCACTGCCGCCGAGCTGGCGCCGTGACTTACCCGCGCGCCGGTGACAACCGCGCGAGTGTGCTCCTGGCTGGCTTGCTGAATTGCCACCCTGAGCTTGCTGCGCAACCCTTCGCGAACCATGGCAAGCAGGTCGCGGCTGGGTTCGCCCGCAGCTACGCGCAAATACTCGTCTGTCGTTCCCGAGTAATAGAGGCATTCTCCCTTGGAGTTGATCAGAACCGAAGCCGGCGCGTAGGCATCGAGCAGCGCCCGCTGCATCAGGTCGCGAGGACTCGCGCGCGGCGCACTCGGACGCCGGAACCCGCCAAGCGACAGCAGGCCAGCGTCGGCGCCAAGGCGAAAATCGGCCGCGACCGTCCGGGCGCGAGCGCTATGCCGAAAGATCCGGTAAGTCTTCGAGATCGGCTCGAACCGGTCGTCAACCCCGGTTACCGTCTCGGCACCGCCGAGGAAGAGAATGCCGCCGTCGCAGAGCGCAAAATCGAACAGCAGGAGGACCTTCTCCTGTGCTTCCGGGCGTAAATAGATCAGGAGATTGCGACACGAGACGAGGTCGAGCCGCGAGAATGGCGGATCGGCCAAGACGTCCTGCGTGGTGAATACCACGAGCCCGCGCAGCTCCGGCACAACTCGATAGCTGTGATCCTCTTTCGTGAAAAAGCGGGCAAGCCGCGCCGGGGAGACATCCGCCGCGATCGACTCCGGATAAATTCCCTCGCGGGCAAACGCCACCGCGGCGCCATCGACGTCGGAGGCGAAAACCTGCAGCGTGACCGTTGGCCTTGTCGCTGCGATTTCCTCAAGAAACAGCATGACCATCGAATAGGTTTCTTCACCGGTGCTGCAGCCGGCCACCCAGACGCGCAGCGGGCGGTCCTCCTCATGACGACGCACGAGTTCCGGAACTATCTGCTCCCCCAGCAATTCGAAAGCCTTAGGGTCGCGGAAGAAGCTTGTGACGTTGATCAGCAGATCCTTGGCGAGGAGCTCGATCTCGACCGCATCCTGCCTCAGAACGCGGAGGTATTGGTTGGGATCGATGATCGCAGCCATCGCCATCCGCCGCTCGATCCGACGCCGCAGCGTACTTGGCTTATAGAGCGAGAAATTGTGCGCGGTCCGCGTCCGCAGCAGATCGATGGTCGCGGCCAGCCAGTCCGGGGCATCGTTGTCCACAGCAATGCCCTGGTGCGAACCACCGACTAGCTTCTGCGCCCCATAGTTGGCGACAATCTCCGGAATCTTCGCTACCGGGAGCACGAAATCGACGAGGCCGGTCGTGACCGCGCTGCGTGGCATGCCGTCATAGGCCGCCTCATCAGGGCTCTGCACGACGATGAGCCCGCCCTTCTCCTTGATCGCCTTCAGCCCAAGGGTGCCGTCGGTTCCGGTTCCCGACAGGATCACGCAGATCGCGCGCTCGCCGTACTCTGCCGCCAAAGAACGCAGGAAAAAGTCGAAGGGCAGGCGCGCGCCGTGACGCTCCACGGGCTCCGAGAGGTGGAGGGCGCCCGCGTGGATCGAGAGATAGGTCGCTGGCGGGATGACATAGACATGCTCGCGCTCGAGCGGCATGCCATCGGCTACCTGCAGGACTTTCATCTTGGTATGGCTGGCCAGCAGCTCGACCATCATGCTGGCATGGGTCGGGTCCAGGTGCGTGATCAGGATGAAAGCCATTCCGCTATCGGCCGGCAGCGCGTCGAAGAGCTTGCGGAATGCATCGAGGCCGCCGGCCGAGGCGCCGAGCGCGACGACCGGAAAGTCAGTCTGCACCGATGGAGCCCGCGAAGCGGGGCGGCCGCGCTGAGCCACCGACCGCCCGTTCGGCCGCGGACGGGCTACGCTGCCCCTTTCCATTCGGACTTCAATTGCCATGGAAACTTTCTTTCGCGCCACCGGTCCGATCAAGGGCGCGCGCGACACCGGCTGATACTACCACAAAACTTACCCCGCCGCCGGCGAGGTCGGTCTTCGGCTTACGGCCCGTTGGCAGGCTCCGCCTGGACAGCTCCGTCGAGGGCCCCGGATGCAAAGGAAGCCACTCCGGGCTTGCGTCTTGAAAAGCCCTCCGACGTTATCGCCAGGTTCGGCACGGGTTTGATGCTGTCCGCAGCACCTGAACCACTGCAATTCGTTACAAAATCGGCATAGGCGCGAGCCCGCGAAATGATCTGGCCCGGCTCCAGCTGGAGGCCACTCGCATTAGCGGTTTGCTGTACCAGCTTGAGGCATTCAAGGCGAAGTTCTTCGGGCGTCATGCTGATATTCCCATAACATGAAAGGAGATTAGGTCGCTTTGCCGAGCTTTTCCGCACATGCGGTTGCCACTTCCGAGTTCGGCGCTGCGCTTCCCGGTGTCGTCGCCCAGCCGCCCTTCTCGATGAACGACCGCTGGTCCCAGGATGTGGAGATCTTTTTGAGTTCAGTAAGGTTGGCCGCGGCATCGGCTTGCGCCTCGAACCTGGCTACGCACACCGGCGTCAACGCGTCGACCACGGCGGCTTCGGCACGATCTCTTGCCATGCGCTCGGCGCTGCTCCCGAGCGTCCATCCGAGCGCCCAAAACCCGATGATAGCCATCGCGACAGCACCGATGACTGCACCCCAGACCGCCGGCTTTACTTCTGGATGGGACTTCATTTTTCTCACCGTGGTTCGGGAGGCGTTTCTCCGCGCGTAGACCATACGTTGCGGCGACGCCGCACTGGTAGGCTCGGAAACTACTCAGAACGTCACTCACCAGAAACCGTCAAGCTTGCGCGAAGGCCGGCCCAGGTGCCGCGGTGAACAAAAACCGGCGTCACACCCCTAATTGGAGCGGCCGGGAGCCTCGCTCTGCGAGACCGGCGCGGACTGTCCGTGGCCGCCAACGGGAAGGTTGCCATTTGACGCCATGCTGACGAGCGCCGCTGCACCGAGCAGGAAACACACCAGCCAGAGCATTTTCGACGGCGCGATCCTGGCGCGCGCCTGCGGTGCGATATCGGCCGTTGCGCGCGTGGCCCTCGTCGAGGGCAAGAGCTCTATCAGACCCAGAGCGATCGTCCGGACCTCCGATGACGGCCAACGCTCGCCGGGCAACCGGGCAATTATCGGAACCAATTGTTCAACCGCTTCGCGCGTTTCCAAGGACGACAGCCGAGTGGCTTCGGCCCAGGGATCGAGACCGAGCCCGGTCAGCGCCGAGATGACACTGAGCGGCATGCCATTCCGCTCCTCGCCAACCGTCGCGAAGAGAAAATCATCGAGATCGGGGCGCAGGGGCGCGTAAAGAGCACGCATGGGTCATTGCTTTCAAACGGTGTTTAAACGAGGGCGCGAAACTTTTACGTACCGATAAGACCTGCGACAACTGAGCCGCAGCGCCTGAATTGCGCCGCGACATCACGTCTTTCGGCGGCTGGATGCGGTGTTTGCCGCCTGACAAGCAGTGCCAGCGCGCCCCTCTTTAGATGGCCCATGATCAAATAAATACAATCCGCAATTTCCCGATTCCCCCAATTTTTAATAAAAAGATCGGAGATGAACGAAAATCGCTTCAATAGTTAGGGGTTAAAATTTTCTTCAGGTCATTAAGAACAATGCTGTTCAATGATACCGATTAACGCGCCTACCCGCTACGGTAGCGACGGCGACTTTAAGGCCCTCGCATGCGAGCCGCCAAAATTCGGCCAATACCCCCCTCGCGACGCAACGAACGGAGTATGCCGCCTCTGGATCAGGCGGCCCGAGCGCTACGGATCGCCTGCCACACGCGTTCTGGGGTGGCCGGCATGTCGATGTGGCGGACACCGAACGCCGAGAGCGCATCGACGAGCGCGTTCATGACCGACGGTAAGGCGCCGGCGCAGCCCGCCTCGCCGCAGCCCTTCGCCCCGAGAGGGTTGGTCGTGGCCGGCACCGGGTGGTAGGCATTGACGAATGACGGGGCGTCTGCGGCCCGCGGTATCGCGTAATCCATGTAGGAGCCGGTCAGCAATTGCCCCTCTTCGTCGTACACTGTGTGTTCGAGCAAGGCTTGCCCGATCCCTTGCACGATGCCGCCATGTGCCTGGCCGTCGACCAAGAGTGGGTTGATGACCGTGCCGAAGTCGTTGACGAAGGTGTAGCGCACGACCTCCACCACGCCGGTATCCGGGTCGACTTCAACCTCGGCAATGTGACAGCCGTTCGGGAAGGCCGAGGGTGGGCCGTTGCTGATATGCGCCACGTCCAGGCTCTGCGGCAGGTCCGGCGGCAATTCAAGACCGGCGTGAAGCCTTTCGGCCAATTCCATGATGCCGACCGACCGATCGGTGCCAGCGATCACCAAGCGGCCGGCGCGGAATTCAATGTCGGCCGCCGCCGCCTCCAGGATATGCGCGGCGATCTGTTTGCCGATCTCGATCACCTTTTCACTGGCCTCGACGATCGCGGTGCCGCTGGTGATCATCGATTTGGAGCCGCCGGTGCCGCCGCCGGCGATCAGCGCTTCGCTGTCGCCCTGCAACAGGCGGATCCGCCCGAACGGGATGCCCAGCTTCATCGCGAGCACCTGGGCGAAGGGCGAAGCATGCCCCTGGCCGTAGTCAAGCGTGCCGGTGATGATCGTGACGTCGCCATTTTCCTCGAAGCGGATGCCGCCCATCTCCCGGCCCGACGCGCCGGTCAATTCGAGATAGTCGCCGATGCCTCGGCCACGCAGCAGACCCCGCGTCGCACTCTTGGCCCTGCGCGCGGGAAATCCGTCCCAGTCGGCGAGGACCAGCGCCTGGTCGAGCAACGCGGTGAATTCGCCGCTGTCGTAAGTGTGGCCATTCGGGCTCTTGTACGGCATCGCGTCGGGTGGGATGTGGTTGCGGCGGCGTAATTCGACCCGATCGACCCCGGTTTCAGCCGCGGCGCCGTCGACCAGGCGTTCCATGTAGTAATTGGCCTCCGGGCGCCCCGCGCCGCGATAAGCACCGACCGGTGTCGTGTTGGAAAATACGCATTTTGCCGTGACTTCGATCAGCGGCGTCTTGTAGACGCCGAGCGTGTTCCGCACCGCGTTGTTGGTCGCCGGGCCGGGAGCGCCGTAGGTGGCGCCAAGGTTGCCGTAACCGTTCAGCCGCACCGCCAGGAAATTGCCGTCCGCATCGAGCGCCAGCTCGGCGATCATCTCGTGGTCGCGGCCGTGGCTGTCCGACACAAAGCTGCCGGAGCGCTCGTCAGTCCATTTGACCGGCTGGCCCAGTTCACGCGCCGCGTGCAGGATGCAGTAATATTCCGCATAGGTCGCCTGCTTCATGCCGAACGAGCCGCCGACCCGGTCGGTCAGGACCCGCACCTTGTCGCGCCCGACGCCGAGCACATCGGCGATGTAGTTGCGGAACCCGAACACGCCCTGGCAGCCGACATGGAGCGTCCAATGCTGCTGCTCGGGATCGTACAGCGCTAACGCCGCGCGTGGTTCCATCGCGTTGACGACGATGCGGTTGCTGCGCAGCTCGAGCCGCGTGACATGGGCCGCGCCGGCAAAGGCGGCGGCGACCTTGTCGCTGTCGCCGTAATGGAAATTAAGCCCGACATTCCCCGGCACGTCGTCATAGAGTTGCGGGGCGCCTGGCGCCGCCGCCAGACCTGGCGCGGTCACTGCCGATAGTGGCTCGATATCGACAGCCACGGTTTCGGCCGCATCCTTGGCTGCGGCGACGGTCTCGGCGATGATTGCCGCCACCGCTTCGCCGACATACCGCACCCTGTCGGTGGCAAGCGCACGGCGGGTCGGGGTGAGCATCGGCGTCCCGTCGCGATTTTTCATGACCTGGCGCGGCTCCAGCGGGCCCACCCCGCCGGCTGTCAGATCGGCCGCCGTATAAACTGCGAGGACGCCCGGCATGGCGCGCGCCGTAGCGGTCGCGATATGCCGGATCGCCCCATGAGCATGCTGACTGCGCACCATTACGGCGTAGGCCTGGCCGGGCAGGCTGACATCGTCGGAGTAGCGCCCTGCGCCGCGCAACAGCACCGGATCTTCGGATCGCGGAACCGGCTGCCCGATGGCAAACCTCTCGTCGAACCCCAAAATGCTCGGATCGATATAGTCGTCCACGGAGTCACCTCTCAGCCGAGCGCTATTGCCACGCCGGTTGCGTGGAATCCCTCAGCGGCAAGCGTGATCGAGGATATAGCCAAAAGGCAGAACAGCAGGATGGAAATCACCAACGAGTCCCAGTCAGTCGAGCATTGGGCGCCCCTTCTCCCAGGGAGGCTCGATCTGGGCCTGCACGATCGAACAGCCTGATTGAGGTTTCAAGATCCATAAATGAGTAACGCCATGCTATCATTCATTTCCTCAGTGGCGGTCCGAAGCTAGTCTGATCCGTGGTCCTCGGAACCAAATGATAACCTGAGCGTTAATACAGTCTCACACGCGATCGTGGAGAACCGGCGATGACCTTCAGTTTTAGCGCGACGATATTGCAGCCATTGGTCGCTTTACTCGCTGGCATCATAATTTTGATTATTCCACGAATCTTGAATTACGTCATCGCCATCTACCTCATTTTCGTGGGGGTGACCGGGTTATGGCCGCTCCTTCTCTCCGACCTTCCACACTGAGAAGAGCGACATGACGGGAGGAGCGGCGGGCGGCGGATTTTCGCGAGGTCGCCTCTGATCCGCTCAAGCCTTACTCCGGCGGTCTTTGTCGTCGGGTTCTTTCTTGTGGCAGTTATCCCTCCTAAACGTAACGGCCAGTAATCAGTCTCGATAAAAGATGATTACTACCTGACGAGGGAAAGCCTGCGTGTATTCAGTCGCGCGGTAGGCACCATAAGTCCCGGCATTACCCGTCTGTGCATCGGGAATAATTCCCAGATCGTGGGCATCCCAACCTGGATACCGGATATCTAAATATACGCTTGCCCCCGGCCTCCAACTGCCCGACCTCGCGCGCGAGTTCCGCTTGTCCTTCAGCGATTGGCTCAAGCTCGATCTCAATTTGGGGCATTGAGGCTTCTCCGAATTCGCCAGAACTTCAGAGGGGCCGCTCGCCAAACAAGGACCGTCAGTGGCGCATAGTAGTGCTTATCCTTATCGACACAATGACCTAGGCCCCATTTACCGGCCCAACGAACTGGCTTGCCATGATCGTACTGAGGCAGAGCACCTTAGATTAATTCGGTATCTGCGATGAGCTACTCCGCATGGCGGAGATATACGAGGGCCAACGGGCGCTCACTCCGTCGCCGTCTGCGTTGAGGCGCGGCCGCCGGCTTGACGCTTGCGCAGAGGGTGTTTCTCCGTCCAACTGCGGTGATGATGCTCAACCCCGCCTCACGGGCGCGGACGTCTTTGCTCCTGGCGGGCGGCGGCCTAGCTAACGGTTTGATTGCCTACAGGCTTGCGCAACTGCGGCCTGAGATATCGGTGCAGTTGATTGAAGCCGGAGACCGCCTGGGTGGGCGCCATACATGGTCGTTCTTCGACACGGACCTCGGATCAGCGGGCGATTGGACCGGCGTTTTGGTTAGCAAATCCTGGAGCGCCTATGAGGTCCGCTTCCCGAAACGGCGACGGCGGATCGCCAACGGCTACCGCAGCATCAGCTCGAAACGATTTCACCAGGTGCTGACAGCGGGACTGGGCGAGCGGGTCGTCCTGAATGCACAGATTGAGATGTTCGGCTCGGACTGGGTACGTCTTGCGGATGGGCGGCGGCTGACGGCCGATCTGGTGATTGACGGGCGCGGACCGACGGCGGCGCCCGATCTAGTTCTGGGCTATCAGAAGTTTCTGGGCCAGACAGTGCGGCTTGCCGCCGACCACGGGCTCGACGAGCCGATCATTATGGACGCGACGGTCGACCAGCTCGGCGGCTACCGCTTCCTCTATGTGCTTCCCTGGGACGCGCGCGTTCTTCTAATCGAGGACACCCGCTACACCGACGGCGCGGACCTTGACCGCGACGGCCTGCGGCGCGGCGTCGTCGACTATGCGCGCGGCCAGGGTTGGACCATTGAGGCGGTGCTGGAAGAGGAGGAGGGCGTTCTGCCGGTCGCCCTGGGCGGCGATATCGAAGCCCACTGGCGCCGCGCTGAGAACACCGCCCTTTCCGGATTGCGTGCGGCGCTCTTCCATCCGACCACCGGTTACTCGCTCCCGGACGCGGTGGCCCTGGCGGACGCGATCTGCGGATTGGTGACCATAGACGGGCCTTCGGTGGAGCGGCTGATCCGCGAGCGCTCGATCCGCCTGTGGCGCGACCGCGCCTTCTTCCGACTGCTGAACCGCATGTTGTTCCGGGCCGCGCGGCCCGGCGAGCGCTATCGGGTGCTGGAGAGGTTCTACGGCCTGCCGGAATCGCTGATCGCCCGATTCTACGCCGCGAAGCTCACGGGACTGGACAAGTTGCGCATCGTCAGCGGCAAACCGCCGGTGCCGATCGGCGCCGCGTTGCGCTGCATTGCCGAGAAAGCGCAACCATGAGGACGGCGGCGGTGATCGGCGCGGGGTTCGGGGGCATTGCGCTCGCCATCCGTCTCCAATCGGCAGGCGTCCAGACCGTCCTTTTCGAAGCGCGCGACAAACCGGGGGGCCGCGCCTATGTCTACAAGGACGCAGGCTTCACCTTTGACGCGGGGCCCACCGTCATCACCGACCCGTCAGCGATCGAGGAGCTGTTCGCACTGTCCGGCCGACGGCTAGCCGACTACGTGGAGCTGATGCCAATCTCGCCGTTCTACCGGCTGTCGTGGGAAGACGGCTACATCTTCGACTACGTCAACGACCAGGCCAAACTCGAACGCCAGATCGCCGCCAGGTCGCCCGGCGATGTGGCAGGCTATAAGCGTTTTCTGGGCTATTCCGAGGCATTGCTGGAGGAGGGCTATATGAGGCTCGGTGCCGTGCCGTTCCTCGATTTCTCCAGCATGCTGCGCGCCGCGCCGGCGCTGGTGCGGTTGCAGGCCTGGAAGTCAGTGTACCGCAAGGTCGCCGAATTCATCGCCGACGAGCATCTGCGCGAAGCCTTCAGTTTCCATTCGCTGCTGGTCGGCGGCAATCCGTTCTTCGCCTCCTCCATCTACGCCCTTATCCATGCGCTGGAGCGCCGGTGGGGTGTGTGGTTTCCGCGCGGCGGAACCGGCGCTCTCGTGCAGGCGATGGTGCGGCTCTTCGAGGATCTGGGCGGGGTCTTCCGGCCAAACACCCCCGTCGTCGCGATCGAGACTACGGGGAACAAGGCTACCGGAATCCGGCTCACGGACGGCGAAACTTTCGCGTTCGACAGCGTGGCCAGCAATGCCGACGTCGTTCACACCTACGCCAAGCTCTTGGCCGCTCATCCGCGTGGCCGGGCCTATGGCAAAAGGCTGGCGAAGAAGCACCACTCGATGTCGCTGTTCGTGACCTATTTCGGCCTGAAGCGGCAACATACGGAGCTTGCCCATCACACCGTGCTGTTCGGTCCGCGGTACCGCGAGCTGATCGCCGAGATCTTCAAGGGGCCGGCGCTGCCCGCCGATTTTTCGCTTTATCTGCATGCCCCGTCGCGCAGCGACCCGTCGCTGGCGCCGCCGGGCCACGCGGCGTTCTACGTGCTGTCGCCAGTGCCGCATCTGGGCGCGGCCGACCTCGATTGGAATGTGGTCGGACCGGCCTATCGGGACCGCATCCTGGCCTATCTGGAGGCGCGCTGCATTCCGGGGCTGCGGGACGATCTGGTCACCAGCCGGATGCTCACGCCGTTCGATTTCCGCGATGAGCTGAACGCCCATCACGGCTCGGCCTTTTCGCTGGAGCCGATTTTGACCCAGAGCGCCTGGTTTCGGGTCCACAACCGAGACGATTTGATCGACAATTTCTACATCGTCGGCGCGGGAACCCACCCCGGCGCGGGCGTGCCGGGCGTGATCGGTTCGGCCAAGGCCACCGCCTCGCTGATGCTGGCCAAGGCGGCCGCCTAATGAACGATGCCGTCCTCAACGCCAGCCGCAACAGTATCCAACGCGGCTCGACCAGCTTCGCCGCCGCCGCGCGTCTGTTCGACCCGCGCATCCGCGAAGATGCATACATGCTCTACGCTTGGTGCCGGCATTGCGACGACGAGATCGACGGCCAAATCATGGGCCACGGCGCGGTCGGCCTCGACCCGGTCCTGGCCGGGCGCAAGCTTGCGGAGCTGGAGGACAAGACGCGCCGCGCGATGGCCGGCGAGCCGACTGACGACACCGCCTTTGCCGCCTTCCAACGGGTCGCACGGCGACATGGCATTCCAGCCCAGCGTCCGCTTGATCTGCTGCAAGGCTTCCGTATGGACGTGGAAGGGCACACGTATCGCTCGCTTCAAGATACTCTGCTCTACGCCTACCACGTCGCGGGAGTAGTCGGCGTAATGATGGCTCAAGTCATGGGCGTGCATGATATCGCCACCCTGCGCCGCGCGTCGGACCTTGGGCTGGCCCTGCAGCTCACCAATATCGCGCGTGACGTGATCGAGGACGCCAAGGGTGGCCGGGTTTATTTACCCGCCGACTGGCTGGGCGCGGCGGCGGAGAGTCCGGCGGCGGTCACGGACCCCGCCAACCGCGCGGTCGTCTTCGTCGCCACCGAACGCCTGCTCGCGGCGGCTGAGCCCTATTACGCCTCCGCACGTTGGGGGCTTAAGGCCCTGGGTTTCCGGTCAGCCTGGGCGGTAGCGGCGGCCCACGGAGTTTACCGGCAGATCGGTCTCACCGTACTGGCGGCGGGCCCAGCCGGAATGAATCGCCGAGTCTCGACCGGCGCCTTGATCAAGCTTGCGCGGGTGCTGCAAGGCGGGCTCGTCGCGGCGCGGGCGGCGAGCTTGGACAACTGGCGGCATGAACCCGATCGCCCGGCCCTGTGGACTCGGTTCTAAAGCCGCCGCTGACCCTCAATCCACAGCGCCGCAAGAAATCCCGCGACCGCGAAGCTTGCGAGCACGGTCCACGCTTCAAACACCGTCGTGTTGACGAGACCGCGCCATAGCACCGTCTGATAGGCCTCGATCACCCAGGTGTGGGGCGTCAACCAGCCCAATTTCCGGAGCGCCCCGGGCATCAGGAAGCGCGGCGCCATCGAGCCGCCAATTGCCGCCAGGATCAGGAAGGTGAAGGTCGATATCGGCTGCGCCTGCTCGCGCGTTTGGCAGGCGGCGGAGAGCGCCAAGGCGATCCCGGCGCTGGCCGCCGCGGCGCAGACCGCGGTCGCCGACCAGGCTGCGAAGTTCGTCAGCAACGGCACGTCGTAGACGACGGCGGCGACCAAGAACAGCACAAGCGCCTGGATCACGCCCAAGGCGATCAGCCAAAGCATCCGGCCGCCCAGCAGGGGCGCAACGCCGCCTGCGCTCAGACCCAAACGCAGCCACAGCCCCGCCCGCCGCTCGTCGATCAGACTCATCGCCCCCTGCATCGCGGTGAACATCAGGAAGAGGATGCTGACCGCGCCCGCGTAATAGATCACCAGCGGGTCGCCACCGGGCAGGATGCGCTGCGCCGCAAACGGTGGCAGTGAGGCGATTCCGAACGGCGCTCCGTTCGCACGGCGCACCTGATCGGGCGTCAGCGCCAAAATCGGGTCAAGCCGCGCCACCTCCCGGCGAAGCATCAGATCCGGCAGATCTCGGCCCGCGGCGCCGTTGACCTGCGCCGTGAGCACCTCGCCTGCGGCCTGTCGGCCAGGATGGATCAGCACTGTCACCGGCGTCGGCGAGTTGGCCAGATCGCCGCGCAACACCAGCCCGGCGTCCATCTCTCCCGATTCGATCGCATCCTCCAGGGCAGCGACGTCCGGCAGCCGGATCAGCCGCCCGTTCAACCCCCGTTGCAGGCTGGAGACCAGCCGGCGGCTGTCGACGCTGTCGGCTTGGTCGACGACCCCCGCCCGTATGTCGAGCCTGCCGCTGGCGCCCGCGCTGAACACAGAGGCGAAGACGATGAACACCAGCGGCGGCAGCACGAAGACCAGTACAAGGCCGGCGCGGTCGCGCCACAGGCCCAGCGCCATCACCCGTACCATCACCAAGATCATGCCGCGATCGATCCCGTGGCCCAGCCGATCAGGGCGTCGAGCCCCGGGGGATGCACCGCCAATTCGCGCAACTCGACGTCAACCGAGCGCAACGCCATTTCTATTTCGCGCGCTTGCGCTAGGGCGTCCGCGACTGTGCCGCTCCAGCACAACCCCTGATCGGACGGCGCCAGTCCCCGCGCCGCGAGGATTGGTTCGACCGACGGCGCGGCGGCAGACAGCCGGACGACGAGCTCGGTCCGGCCGCCGAACGCCCGCGCCATCAGCTCGGCTGGACGTCCTTCAATCATCAGCCGGCCAGCCTCCATGACGCCTAGGCGGTCGGCCAGGACAGTGACGTCCTCGGCGTTGTGGCTGATGAGCAGAATGGCGGTGCGATCGGCGCGCAATCGATCGATCAGGCGGCGCAGGATGAGCCACGTCTCGGTGTCCAGCCCTTCTGTCGGCTCGTCCAGCACCAGCAGGCGTGGCCGATGGACGATGGCCGCCGCCAAATTGGCGCGCCGACGCCAGCCGCTCGACAAATGGTCCAGCCGCTCGCCCGCTCGTTCGGCACAGACCGTCTCTTCCATGGCGCGGGCGACGGCGCCGATCCGTTCGGCGCGAGGTACGCCGGCCAGCGCGGCGAAAACACCCAGGTTCTCGGCCACGGTCAGGTGGAGATAGAGCGCGATCTCCTGCGGCGCGACACCGATTTCGCGGCGGACATAGCGGTCGCGGCTCGGATCCGCGCCGAGCACGCGCACCGAGCCTTCGTCGAGCGCGAGCGCCCCGATCGCCGCCTTAGCGAGGGTAGATTTACCCGCGCCATTGCGGCCGATCAGCGCGTAGACCTCGCCTTCTTCCAGCTCCAGGTCGACCTGGTCGAGGGCTGCCCGGTTTCCGTAGCGACGCGTGGCCTTGGCGAGGCGGAGGACGGCCTCCGTATGCTCAACCGCCATAGCCCGCGTAGTGGAACAAGTTCAGCGCGTAAAGCGCCAGAGGGCAATTCGGATTGCCGAAACTCGCTAGCGCTTCGTCGATCGTCTCTGCGATTGCCGCGCGCGTTCGCTCCTCGCCCCACAGGGTGACGAAGGTGACCCGACCGTCATCCTTACGGACGTCCTTTCCAATGGCTTCGGAGGTCGAAACGGAATCCTGCAGATCATCCCACAGTTGGAAGGCGAGCCCCAGACGATTGGCGAATAGGCGCGCTTGCATCTGCGCGGCAGGGTCCGCGCCCGCGATCATCGCGCCCCCGACCATGGCGGCGGCGAACAGCACGCCTGTCTTTTGATAATTCAGACTTGTGAGCGTCAGCTCGTCCCGGAGGGTTTCCGGATCACGCAAGTCGCGAAATTGACCGGATACCAAGCCACAAAAGCCCACCGTCTCGCTGAGCAGGGCGATCAAGGCCAGTCGGGTCTCGGGATCCACCGTGGCGTCGCTGGCGATGACGCCGTACGCGTGGTTGAGTAGAGCGACCGCGGAAAGCACCGCCGTGTCCTCGCCAAACCGACGGTGCAGGGTCAACTTGCCCCGGCGCATCACGGCGTCGTCCATGCAGGGCAGGTCATCAAGGACCAGGGACGCCGTGTGGATCAGCTCAAGTGCACAGCCGAAATCGAGGGCTGCGAGTTCGCGCCCGCCGAAATGGGCCGAGGACAGCATGGCGAGGAGCGGGCGAACCCGCTTGCCCGGTCCCAGACAGATATCGCGCACGGCGTCGGTGAGAGGTCTGGGCGCCGAGTCCGCCGGTGGCAGCAGTTTCTTGAGACGCAGATCGACCCGGGCCCGCCGCGCGGCTGACGCACCCGCCAGGTCCGTTTTGGAGACGGTGTCGCTTTCACGCAGAACGCTTGCGATGGTCATCGCCTCGCCCCACCCCCGGCCACAGAAATGCTCCCGATTGCTCGGTCAAACGCAAATATCTTGCGACAGCCCCTTCCGCCGACGCGAGAGACATATTCTCCATATTGGGGACCAACTCGACCGTCGGCGCAACCTCGACGGTGTCGTTGCCCGTCCAGAACCAGGGCGCCGATCAGCTGCGCGCCGTGGAAAGCTTCACCTTGAGCTCGCGAATCGGGCGGACCCACAGGAAGCCGAAAGAGACGCACCCTTCTCGAGCGGTGACGGCGTGGTGGATGCGGTGGGCCTGCACACGCGCCCGCCAAAAGCTGCGCCGACCATCCAGAGGCACCGGAAACCGCTGATGGACTAGGCCGTCGTGGAAGACCGCGTAGGCGGCGCCGTACGCCGTGATCCCAAGTCCCAGCGGCAGCCACCACGATGACACGTTGACACCTAGCCAGATGAAAAAGATGGCCGGCAGCGCAAAGATCGCGGCGAACAGGTCGTTGAGTTCGAACACGCCATGCCGAGCTTCATGGTGGCTGCGGTGCCAGCACCACAACACGCCGTGCATGACGTATCGATGCGTCACCCAGGCGAATCCCTCCATGCCACCACACGCGACGAGGAAGATGACGAACTTGGCAGCGAGCGCGACCATCGACAAAGTCTAGGCCGTTCGAGCGAAATTGCGAACTCTCAAATCTTGACTCCGTCGTCACATCACAAAGATGCAGGCGTGCTTCCGACCACAGCGGCGCTCAGTTTGGTCATCGGCCTTCGCTATCCGGCGGTCGCCGGGGCCGCCTACCCGGCAGCGCGACCCGCCCAGCTCAGCACCCTTACCTCGGTTCACTGGGGCAGCCAATTGCCATGGAAGCCGGGCGGGATCCGATGCGGTATGTGAACGCTCGCCAGGGGCGCGCCCGCGAAATCGCGTGCATCAATGATCACCAAATCGGTCGTCTGGTCGATCACATTGACGACGAGGCCGATCAGCCAGCCCTCATCCTCTGCGGCATCGGCATGGGCGGGGACAAAGACGAACTCGCCCGGATAGCGGTGCGGCCCGAAGCTGTGCACGCTCCTGACGCCGGTTTGCAGATCGTGCTTGAACAGACTATCGCCACTGAGAAACGCCGGATCGGCTGTTTCAGGCAGCATCATCGTATAGGCATAGCGATAGGGCTGGCCGGACCGGCGCTCGTCGATGCGCGGAAAATCCTGCGGATGTGGGTCGATCACGTTACGGCGCACGCGCCGTTCGACCGGATCGATCGTCCAGCGCTCGAATGCGCCGCGCGGGGCGTCCGGCCCCAGCACGGTCTCGGCGAACATCCTGTCGTAGGCGACCACGTCGAGGATCATGCCGCCATCGTCCGTGTCGTAGGAATTCGCCACGTGAAAGACGTAGCAAGGATCGACATCGCACCAGATCACCTCGCTGCCGGCGCTTTCTCGGGGAAGCAAGCCGACCCGAGCCGGATGAGCGGGGTTCCAGCGAAACGGGAACATGCTCCCGGCGATCAGCGCGCTCATCGAAAAGGTCACCGGCAAATCGAGGATCACCACAAAGCGAGCGGAGATCGCGCTATCGTGGATCATCGGACCATGGCTCACCCGCACCGGCTCCTCCCGCCGCACGTGCCCGTCGACCGCGACCACGACATGGTGGATCGTCGTCGGATCTCGCGGATCATAGGAGATCGCATGCATCTCGCCCGTCAGAGGATCGAGATGCGGGTGGGCGCTGAAGGCGCCGCGCAGCGTTCCGCCGAAATCGTCATAGGCCAGTGTCTCAAGCGTATCGTCGAGCAATACGGGCGTGCACCCCGCTTCAACCAGCGCCCAAATCTTTCCCGAGAACCCGATCACGTTAGTGTTGACGGTATCGAAGTCGCCATCGCGCGGGCCGGGCGCGGGCGGCTCGTCCAGGGCGGCGGTGACCTGGGTCGAGCGAACCCAGCGATTGCGATACCAGCGCGCGCGACCGCGCTCGATGCGAAGACCGTGGACCATGCCGTCACCGAGAAACCATTGGTAGATCCGCGGATCGGCGGCGATCGGGTTCGGGCCGATGCGCAAATACCGGCCATCCAGGGCCGGAGGAAGCGAGCCGGTTACGGCCAAATCCTCGATCGTCTTTTCTTCCGTCATCGGCGCGTGAAGGCCAGTGAGGAATGGATGTGGACCATCCGGAGCGCGCATGCGGCCACGATTAAAGGTCGCGAGTGCGGTCACCCCCTTGGCGACAACGCTGCGGATCGCAGTTTCGACGATGCTTACCATTCCGCTTCCTTTAAGTCCTTGTCTGCCGCCGCCGGCGGCCCCCAATCTACGGAAGCGCTCTTGTTGCGCAACGAATGCGCTTGGGGTCGCACCATGGCGATCTCCGGGTGATCGAACAGTTGTACCAGGAGTTCCTCGACCGCATCTGTCGCCGCGATTGTCATACGCCCTGCGCTCGAGACAGGGGTCGACTGCCCAAGAGGGAAGGTGGCGGAGGGGATGGGATTCGAACCCACGATACGGGGTTAACCGTATAACGGTTTAGCAAACCGCCGCCTTCAGCCACTCGGCCACCCCTCCACCGAAGAGTGGTACACGGCGCATGCCGCCCCCGTTCTAGTAAGCGGCCTCGCTCAAGTCAACTTGCCAGGCTCGGCGCCCCGGGGCGGCCGCGCGAAGCTACCCCGCTTCGCCGCCCTCCTCGATCCGCTCCATGTCCGCATCGCTGAAGCCCAGATGATGGCCGATTTCATGGATCAGCACATGGCGGACGACATCGCCGAGGTCTTCGCCGCTCTCGCACCAGTAATCGAGGATCGGCCGGCGATAGAGAAACACCATGTCCATCTGGGCGCGCGGGTCGGTGAGGCTCTTATGCGGCAATGCGACCCCGCGATAGAGCCCCAGGATATCGAACGGGCTTTCGAGCTCCATCGCCGCTTCGGTTTCCTCGTCGGGAAATTCCTCGACCCGGATGACGAGCGGCGCGAGGTGACGCTTCAGCGCGCGCGGGATCGTCGTCAGCGCGCGCTCGGCGAGCGCCTCGAGATCGCCGAGCGAAGGCGCGCGTTCCGCCATCAGCCCGATCTTCCCGCTTGACCTCGGCGTCGCCACCGCGCACTTGCTGCCCTCATACAAGATGAACCTCGGCAGAGAAGGAGAGTGCGATGGTCGAGAGACTGGTCGGCGCGGCCCGCCATACGGCGCTGGGCAAGCTGCATGGCTGGAGCGAGGTCGACGACCGCGATGCGATCCGCAAAAGCTATCACTTCAGCGATTTCTCCGAAGCCTGGGGTTTTCTCTCGCGCATCGCTCTGATCGCCGAGAAGATGGATCACCATCCGGAAATCTTCAATGTCTACAACCGGGTGGAGATCATCCTGTCGACCCACGACGCGGACGGGCTCAGCGAGCGCGACATAAGGCAAGCCGAGGCGATCGACGCGATCGCGCCGGAGCGCGATACCAAACCGCCGACGCCGTAGCGCCGGTTTACGGAGGGACGGCTTCCGAGGCTTACCTCTGGCAAGGTCGTCAAGGTGGCGCTCTCCCGGCCTCACGTGGCGCGATGAGTTGGACGGATTTATCGATGGACTGTTCGGCGAGTACGAGAGCCTTGACCTACCGGAGCGCGCACATCGAGACCCGCGTCCGCGGTCACGATCTCCGAGATGCTCGCGCGCACCCGCGAGCTGACGAAGATCAGCGAGCACGAGATGCATGAAGCGGTATTGTCTTGCATGCGAGCGCGCCGCCAGGCGCTGGGGTCGATGCCGGCAATTAAGCCAACGCTGCACTGATCACAACGGCACGCTCGCTAGTTTGTCGGCATTTCAGTCGCTCTCGCGCCGTGTTTGCGAGGCTGCCCACTGCGTCGTGACCGGCCAGCTAACCCTTAGGCCGCACCGAACCGGGAGGGCCGAACCACCTGGGCCGGCGCGGGGCTCAGGATGCGCTCTATCGCTCGGGCTAGCTTGTCCACAGCGGTGCGCTTCTCGGGCAGATAATCATACGTGTCATAGGTGCCCTCGATAACGCCTTGGGCATGGCCCAGCACCCGCTCGCTGATATGTGGCAGAACGCCGGCCTTCATCATCAGGGTCTTGGCGGTGCGGCGCAGGTCGTGAAAGGTCCAATGCTCAGCGGGCGCCAGATCATCGAGTTGATCCTTGACGCGAGCAAAGCCCCATTTGGGCCATAGACGCTCGCCATTGCCGCCCGCTTCCTTGATGCCTGCCAGGATCGCCAGCACGGGCTCGCTGAGCGCAACTGTATGATCAACCCCTGTCTTGTTGTAGCGTGCCGCCGGAATGGTTGCTGTAGCCGCCTGAAAATCAATCTCTGCCCATGTCAAATCGGCAACCTCGGATCGTCGGCAGCCGGTCAGTAGCAGGAGCCGGCAAAGCTGGCCTGCGGCGCCGGCCGTTTCCCATACCGGCCACAGCTTGCAGATTTCGTCGTCGCTCAGAACGCGGTTGCGCCGGGTCTCTTTATACGTGGCCAGCTTGCGGAGCCGCGGTGCGACGTAATCATCTGACCGGCTTTCCTGCCAGTTGAGCACCGCTTGTAGATAGGTGATCGCACGGTTCGCCGCGACTGGCCCTGCCGTATCCGTGATGGCATCGTACAGGTCGGCGCTGTTCGACTTGCGAACCTCCCGGAACGGAACTGCACCGAGGGCAGGCAGGATGTGTTTCTCGAAGCTGTTACGAGGGTGGGTCAGCAGCTTGCCCTTGTGATGTGGTGCCTTCAACCATCGGCGATAGATGCCGCGCACGGTTGCCGGGTCGCCATCCTCGCTGACCGGGAGCTTGACCTTGCGCTGTTTGCGCTCGGCTTCCTTGGCCAGCATCGGGTCGATCTTGTTGGCGATTTGCTCGCGGAGCTGCTTGGCTTCGCCGATGGCCGTCGTCACCGTCATGCCGTCAGAGAAACGGCCGATGGTGTAGCGCCGTTGCTTGCCCTGTAGCTCGTAGTTGAGCACGAAGGATCGGACCCCGTTCGCCGTGACCACGACGCCGAAGCCCTGCGGTAGATCGCGGCCGATGCTGCGGTCTTTGAACTGCCAGCCGGCAAATCCGTAGAACTTGTTGCCGTCCTTGGGCTGGGCCAGCCTTTGGATCGTGTCGGCGGTGATCAGTTTGTCAGCCATCTTTGAGGCACCTGTGTCAGGGCCCATGTCAGGCTGAGGAAGATATGTCAGGTGTCAGAGTATGTCAACGGGTGTCAAGGCTTGTCGTGAGTTGTCAATGATCTACGCGGCTTTCAAACGCTCCGGCCTATGTCTACCAAGGGGTTAGAAAACGCTCTGATATGCTTGATCGACATGTGCACGCCCTCGGCGGCGTAGCCGCGCAGCGCGTGCGCCTTCTTCCAGGATTCGTCGTTGGTCTTCAGCTCCTCCTCGATGTCGCCCAGCGTGCGGGCGAGGTTGATCTCCCATCCCTTGATGCATTTGTCGCGGGTGATCTTGAGGCGGAACTCGGCGCCGGGCGCGCCGGGCATCGTCGGCCACACCCATTTGTCGAGGAACTCTTCGAGGAGCGCGTGCATGTCGTGCTTCTCCCTAACTCTGCCACGCTTCCGGCGGCGGCGGGACCACCGACCGGCCGGTCTCGATCTCGACGATCGAGCCGGCGGCCGGGCAATACATCAGGCACGCGGTGCAGCCGGGATAGGTGCAGGCATCGGGATCGATCTCGATGCGGTGCAGCGGCTCCAGCGCGACGTAAACCGCGTTGATGTCGAGCTCGCGGCAGACGATGTAGCACATCCGGCATTCGGTGCAGCGGTCGTGGTCAACCTTCAGCATCGCTGGGCTCCGTCAATCCATGACCCGCACGCGCGGCGGCGTCGGCGGGGTGAGCGGGCGGCCCAGCGTGATGTCGGCGACCTCCTGCAGATAGCGCCGGTAGTCGCGCGTCGCGATGCCGACCGCCCAGCGGGCGATCTCGGCGTCGACCGGTTTGGCGATAAATTCCTCGACGATGCGGCGGCCCATGTTGATGTGGCTGCGGTTTTCGACCGCCTGGCTCGCAAGCGCGCCCTTGAGCTCCGGGTCGCCGGTCGCCTCGGCGAGGCCCTCCATCCACGCGAGTTCGAGGATTTTCGGGCCGAGGTTGAGCGCGGCGATGCGGATCGTGTGCGGGTAGGTCGCCAGATTGCGCAGCGAGAAGACGTAATAGGCGAGTGACGAGTTGACCGAGAAGCGGCAGGACGGATCGGCGAAGGCGGCCTTCTGGTTGGCGATGCAGCCCTTCTTCAGGAGCCAATCCATGTACAGCATCTCGTGCGTCGACTCGTCGACGATCTGCTTGGAAAACAGGTATTTGATCGAGGGCGGGAAGTCGTTCATCTCCAGCCCCTGACCCCAGCCGCCGTAGATGTAATAGAACATCCGTTCGAGCGCCCAAAGCCGGCCGATCAGCCGGTGCGCCGCGCCATCGTCGAGCCCGCCATTGCCGGCCTTGGCGATGACGTCCACCATCGGCGTGGCATGCCTTCCGGCTTCGCTGCCCGCGATCAGTTCCTGTGCCAGTTGCTTGCCCGGCAGGTCACGCATCGGGGCCCCTCGCTTGTGCCGCGATACGCTAGCACCGTTGCCCCTCTTGGTCGAAGGGGCATTCCGATGTTAGACAGCATGCTCGGCGGTGCTACGCGCCGGATCGGCACGGGAGGGCAGAACCATGGATCTTCGCTTCAGCGCAGAGGAGTTGGCGTTTCGCGACGAGCTGCGCGGCTTCATCCGCGATAACCTGCCGACCGATATCCGCGACAAGATGCGGCTCGGCTACGGGTCCGAGAAGGAGGACACGATCCGCTGGCAGCGCATTCTGAACAAGCGCGGCTGGGCCGCCTATAGCTGGCCCAAGGAATGGGGCGGCCCGGGCTGGTCGCCGGTGCAGCGCATGATGTTCCTCGAGGAGAACCAGCTGACCCCGGCGCCCGACATGCAGGTGTTCAACATCACGATGATCGGGCCGGTGCTGATCCAGTTCGGCACCGACGAGCAGAAAAAACGCTTCCTGCCGCGCGCCGCCAATGTCGACGATTGGTGGTGCCAGGGGTTCTCCGAGCCGGGCGCCGGCTCCGACCTCGCCGCGCTCAAGACCGCGGCCAAGCGGGTCGGCGACGAGTACATCGTCAACGGCCAGAAGATCTGGACCTCGACCGCGCACATGGCGGATTGGTGCTTCCTCTTGGCGCGTACCGACCCCAACGCACCGAAGCGGCAGGAGGGCATCTCCTTCCTGTTGATCGACATGAAGACGCCGGGGATCACGGTGCGCCCGATCATCTCGATCGACGGCACGCATCACTTGAACGAGGTGTTCTTCGACGACGTCAAGGTCCCGGTGTACATGCGCGTCGGTCCGGAGAACAAGGGCTGGGACGTCGCGAAGTTCCTTCTCGGCAACGAGCGCACCGGCATCGCCCGGGTCGGCCGCTCCAAGGAGCGGGTTAAGACCGCCAAGGAAAAGGCGCGCGAGGTGATGTCGAACGGCCGTCCGCTGATCGAGGACCCGATCTTCCGCCAGCGCGTCGCTCAGTTCGAGGTCGACATCAAGGCGCTCGACATCACGCAGCTGCGGGTCGTCTCGGCGCACGACAAGGCGAAGGACGGCAAGCCCGACCCGCTCACCTCGGTGCTGAAGATCAAGGGCACCGAGCTGCTGCAATCGACGACCGAGATGGTGATGGATGTCGGCGGTCCGCTGTCGATGCCCGATTGGGCGCAGGAATTGGCGGCGCTGTCGAACGAGCCGGAACTCGGCCCCGCCTGGGCCACCGAGACAACGCGCGGCTATTTGATGCTGCGCGCCGCCTCGATCTATGGCGGCACCAACGAGATTATGAAGAACATCGTCTCCAAGGCGGTGCTGGGCCTCTAATTCTTTCTTCTCGTCACCCCCGCGAAAGCGGGGGCCCAGGGGCGAGCGACGGTACAGTTGCCCTGGGTCCCCGCTTTCGCGGGGAAGACGAGTAAAGACCCTTCGCACTAGGATGTTACCCGATGGATTTCGAATATACCGAAGAGCAGCGCCTGTTGCGCGAGAGCCTCGACCGGCTGTTCGCCGACAGTTACGGCTTTGACAAGCGCAGGACCTATCTCACCGAGTCCGACGGGTTCAGCGCCGCAATGTGGGCGCAGTATGCCGAATTGGGCCTGCTGGGCCTGCCGTTCGCCGAGGAGCACGGCGGGTTCGGCGGCGGCGGCATCGAGATCATGGTGGTGATGGAAGCGCTCGGTCGCGTGATCGCGCTGGAACCGTACCTCGCGACGGTGGTTCTGGCCGGCACCGCGCTCAGGCTCGCCGGCAGCGCGGCGCAACAGGCAGCAATCGTGCCGCAGATCGCCGAAGGCACAATGCGGCTCGCCTTCGCCCATGGCGAGCGCCAGGCGCGCTACGATTTGTCCGATGTGATGACCACCGCGGCCAAGACCGGCGCCGGCTGGCGGCTCGACGGCGCGAAGAGCGTCGTCGTGCACGGCGACAGCGCCAACCGGCTGATCGTCAGCGCTCGCATTTCGGGCGATCGCCACGATGCCGAGGGCATCGGCCTGTTCCTTGTCGATCCCGAGGCGCATGGCGTCGCGCGCCGCAGCTACAAGATGCGCGACGGCGCTAGTGCCGCCGATATCGCGTTGAGCGGGGTCGATGTCGCCGCCGCAGACGTGCTCGGCGAGCCGGGTCAGGGCCTCGCCACGGTCGAGCGCGTCGTCGAGGCCGGCATCGCCGCGACCAGCGCCGAGGCGGTCGGCACGATGGAAACGATGCTGGCGATGACCATCGAATACATGAAAACCCGCGTCCAGTTCGGCAAGCCGATCGGCGAAAACCAGGCCCTCCAGCACCGCGCGACCGAGATGATGATGTCGTTGGAGCAGGGCCGCAGCCTGGCGATGCTGGCGGCGATCATGATCGACGACGACAATGCCGAGCAGCGCGCGCACGACCTCTCGACCGCCAAGGTCGGGGTCGGCCAGGCCGCGCGCTTCGTGTCGCAGAACGCGGTTCAGCTGCACGGCGGCATCGGCATGACCGAGGAATACGCGGTCGGCCATTATTTCCGCCGCTGCATGGTCATCGAGCACAGCTTCGGCGACACTGGTTATCATTTGTCGAAACTTGCGGCCGAAATTGGCTAAAATTGTTCGTTGTTGGATTGAAACACGTCTTTTGGTTGTCATACGATTGCGCTAGGGTTGTTCCCGCCGTGAGGTGGCCGCGGCTGAAGGGAGCGTACCCAATGCCGGGCAGCAGCCTCGACATCGGGGATTTGATCCTCAATTACGATCCTGAATTCCCGCAGGAGCGGTTCCGCTCGGCGCAGCTGGCTTCGCTCCGCACGACCTGTTAACCAGGCCCGAGAGAAGCATCTCCTTTGCCTTCCCCCGGCCCTTTCAAACTTGGACGCTTGCGTCCCCGTTCAATGGAGGGATCGATGTCATACACAATTGGCGCTCATAAACTCGGTCGTCTGCATCGCACCTTCGATGCTCGAGTGCCGCATATGAGCGCCCTGCTGGCCGGCCAGACGCCGCCGCCGGCGCCGGCCAGCGTTGATTATACCACCGGGATGCCCCCCAATCTCGGCATGATGCTCAACGATACGCTGGGCGACTGCACCTGCGCCGCGGTCTACCACGCCATTCAGGTGTGGACCTTCAACGCCAACCCGCCGATGGTCACGGAGACCGACGGCGATGTCGAGAAGCTCTACATCCTGGCCTGCGGCTACAACCCGCGGACCCCGGGCGAGGGACCGGGCGGAAACGAGCAGCACGTGCTGACCTATTTGCTTCGTTCCGGCGCGCCGACCGGGCCGACGGGCGCGACGCGCCAAAAAATCGCCGCCTTTGTCGAAGTCGACCCGCGCAATATCAACGACGTGAAGCAGACCATCTCCGATTGCGGCGTCGCGTATATCGGCTTCAATGTCCCCCAGTTCATCGTGCCTCAGCCTCCCGCCGTTCCTCCGGCGGTCTGGGACGTCCAGTCGACAGATACGCAGATCGTAGGCGGCCACGCGGTCGTGCTGGCGGGATATAACGCCGACGGCGCTAAGGTCATCTCCTGGGGCCAGTACTACACGATGACCTGGGCATTCTTTTCGACTTATGTGGATGAGGTGTACGCGATCGCTAACGCAGACTGGATCAGCGCCAAGGGCACCTCGCCCGGCGGACTGAGCCTGGCCGAGCTGGAAGTTCAGATGCAGGCGCTCCAGGAGGGCTGACCTGACAAACCTGAGAGAGCGGGCGATTTCACCCGCTCGCTCTCTCCCTCGGTACCGCGAGCAATTCGCGGATATCCGGCAGGTGCTCGCTGCCCCAGAACAATTCGCCATCGATCACGAATGTCGGCACCCCGAAGACCCCGGCTTCCTCGGCGGCGCGGGAGATGCGGTTGACCTCGGCCGGTCCGTCGCCCGCGGCATAGGCGGCGAAGCCGGTGGTGTCGGCGCCCGCCTCTTTGAGCACGGAGGTCACGACCGCGATATCCTCGATGTCGAGCTCGCGCTTCCAGAAGCGCTCGGAGACGCGGTCGTGGTAACCGCGAAACACCGCATCGCCCTGCCGCTTGGCGTAAAGCATTCCCGCCGAGGCGAGCACCGTGTCCCAGATCTTGGTCGTGCCGCGGATGGTGAGCCCGCGTTTGCGCGCCTGCCGCCGGCAATCCATGTAGCTGTACTTGACCCGCCGCCATTGATGCGCGTTGCGCGCGTCCTCGATGACGTTGCCCGCCGCGTCGAGCCGCGCCGATCCGAGAAAGCTCGGAATGTCGAGCACATAGGGCAGCCAGTCGAGCCGCACGCCGAAATCGCGCTCAAGCGCATAGGCGAGGTCCTTCGCCAGGTAGGCGTAGGGGCTCTTGTAGTCGGTGTAGACCGTAATGGTGCGCGGTTCGCTCACCCGATCACCTTCTCCGCCCGCAACGCCGCCAGCGTCGCCACATCATAGCCGAGGATCGCCGACAGCACCGCGTCGGTGTGCTCGCCGGGAGTGGGGACGTGGCCGACGCGGCCGGGGGTTTTCGACATCTTGATCGTCGCGCCGGGAAGGAACATCTCGCCGGCCACGGCGTCCGGCATCTTGACCAGCATCTCGCGTTCCCAGAGATGCGGGTCGACCGCGACCTGCGGGATGGTCTTGACCGGCGCGACCGGGATTTCGGCGTCGAGCAGGGTCTTGACGATGTGATCGACGGTGTTCTCGGCGCACCACGCCTCGACCGCCTTGCGCCGCGCGTCGCCGCGCCCGACCCGGCTGGTCCAGCCCTCGGTCGCGGCGTCCTTGTCGCCGGTGACGATCTGCATCAGGCGCGTCGCCATCGCGCTGCCCGAGGCCGAGATCACGACATGCCCGTCCTTGGCCTTATAGGGCGGCCTTCCGCCTTCGCCGCCCTCCTCACCGGTCGCGAGGTAGTACGAGGTCGGGATTTCGACCATGGTCAAGGCGGAATCCATCAGGCAGCAATCGACCAGCTGGCCCTCGCCGGTCTTGTCGCGGTGGTGCAACGCCGCGAGCGTGCCGATCGTCGCGTGCAGCGAGGTGTAGCGGTCGACCAGCGAGGTCGCGGCGCCGAGCGGCGTCCCGACCGGCTTCCCCGTGAGGTCCATCAGCCCGCTCATCGCCTGGCCGAGCGGGTCGAACGCCGGGCGCTCGCGATAGGGCCCATACTGGCCGAAACCCGACACCGAGGTCAGGATGATGTCGGGCTTCAGCTTGCACAGCGCGTCGTAGTCGAAGCCCATCTGCGCCATCGTGCCGGGCCGGAAATTCTCCAGCACGACGTCGGCGGTTTTGACCAGGCCGGCAAAAATCTCCTTGCCCTTGGCGGTGCGCATATCGAGGCAGAGGCTCTTCTTGCCGCGGTTGTAGACCGAGAAATAGACACTCTGGCCGCGCACGATCGGCTCGGATTTGCGGGTTTCCTCGCCGCCCAGCTTCTCGATCTTGATGACCTCGGCGCCGAGGTCGGACATGATCATGCCGCCGCGCGGGCCCGCCTGGTAGCGCGCCAGTTCGAGCACCCGAACGCCTTCAAGACTGCCGACCATCGCACCGCCCTCCCATCAGGTTGAGGTATATTGCACCTATCCCTGGCCCTTGGCGAACGCGTCGAGCAGCTCTCGCCAGGGCGGGTTTTCGCCGGCAAAGGTGAAGGCGCCGTGCTCCGCCATCTCGCGCGCCGCCCCCATGAACGCATTGAGGACGAAGCGCGAGATGCTGCCGCCGACGCTGATCCGCTTGACCCCTAGCGCGGCGAGATCGGCGGCGGTGATCGACGGGTCGGCATGGGTCATCACCACATTGACCGGCTTTGTCACCGAAGAGACGACGGTGCGGATCGTGTCGAGGTCCTTGAGGCCAGGGGCGTAGAGCACGTCGGCGCCGGCCTGCTCGAATGCCTGCAACCGCTTGATCGTGTCGTCGAGATCGAGCCGGCCGTGGATCATGTTCTCGGCCCGCGCGGTCAGCACGAACGGGATCGGCAGGCTCTTCGCCATCTCGACCGCGGCATAGACCCGCTCGACGGCGAGATTGAACCCGTAGATCGGGTTCGCCGGCGCGCCGGTGTAATCTTCGATCGAGCCGCCGACGCACCCGGCCTCGCACGCGCGGCGGATCATCTCCGCCGCCGCTTCCGGCTCATCGGCGCCGCAATTTTCCAAGTCCCCGTTGGTCGGGAGATCGGTCGCGGCGGCGATCATCCGGCAATTGTCGATGATCTCGACGGCGCTGACCGTGGCGCGGCCCCAGGTGTTCGCGAGGCCGAGGCTGGTCGTCGCCAGCGCCTCGAAGCCGAGCGACGCTAAGAGCCGCGCCGTGCCCGCATCCCACGGGTTGGGGATAATGAAGGTGCCGGGCCGGCGATGCAGCTCTTGGAACGCCGCCGCTTTTTCCGCCTGTGTGTGCATGGCCCGTCTCCCTGGCGTCGATGGCTCAGCTTGATACTATCAACGCAGCATCGTCACGAGGGAAGGAGCGCCGGACGTGGCATACGACTTCATCATCAGCGAGCGGCTCGACGGTGTCGGGCTCATCACCTTGAACCGGCCGGACAAATTGAACGCGTTGAGCTTCGATCTGATGCGCGAGGTCGACGACGCGCTCACCGGCTTCGAGCAAGATGATGCGATCAAGGCCGTCATCATCACCGGCGCCGGCGAGCGCGCCTTCTCGGCCGGCGCCGACATCCACGAGATGGCGGATATGAGCGCCGAAGCGTTGGCCGAGCGCCAGGCGCGGCGCGGCGAGATTTCCTGGCATATCGCCGACTATTCGAAGCCGTTGATCGGCGCGATCAACGGGCTCGCCTATGGCGGCGCGGCGCTGCTGTCGTCGAGCCTCGACCTGCGCATCGGTTGCGAGAAGACGCAGTTCCGCTTTCTGGCGGCGAGCTATGGCCGGGTCAACTCGACCTGGTCCTTGCCGCTGCTGGTCGGCTGGCCCAAGGCCAAGGAGCTGCTCTACACCGGCCGCGTCGTCGCCGCGGAGGAGGACCGAGCGCATCGGTCTGCTCAACATGATCGTGCCTCAGGCCAAGCTGCGCGAGAGCGCGATCGAGCTGGCGCAGTCGATCGCCAAGAACGATTCGCGCATGGTGCAGGGCATCAAGCGCCTGCTGCACGAGGGCGCCGGGCTGTCGTGGCGGGAACGCTACGACCTCGAAGACGAGGCGCGCGCGACCTGGCTCCAGGCCGGCCATCCGCGCGACGGATTCAAGGACTTCCTCGCGCGCAAGGGCAAGCGGCGCTAGGCACCCGGCCGGGACGGCGGAGGCTGTCGGCCTTAGTCAATCAGATTGATGGCTTGCCTTGGCAAAGGGCGCGGTCGCGATCGCGACGACCAGAAACCCTCGGGTTTCCAACTGGTCTTTCACTTCCGCGGCCTTCGTCCGGTCCGGGACGACGACCACTCCGGCTTCGTCGGGTCGTTTCGGATGTCGGTACGTTATCGTCAAGCTCATCGGCGAATGCTTCTCCCGCACGGTTCAAGACCGGATGCATCCGGATCATCGATCACAACAAGATTCGGAATATACCTACGGGGGTAACCCGCTGGGACATCACCCGGCGCGATGACACGCCGGGTCGCACCACGCTCAAGGGATTTCCGCGAGCTCATTGAACGCGCCACAGTCGCATTCGATGACGCAGTCGCGAATCTGCTCGAAGTTGACATTTTCCAGAACGACGGTCCCGCAGTTTCCGCATTCGAAAATCAGACGCCCGCTTGACCTGATCGGCTGGCCGCGCGCGACTTTTAGAATTACGCGTCGTCCCAGCCGAACCTGAACCTCTGAAATGACTTTCAATCGAGCCACACCGGTTCTCCAGCCCTTGTCCTCCTTTGGTGTCAGCGATCCGCGAGTGGGCACGCGACGGCTCGCCGCGAGACCTATCGCGAATTGCGTTCCAATGAGCTTACGTCAGTCCCCTATTAGGCGTGATTGTGAGGCCATCCGGGGGGCGATGTCGGTAATGTACATTACTGACCAATCGAGACGCTAGCTTTTTAGTCGTATGTTTTGGGGAGATGGAAACTGATGCGAGCCCGGACCAGCTGATAACATTCGCAGGATGCCGCCATGAGGCCGGGGCGATCGAGAAACGTAATCTGCCGTCGGCCGCGCGCAATCAAACCGGCACGCTCCAGCTCTCGGACAGCATTGGTGATGCTTGGCCTATGGACACCCAGCATTTCGGCGAGCAGGTTTTGACTGATCGGCATCACGTCGTTGTCGGCGCGGTCACGCATCATCAGTAGCCAACGCGCCAGCCGCTGCTTGAGGCTGTGCGCGCCGTTGCAGGCTACTGACACTAGAACCTGTTCGAGAAAGGCTTGGGCGTAAGCGTACATGAGACCGTGGAAGGACGGCATCGTCTCCATGGCGCGCGTGAACGCCGCGCGCGACATCCTTGTTGCGCCACCCGGGATCTGAACGAGAAGCCGGACGGAGGAGCTGGTGGCGCCCAGAATGGCTTGCACCGAAGTGCAACCCTCTCTGCCGATCGTCGCCGCCTCGATGATGCTGCCGTCCGCATAAACCGCTACCACCGAGACGACGCCGCTGTCGGGGAAGAAGACGTGGTCGAGCGGACTGTCGGCGTCCGTTAGAACTTGTTCGCGTTCGCAGCGAATTTGCTCGAGCTCCGGCACGAGCCGGTCGAGATCGCCGGGGGGCAGGGCAAACAATAGCCGATTGCGGGACCGATCTGATTGAGCGCTCATCCCCAGCCGATGCACCGGGATGCTCGCTCACAACAAGGTTCGGGATGTACCTAGTCCGGTGAGCTGTGGGCGCGGCATCCTCCGTGACGAGTTCAGGGATTTTCTGGCAGCAAGAGCGAGCGGTGAGATTGTTTTCATCGGCTGCGGTTTGCGCTTGCCGCGATTTGGCCTAATTTGTCGCCTACAAGTTTCGAGCGGCGAGCCATCGTCGCTCATGACCAGAGGAGGAACCCTTGTCACTGCGGCAGAGATACCTGGCTCTCCTGACCCATCTCGCGCCCGCCGGCGTCGTCGGGGTATCGGCGCTGCTCGGCGCCGCCGCGCCGGCCGCGGCGAGCGAGCCGCCAGTCGCGCAACCAACCGTCACCGAAAAAGAGGGCGTGTCCGAGCGCCTTGCCGCGGTGCGCGAGGCCGTCTCCGCGATCGACACACAAAAGGAAGACGCCGCCAAGGCCGAGGGCCGCCTTGCCTGGGGCAATTGGGGCTATCGTGGCGGCTGGGGCGGCTGGGGCTATCGTGGCGGCTGGGGCGGCTGGCCGAACTGGCACAATTGGGGCAACTGGTTCCGCAACTGGTAGGCGCCGGCAACGCCGGGCTAGCGGAACCCGTCGGCGAGTGTCCGGCGGATCTTCCCGGCATCCATCCCGGCGAGGCCCATGCGCTCGAGGGTGCGGGCATGCGCGGCGAAATCCGTGCCGGCGAGGGTTTGCGCCAGCGTAATGACCGCGTCGATCGCCGGGGTTGGCACCCCGGCGGCCTCGCCTAGCGCGCGCATCGGTATCAGGCCGACCGGCACGTCCTCGGCGATGTATTTGTGGTCCCACGATTTTGGCGTGCCGGTTGCCTGATAGGGGCCGTCGCTGTTGGTGGTCAGCTTGACGCAGGTGTCGGACAAGGTCGCGCCGCGCACGCCATAGGTCCGCGCGAACCAGTCTTCCAGGGTCGGCACCTGCGCCCCGAGCGCGGCGGCGATCGCGACCCGCTCGGCATTGATCGCCTGGTATAGCCGCGCCACCGATGGGGTCACGCCCTCGGCGTAGAATTTGTAGCTCTCGCCGCGGTCGATCTTGCCGGAGTTGGCGACGCAATTGGCGACATGCAGCATCGCGTTGGCGTTCATGAACCCGGTCGAGGCGATCGTCGGCGCCGCGACCGCGTGCGGAAAGAGCGGGCCGAGCTTGGCGAAGACGGAAGCCGTGCGGCTTCCCGGAAACGCCGCGATCTGCAGGAATTTCTTGGCGACGATCGGCTTGATGTGGGTCGGCGAGACGCGCCAGCACGAGTAGGGGTAGTTATCCATCTCGGCGATATCGACCGCGGCGCGGCAGCCGGCTTGATCGAGCGTGCGGCGGAACACCAGCGCGCCGCCGGTATTGCCCTGGATCAACAGGATGATCTGCCCGTCGCGCAACACTGGTGCGAGGCCGCGCGCGACGCCTTCCTGATACGTGCCGCCGGTGCACACCGCGACGACATCAGCGCCGTCGACCGCGGCGGCGAGATCGGTCGTCGCCCGCTCGACGGCGGAGAATGTGGTTTTGCCCTCCGCCTCGACATCGAGCCCGCCATGCGCGCGGATATCGGCAAGGCGCGTGTCGTCGAGGTCGGTGAGCTGCAGCGTTGCCCCGAGGGTGCCGAGCTGCGCGGCGAGATAGACCCCACCGATCCCGGCGCCGACAATCGCGACGGTCGTCATGGCTCGCTCCTATTTCTTCCCACCGGGCGGCAGGCTGACGGTTCGGCGCGCCGCGGGCATCGCGCTGCCGATACCGCTGACGTCGATCTCGGGCATCGGCAAATCGATCATCTCCAGCACCGCGTTGGCGAGCTGGTTGTAGTCGCGGAAGCTGCGCCGCAGCCAATGCCGCCAGCCGGGCTGTCCGCCGCTCGCATGCAGCTCGAACGCCGACTCGCGCCCGTCGAGCGCCGACGACACGTGGTCCCAGGCGAGCTGCAGCAGCGCCGAGCGCTGCCGCGCGGTGTAGCCGCCGCCACTGAATGACTCTTCGAGACCCACCGAAAGTTCTGGTATGTTGAGATCGCTGTCGCCCGGCGCGACGACCAGCGACGAGCCGGGAACGATGCGCAATATTTCGGAAACCCGCTGGCGCGCCTTGAACAGTGCGATCCCGCCGGCGGCGAGATGCGCGTGGTTCGGCACGCAATAGCCGGTCGGCGTGAATTCCGGATCGAACTCGGCGGCGGCGATGCACGAGCGCACGGTCTGCACCTCGGCGATCACGTCGACCAGGTATTCGACCGTTGCGTCGTGTTCCTTCAAGCCCATCGCGTCGGCGAGCGCGAACATTAGACCGAGGGTGAACTCGGCCTTGGCGAGCCAGCCGTAGAGGTGGTGCCAGCGCAGCCAGCGCGGGATCGCCTCCGGCGCCGGATCGACCGCGAACACCCGCTCCCACGGGATAAGCACATCGTCGAGCCACATCTGTCCGTCGAGCTCGTCATACCGGCTCGATAGCGGCGCCATGAACGGGTTTTCCTCGCGTGTCGCCGACTTGCGGCACAAGGTGGTCACGCCGCCAGCGCCGACCGGCACGATGAACCCGATCGGGTACCCGTCGATCTGCAGCCCGGTCAGATGCCCGACATAAACCTCCTCGGCGTAGGCGGGGCTGGTGTGCATGCCGAGGCGGCCCCGCACCACCATGCCCTTGTCGGTCTCGCGCACGATCTTGACCGAGACCCGATCGGCCGGGTTCGGCTGCAGCCGCTGGCCGATGATCGCCGCGCCGCCGCAAAAGGTGATGAACCGCTGGGTGCGGGCGATTTCCTCGCGGTAAGCCTTGGCGTTGGCGATGTAATGCGGCGCCGCGTTGCGCGTCTCGGCGGCGGCGAGCACCCCTATCGCGATCAGATGGCCGTAATGCGGCGTGTGGGTGATGTTGCCGGCGGAGAGGAAGATCGTCTTGCTGATCGACCGGCCGATCGCGATCGCCTCCGCCGAGGTCTTTGGCAGCACAAAGGCCCACGGCTCCGCCGACGGGCTGAGCAGCGTCGCGCCCCAATCGGGATCGTGATGCCGGTCATACCAGGCGACGTATTGCTCGACCGTCGCGGCGGTCGCCGGGTGCGTCGTCACGTCGTCGATCGCGCCGCCGCCCATGATTACGACCTTGCGGCCGTCGCGCAGCGCCTTCTTGTAGTCGGCTCCGCTCCTCACTTTTTGTCTCCGCCCGTGGTATCCGAGGCCGGCGCCGCGTTGACCCGGCGCGGCGCCATCGCCCGCGCCGGGATGCTGCTGAGGTCGATCGCCGGCATGTCGCAATCGAGCTGTTTCAGCACCGCATTGGCGAGCGCGTGGTAGTCGCCGAAGCTTTGGCGCAGCCGGCCGCGCCACGACGGCATGCCGCCGCTCGCGTGCAGCTCGAACGCCGACTCGCGGCCGTCGAGCCCCGACGACACATGGTCCCAGGCGAGCTGCAACAGCGCCGCGCGCTGTGCCGCGCTGTAGCCGCCGCCGGCGAACGCCTCTTCGAGCCCGGCGGCGAGGCCCGGCGCGGCGAGGTCGCTATCGGCGGGGGCGACGACCAGCGACGAGCCGGGGACGATGCGCAATATCTCGCTCACCAGCTGGCGCGTCTTGAACAGGGTGATGCCCCCCGCCATCGTGTGGCGGTGGCTCGGCGCGCAATAACCCGTCGCGAGCATTTCGGGGTCGTGACAGGCGGCGAGCTGGCAGGCGCGGATCGTCTGCACCGTCGCCATCAAGTCGATCAGGTACTCGCCCGTCGCGTCATTTTCCTTGATTCCCATCGCGTCGGCCAGCGCGAGCGCGATACCGAGGCTGAACTCCGCGCGGGCGCCCCAACCGTAGAGGTGATGCCACATCAGCCAGCGCGCGACCGGCTCGAGATTTTGATCGACAAAAAAAACTCGCTCCCACGGGATGAGGACATTGTCGAGCCAGATCTGCCCGTCCAGCTCGTCGAAGCGGTTGGAGAGCGGCGCGATGAACCGGCTCGGGTCGCGCACCGCGACCTTGCGGCACAGGGTGGTGACCCCCTTGGCGCCGACCTCGACAATAAAGCTGACCGGCTGGCTGTCATACTGCACCCCGCACAGCGCGCCGACATAAACGTCCTCGGCGTAACAGGGACTGGTGTGCATGCCGATGCGGCCGGTGAGGACGAGGCCCTTGTCGGTCTCGCGCACGATCTTGACCGCGACGCGGTCCTTCGGGTCGGGCCGCATCCGGTAGCCGATCGGCGCCGAGCCGCTCGAAAAGGTGAGGAACCGCTCGGTCGCGACGATCATCTCGCGATAGGCGACGGCGCGGGCGAGGTGCTCGGGGCCGGCATTGTGCTCGGCGACCGCATTGATCACCCCGAGCGCGATCAGGTTACCGTAGGCCGGGTCGTGGGTAATGTTGCCGGCCGAGAGGAAGGTGGTCTTGGCGTAGGACCGGCCCATACCCAGGAGGTCGTTGCTCTGCCGCGGCACCCGGAACGCCCACGGCTCGCGGTTGCCGTTCGCGTCGGCAGGCGCGTACAGGGTATCGGTCCAAACGGGGTCGCGGTGCCGGTCGTACCAGGCGACGTATTCCTCGACCACTGCCCGCGTCGCCGGATGCGTCGTCACATCGTCGACCTTGCCGTCGCCCATCACATAGACGGTGCGGCCGTCGCGCAGCGCTTCGCGGTAGTCGGCGCCGATTCTCATGCCCGTCCCCACAAATGGCTGAACCCGGTCGCGACGACATCGCCGTAGGCGACGTCTCGGTCGAGGATGCCGAGCGCGCGCGCGAAGCCGACGACGCCGGCTACCGATTTCTCGCTGATCGCGGGCTCGTAATACGGCAGGTCGCGCGCGACGACCTGGGCAATGAGGCCCGTCTCGCGCGGCGGAAAGCGCCTTTCGCCGACCAGGGTCGCGCGGTCGGGATCGGCCTTGAGGTCGGCCTGCGCATCGACCAGCGCGCGCAGCGCCGCCGCCGCGACCTCCGGCGATTTCTCGGTCAGCCGCTCGGTCGTCGCCAGCGCGCCAAACGTGTAATCGAAGCAGCCCGCCGGCCCGTCGCCGCGCCGCACATCGAGCACGATATTTCCGGTGCCGCTGGTGACCGCGATCTCGGTCGCCATGCCATTAGCCCAGAACCCGTCGATCTTGCCGTCGGCCAAGGCCTGCGCCGCGGTCAGCCCGAAATTGGTGGTCGCGCCGGTGGCGCCTGGGACCGGGGCGATCGTGATTTCGTTCCGCGCCGGGTCGAGCCCGGCTTCGATCAGCAGCCGCCGCAGCCCCATCTCGACCCACGGCGCCGCGCCGATGCGGTGGCCCTTCAACGCCGCGAGATCGCCGCGGGCGATCCTGAGGTCGGCGCGCATCACCAGAAACCAGTACATGCCCTGCGCCAGCGCGCCCAGCAGCTTGACCCCGCGCCACGCCGGGAATGCAGCAAGCGCGCCATGCGCCGCGCCGGCGACAAAATCATATTCGCCGTCGCGCAACGCCTCGTAGGCGCGATCCACCGGGAAGATCAGCTCGGCCTGCACGTCGAGCCCATGCCGCGCGAAATGCCCGAGCTCGGCCGCGGCGAGCGCGGTGAAATAGGAATTCGAAATCAGATCGGGGATCGCCAGTCTCATTCGGCAGAGTCTATAGTCGGCGCGATGCGAAGGGAACCGCACGGTTTGCGGAACATGCAAGAATGATCCCGTTCGAGCTGGTCGAGCCCAATTCGCTGAGCGAGGCGCTGGGGCTGCTCGACCCCGACGACCCGGCGGTACGGCCGATCGCCGGCGGCACCGCGCTGATGCTGACGATGAAATCGGGGCTCTATCGGCCGCAGCGCCTGGTCAGCCTGCGCGCGCTCGGACCGGCGCTGACCGGCATCGCCGCCACATCGGACGGTGGGGTCGAGATCGGCGCGATGGTGCGATTGGCGGATATAGAGCGTTCGGCGGCGGTGCGGCAGACGGCGCCGGTCATCGCCGACACCTTGCTGACCCACTCCAATGTCCGGGTGCGCAACGTCGCGACAATCGGCGGCAATCTCGCGCATGGCGACCCGCACATGGACCTGCCGCCGGTGCTGATCGCTTTGGGCGCATCGGTGCGCGCGGTCGGCCCAAGCGGCGAGCGCGACATTCCGGTTGAAGACCTCTTCACCGGCTACATGACGACGGTGCTCGGCAATGACGAGCTGATCACCGCGCTGTCGGTGCCGCCGCAGACAGGACGCCGCGCCGCCTATGCCAAGATCACCGCGCGGACGGCCGATGATTGGCCGGCGCTCGGCATCGCCGTGTCGATCGGCGCGGCGGACGTCCGCATAGCGGTCGGCGCCGCCACCGAAATCCCGATGCGCCTCACCGAGACCGAGGCGCTGCTCGCCGGCCGACGGATCGACGACGCGCTGCTGCGTGAAGCCGGTAAATGCGCCGCGGCCGAGGCGCCGGTCGTCGCCGATCTGCACGGCTCGGCGTCGTACAAGCGTGTGCTGGTCGAGGTGCATCTGCGCCGCGCGTTGCATAAGGCCCTCGCCGCATGAGCGAGGCGAAGGTAATGCCCGGTCAAGCAATGCCTGGGGGCCAAATCGGCCGCTCCCTGCCGCGGGTCGAGGCGCGCGCCAAGGTCACCGGCCGTGCCGAATACATCCACAACCTGCGCCTGCCCGGGATGCTGTGGGCCAAAATCGCCCGCAGTACCGTGCCGCACGGCTGCATCCGTGGCATTGACACCAGCGCGGCCAAGGCCATGTCCGGGGTACATTCGGTGGTCATCGGCGAGGACATCCTCACCGTCATCCCCGACCCCTATTTCGGGCCGGCATTCCATGACCAGCCGATCCTCGCGCTGGGAAAAGTGCGGTTCGCTGGCGAGCCAGTCGCCGTCGTGCTAGCCGAGGACCCGAAGATCGCCGAGGCGGCCGCGCAAGAAATTTCAGTGGATTACGAGGAGCTTCCTGCGGTCTACGATGAGATCGAGGCGATGACCTCGACCGCTTATGTCCACGACGAACTGAAACCGGCCGGCATGTTCGCCGACCTCAAACACCTCGCCGGCAAGCGCGATACCAACATCGCGCTTGGCTACCATCTGCGCCGCGGCGACATGGACACGGCGTTTGCCGAGGCTGACCACGTCTTCGAACACACTTTCCGCACGCCGCAGCAGATGCACACGCCGCTCGAGCCGCATTGCGCGATCGCCGATGCGACGAGCGCCGGCGTCACGGTGCACAGCTCGACACAGACCCCGTCCTCGGTGCGGGTCGAGATCGCGCGGCTGCTGGGGCTGCCGGAAAACCGCGTGCGGGTGCGCACCGCGTTCCTCGGCGGCGGCTTCGGCGCCAAGGTCTACGTGAAAATGGAGGCGTTGGCGGTCGCACTGTCGCTGCTCGCGCGCCGGCCGGTCAAGGTCGCGCTGACCATGGAAGAGCAGTTCTTCACGATCTCGAAGCACGGCTCGACCTTCCGCATCAAGAGCGCGGTGACCAAGGACGGCCGGATCACCGCGCGCACTTGCGAGGTCATCTACAATGGCGGCGCCTATGCCGATATCGGCCCGCGCGTCGCGCAGAAATCCGGGTTCTCCGCGGCCGGGCCCTACGACATCGCCAATGTCGCGATCGATTCCTACGAGACCTATACCAATCGGCCGACCGCCGGCGCGCTGCGCGGGTTCGGCATGCCGCAGCTCGTCTGGGCCTATGAGAGCCACACCGACCTGATCGCCCGTGCGCTCGGCCTCGACCCGGTCGAATTCCGCCGCAAGAACCTGCTGCGCGACGGGCAGCCGCAGGCGACCGGCACGGTGCTGAAGGATACCGCGACCGGCGCGGTGCTCGACCGGGTATGCGAGCGGATCGGCTGGGGCCGCGCCTTCGACCGCGGCAGCGGCACCACCCGGCGCGGCCGCGGCATCGCGATCGGCCTCAAGGCCAGCATCGCGCCGACGACCTCGGTCGCGACCATCGCGGTCGCCGCCGACGGTAGCGCGACGCTTTATTGCGGCACGGTCGATATGGGCCAGGGCTCGACGACCGCGTTGGCGCAGATCGCCGCCGAGGCGCTCGGCATCGACGCCGAGGCGGTGCGCGTCGTCGCGCCCGACACCGATGTGACGCCCTACGACATGGGGACGTTGGGGTCGCGCTCGACATTCCACATGGGCAACGCGGTGCGCGCCGCCGCCGACGAGGTTAAGGGCAAGCTCGCCGCGATGGCCGCCGAGACCGGCGTGCCGGCCGGCACCAATTTGCCGATCGCCGAGATCTTCCGCCGCAAATACGGAATGCAGGCCGGCACGATCGTCGGCTCGGGGAGCTTTGTGCCGGACTACGTGTCGCCCGACCACGCGACCGGCCTCACGCCGAACGCCACTCCCTATTGGATGACCGGCGGCAGCGGCGCCGAGGTCGAAGTCGATACTGAGACCGGCCAAGTACGAGTGCTGCGTTTGGTGAACGTCGCCGACGCCGGCGTGGCGATCAACCCGCGCATGGTCGAGACCCAGCTGACCGGCGCGGCGGTGATGCAATTGGGGTTCACCTTGAGCGAGGAGATGGTGTTCACCGACGGGCAGCTGCGCAACCCCAACTTCGCCGACTACAAGATCCCCGGTATCCGCGACATGCCGGATCGCCTCGACGGCGAGACTGTCGCGGCCCGTCAGGAAAGCGGTCCCTACGGCGCCAAGGGCGTTGGCGAGACCGGCACGTTCGGGGTGTCGCCGGCGATCGCCAACGCGATCCACGACGCGGTCGGCGTGCGCATCACCGAATTGCCAATCACCGCCGAGGCGGTCTATCGCGCGCTGCGCCAGGCGGCGGGCGACAAGCTGCCGGAGGAATGATGAGCGCCGCGCCGCGCCCGATCCACTTCACACTCAACGGCGCCACCGCCGAATGCATGGTCGCGCCGCACGAGACCTTGGTCGATGTGCTGCGCGACCGCTTCGCGCTCTACGGGCCGCGCGAGAGCTGCGGCCAGGGGCTGTGCGGCTGCTGCACGATTTTGGTCGACGGCGCGGCGGTGTCGGGCTGCCTGTACCTCGCGGCCTTCGCCGATAGCGCCGGGATCATCACCGTCGAGGGCCTCGCCGACGGCGACGCGCTGCACCCGGTGCAGGAGGCCTTCATCGAAGCCGGCGCGTTCCAGTGCGGCTTCTGCACCCCCGGCTTCATCCTGATGACGACGCGGCTCCTCGACGCGCATCCCGAGCCGAGCGACGACCAGATCCGCCACTACCTCAGCGGCAATCTGTGCCGCTGCGGGACCTACCCGCAGATCATCGAAGCGGTGAGGCTCGCGGCGAAGAAGCTCAAGCCGGGGTGACGGCGCTTCATCGCTTCCACGGATGCCCCGGCAGCCCCGGCACCTTGACCCGCATGCTGTACACCGAGGTATGCGCAGTGAAGAAGATCGTCTTCATATCGGGCCCGCCGAACGCCAAATTGGCCGGTACTTCCGGCGTCTTGATGATGCCGATCCGCTCGCCCGATGGCGCGAACACCCAGGTGCCGCCCGGGCCGGTGCACCAGACCCGGCCCTCGACATCGACCTTCATCCCGTCGGGCACGCCGATCTTCTCGTCCGACGACATGTCGGCGAAGATGCCGCGGCGGACCATGCTGCCGGACGAATCCATTTCCAATCGATGGATGTAGGCGGCGTGCCGTGTGTTCGCGACGTAGAGCACGCGTTCGTCGGGCGAGAAGGCGAGCCCGTTCGGGTACTCGAAATCGGCGACGTGGCTGTTGCTGCCATCGGGCTTCACCCGGTAGACCGCAGACGGGTCGAGTTCGCGCTCGCCGAGCGGCACGCGTAGCCCCGGATTGGTGAAGTAGATGCTGCCGTCGGATTTGCAGACAACGTCATTGGGGCGCGACAGCCGTTTGCCGTCGAACTTGTCCATCACCACCTCGTGCGAGGTGAATTTTCCATCCGCCGGCCAACGCGTGACGCGTCGATTGCCGCCCTCGCACTGAATCAGCCGCCCCTGTGGGTCGAACGTCGTGCCGTTGCCTTCGCCGGTATTCTCGCGCAGCAATTCGGCCGGGCCGCCAGGCTTTAGTCGGTAGAATTTCGACTCCCGCACATCGACGAAATAATAGAACCCGTCGGGGTGATAGAGCGGCCCTTCGGTGAAGGTGAAACTGGTCGCGAGGCGTTGGGGCTCGCCGTCGAGAAGGTCGTCGAGGCCGGGCATGGTTTCCTCCTATTATTTTCGCATCCCGGCGAAGGCCGGGACCCATTTCCGCCATGGGTCCCGGCCTTCGCCGGGAAGGTACTAACTAATGGTAATACGCAAAAACCACCGGCGAGACGAACGCCCAGCATTCGAGGAACGTCGCCTTGTCGGGCTTGCGGCCGAGGGCTTCCATCGCGCCCAGGAGGCAGAACCAGTTGAGCACTTCGTGCTGACCCGATGCCTCGATCTGGTCGGTCTTGTACCCGTGCCATTTGGCGTAGTCGCCCGCTTCGAGCGCGTCGTAAAGCGCGCGGTCGGCGGCGACGTCGGGCCACAGCTGCCAGTTCTTCTCGGTCAGGAACGAGTGCGACCACGATGACGACGCCATCAGCGCGACACGCCACGGGCTCTCGGCCATGATCTTCGCCGTCGCGGCGCCGACCTGCATGCAGCGATGCGGGTTCGGGCCCGGCGGGTCGAGGTTGCCGATCTCGTCCTTCATCGCCAGCGGCAGGCGCAGCCCGCGCGCCGCGTTGACCCGGCGGCCGTAGCAATTGACGCTGAACTGCACCAGCGGATAGTCGAAGCCGCGCCGCTCGTCGTCGAGCAACAGCACCGTGTTCTCGAACGCGTGCCCCATCTTGTGGTGCAGCGACTTATAGGCATAGCCGACATCGATCCCGACCTCGATCAGTTTCGAGGCGAGGTACTTGCCGGCCTCCTTGTGGCCGCGCACGCGGAAACTCTTGTCCTTGGGCTCGTTCCACGGGTTGTCGGGCGAGCGGCGATGCGCCCAGGGCTGGATGTCCTGATCCTCGTACGCCAGCACCGCGAAAGGCGGGACGATGTCCTCCTTGAAATTCTCGTACTGGTCGTCGCCCCACATGACGATGAGGTCCGGCTTGAAATCGTCGAGCCGCTGGCGCGCCTCGGCGAAATGCTGGCGATAGACCTCGCGGTAGCGCGCCGCGGTCGAGGCGCCCCAATCATTGCCCAGCTCGGCGCGCAGCTGCTCGGGCCATGATGCCGGGTTTTTCATCTCCTCGGGCATCGCCGGATCGTCGAGCGAGGCCTTCATCATGCCGGTCCACTCTTCGTTCCGGCGCAGCATCACCGGCCGGTGGGTGCAGCCGACCCCCAGGATTTCAGCCATTGTTTTCTCCTTTCCTTTACCCATCATGGCCGGGCTTGTCCCGGCCATCCACGTGGATCCCCGGGACAAGCCCGAGGATGACGATTGAGGGGTTATCTTCGGTCTTCCGGCACCACGATATTGAGCAGCCGTGCCGCATTGCGACCGAGGATCGCGCGGCGCTCGTTGTCGTCGAGGCCCGTGGCACCCTCAACAAAGCCGATCGGATCGACCTCGCCCATATCGGCCGGATAATCGGTGCCCATCAGCACATGGTCGGCGCCGTATTCGTCGACCAGGTATTCGAGCTGGGGGTGGGTGTAGACGATCGTGTCGAAATAGAGCCGCTTCAGGTACGTCGTCGGCATGTGGCGCAAGCAGGTGCAGGTGTCGGGCCGCGCCGAGGCGGCGTGGTCGATCCGCCCCGAATAGGCCGGCAGATAGCCGCCGCCATGCGACAGCACCAATTTCAAATTCGGGCAATCCTGCAACACGCCGCCAAAGATCAGGTGATGCACCGCGACCGTGGTGTCGAGCGGGTTGCCGATGATGTTGGTGAAATAGTGGTCGCGGAACCGGCTCGCCTCGGGAAACCCGGTCGGGTGCATGAACAGCACGAGGCCCAATTCCTCGGCGCGCTGGAAGATCGGCCGGAAGCGCGGTTCGGAGAGATCGGCGCCGGCGACATTGGTGGCGATCTCGATGCCGCGCAGCCCCAGCGATTTGTGCAGCCGTTCAAGTTCGGCGACCGCCAATTCTGGCGCCTGGAACGGCACCGTGCCGAGCCCGACAAACCGGTCGGGGTGCTTGCCGCAGATGTCGGCGATGTTGTCGTTGATCAGCTTGGCAGTGGCGATGCCGAGATCGGCGGGGATGCTGTAGAAGGTCTGCGCTGGCGACGGGGTGATCGCCTGGATGTCGATCCCCATCAGGTCCATGTCGGCGAGGCGCTTCTCGATCGAGGTGAATTGCACGCGGGTGCGGCGCGCCTGCTCGCGGTTGGTCTCGCGGGTCAGCTCGTTGGCGAATTGGTGGCGCGGCTGCCAGTCCATCGTCAGCCCCGCGCCGGCGACCATCCCCTCGGCCTTTTCGGTCAACAGATGACAGTGGATGTCGATCGTGAACCACTTGCCGCGGCCGTGCGCTGGCCCCGGAAACCGACCCGGGATCGGTCGCCCTTCCGGCAGGCATTTGAACAGCATCGACGATACCCTCCCCGCGATTTTCCCAATCCTACTCCGTTACGCCGGCATCTCCAGAAGGTTGCCAAGTCCGGGCAGCCGGTCCTTGGCTCCCAGCGCCCGCATCATCGCCCACAGCGCCGCCTGGTTGGTGGTGATCACCGGTTTCTTGAATTCGCGCTCCCACGCTGGGATCGAGTCCATCGTCGGGAAATTGCCGCCGGGGACGATAAACGCCTCGATCTCGGGCCGGTCGATGCGGGCAAAGGCGTCGCGCGCATTCTCCGGGCCGAGCTTGCCGATCATATAGGAATCCTTCGCCGCAAAGCCCTCGAGCGCGGCAATCTTGAGCCCGTGCTTGCCCTCAAAATAGTGCCGGGCGCGGCCATTGACCTCGTCCGAATAGGGCGAGACCAGCGCGACATGCCGTGTGCCGAGTGCCCGCGCCGCTTCCCCGACCGCATTGGCCGAGGTGATCGCCGGCACCCCCGAGGCCCCGGTGATGCGCGCGATCGTAGTGTCGTCGTAATCGTCGGCGAAGAGGCTCGCCGAGGTCTGCACTAGGATGATCAGCTCGACCCGCGCAGTGCCCAAAAGCTTCGACTGGTACTCGACATCGGCGTCGAGCGGCGGCGAAAACGGCGACTTGCCGTGGCTCTGGCTCAAGACGCGCGCGTAATGCGCCTGCCATTCGGGGGGTAGCAGGCGAGTATATTCGATCTCGACCGTGGTGTTGGTCGAGGGGATCAGGACGCCGAAATGCCGGGTCATGGGGCGGGCCTTTCGCTTCGATACACTCCGATCATACTCTGACAGAGGCCGCGCCGCCGCGCCAAAGGAGATCGACAAATGGCCATTCCGATCCGCCTGACCTGCGCCGATTACCCGCGGCTGGCGCCGCTGATGATCGGCGACGTCAAACCCGAGGGCGTCGACCTCACCATGATCCACGGCACCGGCGGGTCGTGGAACGCGCGCGCCGAGAATATCGGCAAGGCGACCTCTGGCCTCGAAATCGATGGCGGCGAGGCATCGATGGCCGGGCATCTGCGGCGCATCGACAATGGCGACCGTAGCTTTGTCGGCCTGCCGGTGTTTCCGCTGCGGAACTTCACCGGCCGCGACCTTTACGTCCGCAATGACGGCGCGATCCGCGCGCCGGCCGACCTCATCGGCAAGCGGGTGGGCATGTACGATTGGGTCGCGAGCGGCTCGATCTGGTACCGCCATTTCCTCCATTTCATCGGCGTGCCGCCCTCGCGGCTCGAATGGTGGATCGGCGATGTCGACAAGGGCTGGACCGCGAGCCACCATGCCCAGCTGCCGGAGGGCGTGCACCCGGTGGCCGAAGGACGTTTCCTCTCCGAGATGCTGCTCGCTGGCGACCTCGAAGCGATCTACAGCCCGCCCAAGCCCGCGCGCTTTATCCCAAGGACGGGCCGATCGTGCGTCTTTTCCCGGATTGCCGCGCGGTCGAGCGCGAGTATTTCCGTGCGACTGGGGTCTATCCGCCGCAGCACCTCATCGTGCTGCGGCGAGGTGTGGGAACGCAATAAATTTCTCGCGCGCAGCCTGACCGACGCGTTCATCCGCTCCAATGCGATGTTCGCGGCGGCGCAGCGCAATTTCCCCTACGCCGCGCCGTGGCTCGACTGCGAGCTCGAGGAAACCGAGGCGTTGATGGGCGCCGATTTCTACCAGGACGGCTATGAGCGCAACCGCGAGACGGTCGAGGCCTTCTGCCGGCAGGCGTTCGATCTCGGCATCACCAAGCGGCGGATCACCGCCGAGGAATACTTCGCCGAATTCCTCGAAAGCTGAGCGGCACTACGGTTATGCTGTGAAAACCGAGACAGCGAGGGTCGTTCCGATGTCCGTGACCGAAGCCGATATCCTGACCCCGGCGCGGCCTCAGCCGCGGCGGAAGCCGGTCGAAGGCCCCTCGGCCTGGGTCGGCGCGGAGATGAAGCAGCGCGAGGAGGAGTGGACCTACCGTCTGTCGCCGCCGCAGCTCGACGAGATCGATGCGGCGGCGACGGCGGTGCGTGCCCGCGGCCTCGACCTCGCCGATATCAGCCGCGCGGATTTTCCGCTGCCGACTTTGGGGCCGGTGCTCGACCGGCTGCGCGGCGAGGTGCTCGACGGGCGCGGCTTTGTGCTGGTGCGCGGAATGCGGGTCGAAGATCGGCCGATCGCCGAGACCGCCACGGCTTATTGGGGGGTCGGCGCCTATTTCGGCGGCGCGCGGTCGCAAAACGCCAAGGGGCATCTGCTCGGGCATGTCTACGACCTCGGCCAGGGGCTCAGCGCGACCAACCCGCTGCTGCGCAGCTACGCGACCGCAGAGGGCCAGAAATTCCACATCGATCGCTGCGATGTCGTCGCGCTGCTGTGCCTGCGGCGCGCCAAGTCGGGCGGGCTGTCGACGATCGTCAGCTCGATGACCCTGCACAATGTGATGGCTCAGCGCCGCCCCGATCTCCTGGAGCGGCTCTACCAGCCGTTCCCGACCGATCGCCGCGGCGAGGTGCCGGAGGGCAAGGGCCCGTTCTACGAGGCGCCGGTGTTCAACGAATACGGCGGCAACCTCTCGGTGCTGTATTCGCGGCTGCATATCGGCTCGTCGCAGCGCTTTCCCGAGGCGCGGCGTCTCACCCCGGAGGATTTTGAAGCACTCGACATGTTCGGCGAGCTGGCCGGAGATCCCGAATTGCGGCTCGACATGGATTTTCAGCCCGGTGACATCCAGTTCCTCCACAACCACACGATCCTGCACGCCCGCTCGGGTTACGAGGATTGGCCCGAAATCGAGCGCAAGCGGCACCTGCTGCGCCTGTGGCTGTGCCCGCCGGACGCGCGCCCTCTGCCGCCGGTCTTCGCCGAAGTCTATGGCCGCACCGACATCGGCGACCGCGGCGGCATCATCTGCCCGGGAACCCGCCTACACGCGCCGCTCGAGCCCGGCTGAGCAAGCTACGACGCGTCCAGCGCAGCGACAAAATCGCCGATGGTTTCGGCGATCGGGCGGTAGAGGATCGTCTCGTTGGTGTGGAGCGCAAACTCGGCGCCCGCCGCGCCGGCTCGCCGTGTGGGGCGGATCGCGATGCCGCGCTCGGCGAGGCGCTCGGGCAGCGATGAGGCGGCCGCGCCGCGCACCCGCATCAGGGTGACGTTGGTCGCCAGCCCCGAGCGGTCGATCGTGACGCTTGGATGCTCGCGCAACGCGGCGAACAGCGTTTCGGCCGCGGCGACCGCCCGCCCGAACCGCTCGGCGAAGCCGTCGAGGTAGTGGAGCGCGACGGCCGCGTCGGGCCAGCCGCGCGGCAGGCTGCCGCCGAACATGCGCCGCTGGTGGTAAAGCCCATCGAGCAGGTCGCGCGGCCCGGCGAGGATCGCGCCGTTCGCCGCGTTCAGATATTTCCACAGCGACGCATAGACCGTGTCGAACAGCGCGGCGGTGGCGGCCGGCGCGATCCCGGTATAGGCGGCTTCGAGCAGCAGCCGCGCACCGTCGAGATGCAGACCGATGCCGCGCCGCCGCGCGAAGGCGGAAATCGCCGCCAGCTCCGCGGGGTCGAACGCCTCGCCGGCGACGCGGCGCACCGGCGTTTCGAGCGAGAACGCGCCGACCGGCACCGCGACCCGCGCCTCCGGCGCTCCGGCCACGGCCGCTTCGATCTCGGCCTGGGTGATGGTTGCGCGGCCGGGGGCGAGCGGCACCAGGGTGAGCCCGCTCAGCTGCTGCGCGCAATCGCCCTCGTCGTTGTAGAGGTGGCTTTCCGCCTGGACCAGCACGCGCCGGCCACTGCGCGTCAGCAGCCGCACCGCCAGGTGGTTGGCCAGCGTGCCGGTTGGCAGGAACACTGCCGCTTCCTTGCCGAGCAGCGCCGCCATCCGCGCTTCCAGCTCGGCCACCACCCCGCCGCGCGAATAGTCGTCGGTGTCGATGCCGCGGGCCTCGGCGATCTCGCCGAGCAGCCGTGCATAGGCGGCGGGCGACAGACCGAGCCCGTCGGAGCGGAACTGGACGATCCGGTCTTTGCTCATGGCGTGCCGAATGTATCCTTCGCGAAGCCGATCAGCACGCGCAGATACGCCTCGCCATCCGCGGGAAAATGGTCGACCCCGATCCGCAGTCGGTAATCGTGCGCGTATTCGGAAAGCTCGGCCATGCCGTCGAACTCGTCGAGCCAGCCGCAGATCGCCTGGTATTCGCGGTAGGCGGGCGAGCCGGCGAGAGCGCGCAGATCGTCGGCGAGCTTTTGCAGCAGTTTGGCCGCGCCCGCGCTCACCTCATCAGCCGGGTCTTCGCCGAGCTTTTTGATCCGCCAATCGGCGGCGCGCTCCAGTTCGACCGCTTCGAGCGGGTCGTTCTCGGCCATCGGCGGCTCCTCGTTCCGTCGCGGCGGAAACTGATCTAGCATAAGCCCAATCGCGCCAACCGGGAGATGCCGAGATGCCGTCATTGCCGCTCAACGGGTTCACCGTACTCGATCTGACCGCCCACCGCGCCGGGCCGACCGCGGTGCGTCAGCTCGCCGATTGGGGCGCCGACGTCATCAAGATCGAGCAGCCGGGCGAGCAGACCGACGCCACCGGCAGCCGGCGCGACGGTCCCGACTTCCAGAACCTCCACCGCAACAAGCGCTCGATCACGCTCAATCTCAAGAGCAAGGAAGGGCACGAGATCTTCATGACGATGGCGAAGAAGGCCGATGTCATCGTCGAAAACTTCAAATCGACCGTGAAGCACCGGCTCGGCATCGACTACGAGGCGGTCAGGAAAATCAACCCGCGCATCGTCTACGGCAGCATCTCCGGCTTCGGCCAGGACGGGCCTTATGAGGGCCGCGCCGGGGTCGATCAGATCGCCCAGGGGATGGGCGGCCTGATGTCGATCACCGGCCATCCCGGGCAGGGTCCGACCCGGGTCGGCATCGCGATCAACGACACCTCGGCCGGCATCCTCTTGGCCAACGGCATCACCCTCGCGCTACTCGCGCGCGAGCGCACCGGCGAGGGGCAATGGGTCCACACCTCGCTGCTCGAGGCGCAGATCTTCATGCTCGACTTCCAGGCCTCGCGCTACACGATGAAGGGTGAGGTCGCCAAGCAGGAGGGCAATTTCCACCCGACCTCGCCCGGCACCGGCATGTTCCAGACCGCCGACGGGTTCATCAACATCGCCGCCTCGGGCGACAGCCTGTGGAAGAAATTCTGCGAGGTCGCGGGCGACAAGGACCTCCAGACCAACCCCGATTTCGCCACCGTGGTGTCGCGCGGCAAGAACCGCCCGGCGTTGATCGCCCACCTCAACGACATCGTGCGCTCGAAGCCGAGCAAGTTCTGGGTCGACGAACTGAGCAAGGCCGGCGTCCCGTGCGGCCCGATCAACACGATCGACCAGGTCTTCGCCGACCCGCAGGTCAAGCATCTCAAGATCGTGCGCCCGGTCGATCACCCGACGATCGGCACCTTCGACATCATCGGCCAGCCGATCCACATGAGCGCCTACCCGCAACCCGAACGCCTCAAGCCCACCCCCGACCAGGGCCAGCACACCGACGAAATCCTGCGCGAACTCGGCTACGACGCCGCGGCGATCAAGGGCCTGCATGAAAAGGGTGCAGTGTAGGCTAAGGGTTCACGGCTTCCGCCGTCACCCTTCCAAGCGCATACGTTCGGTTCCGGTTGTATTAACAACTCCAAAACCGATGACTTCACAGCCCAAGGCAGCTGGGCACCTCCAAAAACCTGGCAGTTTTGGTCGGTTCGTGATTCGATTCACCGGGTTCGCGACGGGGGTGGCGGATGCGGGGTCAGGCTGGATTTTTCGACGTTGAGGAGCGGCTGAAGG
>Ga0181521_10000310_pt1 | contig 58691 bp, 46 predicted proteins | sample PEATcosm2014_Bin_32_FD_119764 | JGI IMG/M metagenome (GOLD analysis project Ga0181521, IMG submission 119764) | Peatland microbial communities from MTU Mesocosm Facility, Houghton, MI, USA - PEATcosm2014_Bin02_60_metaG | ecosystem: Environmental > Terrestrial > Soil > Wetlands > Peat | place... | reverse complement strand
TTTCTGGTCGGCGAGCACCTCATGCGCTCGCCGGACCCCGCCGCCGCGCTGGGCAAGTTGGCCGCGTCATGATGCTCAAGATCTGCGGCATCACCAATCCCGAAGACGCGCAGGCCGCCATGGATGCCGGCGCCGGCGCCATCGGCTTCAACTTCTATCCGCGCAGCCCGCGCTACATCGCTCCCGAGCGAGCCTGCGCCATCGCCACGGCCGCCGGCATTTGGCGCGTGGGGGTATTCGTCAACGAACCGCGCGCCCATGTGGAACAGGTCGCCCGCGTGGCCGCGCTGGACGTCGCGCAGCTTCACGGCGACGAATCGCCCGCCGACTATCCCGCCACGCTGCCCGTCTGGAAAGCCGCCCGCGTGACTGCCGGCTTCGATTTCACGCCCTTCGAAAGCTGCCCCGCCGAGGCCATCCTGCTGGATGGCCCCGCCGCCGAACTCTACGGCGGCGCCGGCCTCGCCTTCGATTGGACCGTCGCCAGCGCACTCCGCAAGCGCATCATCCTGGCCGGCGGCCTGGATGCTTCCAACGTCGCCCGCGCCGTGAAGCTCGCCCATCCCTGGGGGGTCGACGCCTGCTCCAAAATCGAATCGTCGCCCGGGAAAAAGGACCACCGGAAGATGAGGGAATTTCTGCAAGCCGCCCGGGAGGCGCTCCGATGAGCGAAACAACCGCCGGTCCAGAACGGCGGCGCTACTCCCAACCCGACGCCGGCGGCCACTTCGGACCCTATGGCGGACGCTATGTCCCCGAAGTCCTCATGGCTCCCATCGAGGAGCTGGAAGCCGCCTACCTGGCTGCCCGCGAAGATCCCGCTTTTCAAGCCGAGCTCGCCGACCTGCTCCACAATTACGCCGGCCGTCCCACCGCGCTCTCCTTCGCGCGCCGCCTCAGCGAATCTCTGGGCGGCGCGCAAATCTGGCTCAAGCGCGAAGACCTGCTGCACACCGGCGCGCACAAGATCAATAACAGCCTGGGCCAGGCGCTGCTCGCCCGCCGCATGGGCAAGCGGCGCATCATCGCCGAAACCGGCGCCGGCCAGCACGGCGTCGCCACCGCGACCGCCTGCGCCCTGTTCGGCCTCGAGTGCATCGTCTACATGGGCGAAGAGGACATGCGCCGCCAGCGCCTGAACGTTTTCCGCATGCGTCTCCTGGGCGCGAAAGTCGTTCCCGTCACGGCCGGCAGCCGCACGCTCAAAGACGCCATCAGCGAAGCCATGCGCGATTGGGTCACCAACGTCGCCGATACTTACTACCTGCTCGGCTCGGCTCTCGGCTCCCATCCCTACCCCATGATGGTGCGCGATTTTCAAAAGGTGATCGGGGAAGAAGCGCGCGCGCAAATTCTGGAACGCGCCGGCCGCCTGCCCGATGCGGTCTTCGCCTGCGTGGGCGGCGGCAGCAACGCCATCGGCATTTTCCACGCCTTCATTCCGGACACCGCCGTACAATTGATCGGCATCGAAGCCGGCGGCCGCGGCAATGCCGTGGGCGATCACGCCGCGCGTTTCCGCGGCGGCGCGCCGGGCGTTCTGCAAGGCGCATACAGCTACGTGCTGCAGGACGAAAACGGCCAGATCGCGCTCACTCACTCGGTTTCCGCCGGTCTCGATTACCCCATGATCGGCCCCGAACACGCGCGCCTGCACGATCTCCAGCGCGCCCAATACGTGGCCGCTTCCGATTCCGAAGCGCTCGACGCCGCGGTGCTTCTCTCGCGCACCGAGGGCATTATTCCCGCGCTCGAAAGCTCCCACGCCATCGCCGAAGCCGTCAGGCGCGCTCCCGCCGCCGCCGGCCGGATCTTCCTCGTCAACCTCTCCGGCCGCGGCGACAAAGACATCGATATCTATCGCGAAAACCTGAAGGACCTGGACGGGCAATGACGCGCATCGGCCGCCTCTTCGAAAATCTCAAGCGCCATGGCCGCAAGGGCCTCATCGCCTACCTCACCGCCGGCGATCCCCGCCCGGATCGCACTCCCGCGCTGGTGGAAGCCCTGGTGCGCGGCGGCGCCGATCTGATCGAGCTGGGCGTGCCCTTCTCCGACCCCATAGCCGACGGTCCCGTGATCCAGCGCGGCGGCGAGCGCGCTCTCAGGGCCGGCACCAGCCTGAAGACCGTACTCGAAATCGCCGCCCGCATTCGCGAAACCAGCGAAGTCCCGCTACTCCTGTTCACCTATCTCAACCCGGTGGTCCGCTACGGCCTGGAAAAGCTGGCCGCCGATGCCGCCGCCCGCGGAATCGATGGCTGCCTCCTCACCGATGCTTCCGTCGAAGAAGCCCACGACTACGCCGGCGCCATGCACCGCCATGGCCTCGATACGGTTTTTCTGGCCGCTCCCACCAGCACGCCGCGCCGTTTGAAACTGGTCGCCGAATACTCCACCGGCTTCGCTTATCTGGTCTCGCGCACGGGCGTCACCGGCGAACGCGATTCGCTCTCCGCGGCGGTCGGCCCGCTGGTTCGCTCGATGCGCGAGATCACCGATCTGCCGCTCGCCGTGGGCTTCGGCATTTCCCGCCCCGAGCACGTTGCCGAGCTGGGCCGCCAGGTGGAAGCCGTGGTTGTGGGCAGCGCCTTCGTCCACCTGATCGAGCGCAATCTCGACAATCCTTCGCTCGAAATACAACTGGAATCCTTCACCCGGGAATTGAAACATGGATTTGGTGCCGGAGCATGACCGAAGACGAAGCTCGCCAGAAACTCGAGGAATTCCGCGTAATGGTAGATGATGTCGATCGCCGCCTGGTCGCCCTGCTCAACGAACGCACCGCCGTGGTTCACGATATCGGACGCGTCAAACGCGAAGTCCGGCTGCCGGTTTACGAGCCCAAGCGCGAAGACCAGGTCTTCGCCAACATTACCGCCTGCAATCAAGGCCCGCTCGCCGCGGACGCCGTCAAGCGCATCTTCGAGCGCATCATCGACGAGATGCGCTCCATCCAGCGCGCCAAAATGGAAAGCGAGGGAGCGTAACCCATGCTGATCGTCATGCAAAAGGACGCCACCGAGCTCGAAATCCAGTCGGTCATCGACCGCATGATCGATATGGGCTTCAACGTTCATCGCTCCACCGGCGTCATTCACACGGTCCTCGGCGGCGTAGGCGGCAAGCCGGAGTTCGATCTGGAAGTCTTCGAGGTCATGGCGGGCGTCAAGGAAGCCCACCGCATCGTCTCGCCCTATAAGCTGGCCAGCCGCACTTTCCGCCCCGCCGGCACGGTCGTCAAAGTCGGGCAGGTGGAAATCGGCGGCCCGCGCATCGTGGTCATGGCCGGCCCGGCCACCGTCGAAAGCGCGGAGCAGATCGAGCGCTGCGCGCAGATTGCCGCGGCCGGCGGCGCCCAGGTCCTGCGCGGCGCCGCGGCCGGCGAAGAGCGCCTCCAACTGCTGCGGCAGGCCGCCGATCGCCAGCGTCTCTTAGTCGTCAGCGAGGTGCTGGACGCCTCGCAGATCCCTCTCGTCTCGCGCTACGCCGATATCCTGCAGGTGGGCGCGCGCAATATGCAGAACCTCGATCTCCTGCGCGAGCTGGGCGCGCAGCGCAAACCGGTCCTCCTCAAACGCGGCATTTCCGCTACCATCGAAGAGTTGCTCCTGAGCGCCGAACAGATTCTCTCCGGCGGCAATTACGACGTCATTCTCTGTGAACGCGGCATCCGCACCTTCGAAACTTACACCCGCTACACCATGGATATCTCCGCCATCCCGGTAGTGAAGAAACTTTCCCACCTACCCATCGTCGCCGACCCTTCGCACGCCACCGGCCGCCGCGACAAGGTGCCTCCCATGGCTCGCGCCGCCGTGGCTGCCGGCGCCGACGGCTTGCTGATCGAAGTCCACCCCGATCCCGACCACGCCCTCAGCGACGGCGCCCAATCGCTGGATCCCGGGCAATTTGAAGAACTGATGGCGCAACTCCGCCAAATCGCCGGCGCCGTGGACCGGAGCCTCGCCCATCCGCATGCCTGACCACACCCTCACCATCGTCGGCGCCGGCCTGATCGGCTCCTCCTTCGGGCTCGCCCTGCGCCGCGCCGGTTTCACCGGTCCCATCGTCGGCGTCAGCTCTCCGCCGGCGGCCGCTGCCGCCCTGGCCGCGGGCGCCATCGATCGCGCCGCTCCGCTTGCCGAAGCCGTCGCCGATGCCGATCTGGTTTTTCTCGCCCAACCGATCGGCCGCATCCTCGATACGCTCCGCCGCCTCGATCCCCTCCTCAAGCCCGGCGCGCTGGTCACCGATGCCGGCAGCACCAAGTGCGAAATCGCCGATCTCGGCCTGCGGACCATTCGCCGCGGCCGCTTCCTGGGAGGCCATCCCATGGCCGGCAAGGAAAAGCGCGGCGCCGCCGCCGCCGAAGCCTCTCTTTTCCAAGGCTGCGCCTGGGTGCTCACACCCGAAGATCCCGCCGATCTCGAGGCCCCGTCCGTCAAGCAATTCGTGCACTGGCTGCACCAGATCGGCGCGCGCCCCATCTGGATGGATCCCGCGGAGCACGACCGCGTCGTGGCCCTCACATCCCATCTCCCCCAACTGGCCTCGACCGCTCTCGCCGCCACCATCGCCGAGAACCTTCAGCCTGCCGCCCGCATCGATGTCGCCGGCCCCGGCCTGGCCGATATGACCCGCCTGGCAGCCAGTTCCTACGAGCTGTGGCGCGATATCGTCGCCACCAACACCGAGTGCATCGACCGCGCTCTGGCCGCCTATATACAAAAACTCGAGCATATGCGCGAGAATCTAAGAACCCGGCAACTTCAACAGGAATTTTCGAGCGGCGCGGCGCTGACCGCGAGATTGCGGCGGATGGGCTAACCCCGTGCGCCAATTTAGGATAAACTACGCTTAGGCTAATGGCCACTGATCTACCGCCCACGGATCCCGCGGTCCCCGAGCGGTACCCCCGGCGCTCCACGGCGCGGCGCACCTTCCGGTCCGCTGCTCCGAACGCCGGTTTTAAGGATTACAACATGGAACAGAAATTGAAGATCGCCGTGTTCATCGATTTCGACAATATCGAAATCGGAGTGAAGTCCACGCTGCACCGCGAGTTTGACGTGGCTGCGGTTTTGGACGCGCTCAAGGAACGCGGCGAAATCGTCACCAAGTTCGCTTACGCCAACTGGGGGCGGCAGGAATCCGCCACGCGCGCACTCTCCGAGCACGCAGTACAGATGGTGCAGCGCGATCCGTCGCCCCGCGGCGACAAAAACGGCGCCGATATCAACCTCGCGCTGGACGCCCTGGAAATGGCGTTCACGCACGATCACATCAACGCGTTTGCGATTGTCTCCGGCGATAGCGATTTCATCGCCCTCGTTAACAAGCTCAAGCAGTACGATAAGCGCATTTTCGTGGTGGGCGGCCGGGCCTTCACCAGCACCATTTTGCAAAAGAACTGCCACGAATTCGTCGCCTACGAATCCATCATCGACGAGCCGCGCACTCGTCCCAGCTCCCAGCAGCACCAGCCGCAGCCGCAGCCGCAACCGGCTCAACAGCCGCCGCAGCCGGCTCAACAGCCGCAGGCGTCGCCGCAGCCCTATGGCGATCGTCCCCCGCAGCAGCAGCAGCAACAACCGCCGCGCCAGCAGCAGCACAAGCGCGTGGCCCTCGATCTGGCCCAAGCCATGCCGCTGGTGGAGCGCGCCCTCGGCGTTCTCGAGCGCCGCGAAGTGCGCCCCCAGCTTGGCCTGCTCAAGAGCACCATGCTGCAGCTCGATTCCACTTTCAACGAGAAAGCCTACGGCGCCAGCTCCTTCACCGATTTCGTCGAGAAGCTGCAGAAGGCCGACTTCGTCGAAGTCACCGGCGGCGAAGGCCGCTACATGATCCGCATGCGCGGCGGCGCGGTTCCCGAAAAACCCGGCCACAAAGCCGAAGAGGCCATCCCGCTCCTGCGCGACGTGCTGGAAAGCCATCGCATGGATGTGGACGACGGCGCCTTCGCCGACGATCTCGCCGAGTGGGTTCGCCAGGATCAGCCGGGCTTCGACTGGCGCGCATACGGCTTCCAGGAATTCAGCGAGCTGCTGAATTACGCGCAGGACAAGGGCCTGGTGCGCATTCAGGCCGACCAGGATAAAGGACTCACCGTCTTTCTCGGCGCCGAGTTCCATCCCCCCGCTCCGCCGCCCGAACCGGAACCCGTCGCTCCCGTGGAAGAGGAAGAGATCGATGAGCCTCAGCCCATCGTCCCCGGCCAGCCCACCGCTACCGGCGAAATCCCCGAGCCGCTGCCCACTCCCAAGCCGCAGCGCCGTCCGCGCGCTCCGCGCAAACAATCCGCCGACGGCGGACCGAAGAAGCGCAGCACCTCGCCGCGTCCCCGCAAAAAGGTGTAAGGCCGTTGTAGGGCAGGTTGGCAACCTGCGCGCCGGTTGCTTACCGGCGCAATGCGGCGGGCGGGTTACCAACCCGCCGCAGGTTAACAACCTGCCCTACAATCTCAGCGTGAACGTTGCAAAACACGGAAATGGAACATGAGCGCTGGTGGAAGACTTCGTGCGGCAGGCCGGCGCCGTGGAGCGGCCGGCGGCAAGCGCGTCAAGGAGATCGCGCACGCGCTGGGGATCAACGCCAAAACCGTGGAATCGCACCGCCAGAACATCATGGACAAGCTGGAGATCCACAGCACCATCGAGCTCACCCGTTACGCGCTGCGCAAAGGGCTGACGTCGATCTAACCTCAGCCGGCGGGCGACCCGCGCAGCAAACCGAAACGCTTGCCGGCGATATCCACGATCACCGTGTAGCGGCCGTCGAAGAGCACGTTCCCCACCAGCCCGGTGGCCACGGAGGAGTACTGATCGAAATCCAGATTCGGCGGCGGAGAAGGTATGAAGTAGACCAGCGGCTGAAACAGGCAGGCGCTGCCCATACAAAGTGCGCCTTCGATGGGCGCCCCCAGCGCGACTATTTCCTTTCCCCAGGCGTTCGCCCTCACCACCGTATTCGCCGGATCGTCCGGCTGGCGATGCGTCCATTCCATCCACCGTTGCCGGCCCGTCAGCAGAGGAACCATGCTCGACCCGGTATCGAAGAACAAGTTGGGTTCCTCCCGTCCGTTGATGCGGGCCGCCAGCATCACGTGGCCATACTGGAATTTCAGCGGAAGGTATTCGACGCCGCGCCACAGCGTGTCCGGCAAGGCCGCGCCCTTTCCCAGAATCGCCAGCCTGCCCTTCACGAAATCCAGGACCAGAATCCGCCGCTCGAAGAAACTGCTGCCGATGGCGCCCAGATGCCCCGCCCCGGGTGCATCCCCTCGAAATCCGAATCGTTCGTCCTCGAACGGCCGCCGCGCAATGGCGCCGCTTGTCACAACGCCGTTCCGGCCGCCCGAGCCGTACAGGACTGACGAATAGGCGCCCAGATCGAGCTGCATCAAGCCATGGCCGGAACCCTTCAACTCCACGTCCGCCATCAACGCCGCATGCTCCACCACGCGGCCATTCACGTTCATGGGCTCCCACCCCATGCGCGACCAGCGGATTTGATTGTCCTCGGGCGCTGCCGGGGAGGGCCGCAGCATCAACCATGCCGCCAGCGCGCCCAGGGCCAGCCCGTACAGCCAAACCCCTCGCGTCCATTTATCTCTAAACATGCGCCGCTCGCATTTGCCGCTCCCATTCCAGGCCGGCCAGATACCACGAAGCTCCATAAAGCAGCGCGGCAGCCGCCAGAAAACCCGCGCCGGCGCGCAATTCCCCTACTCCGGCAATCAATGCGCCGACCCCTTGCACCAACGCCATCCAGAACTTCGTGCCGCTAAAGCGCCAGCGATCGAGCGGCGCGCGCCAGCGCACCGAGGGGTAGTGTCCGACAGCCAGCGCGGTCAACCCGAAAGCCAGGCACGGCAACACGCTGAGCGGCGCCGCCAGGAGCAACAACACAGCCAGGAAGGAAATATCCTTCGCCAGTAAGATCCGCCGCCCGGGCATGGGCAACAGACGGTAGCGCGTGATCGCCGAACCGGCCGCATCCAGACCGAACAGGCACTGCCCGTAAGCGCTCAACGCCAACGCGATCAAAAGCGAAAGGATGCCCAGCGCATCCTGGCCGGGATGCGGTGTGCGCATGCGATACACGGCGCCGCCCAGCGCCAGCGCCAGCGCGAGGTAAAAATCCAGCGTGCTGAAGATCTGCCGCAGGTTGGCGCGCACCAGCAGCGCCAGCGCGCCGGGAAGCGCCGGCCAGCGCGCCCCGCCACGCCCGTGCCGCCGCACTGCCGGCGCCGCCAATTGCACCGCCGCCGCCGCTAACATGACGAACAGCCCCATGGCCGGCCGGCGGGTTTTGAAAAGAACCGCGCCCAAGACCGCCAGCCACAGCGTGGGCGCCAGCGCGATGCCGCCCAGCCGCAGCGCCATTCGCCGGCCGGGCGAGAGCGGCCACAGCGCCATCCTCACGCGCGGAATGCGGTCCAATGGATCCGAGGAAAGTGGCAGCAGCAGCAGCGCGCCCACCAGCACGAGGAGCGGTTCGGCCGCCTTCGGCTCCATCCCCCTCTCGCCCGCCACGATCAGCGCCACAAACAGGAAGAAGTTATTGACCTTGACGCCGCCCAGGCCGGCCGCTTCGCGCCGCAGCGAGCGGCGCACCGCATTCAGTATGTCGAGCGTGGCGGCCCGCGGCGGCACAAAAGCCCTGCGCTAGTGGCGCGCCCCGGTGAGTACGTAGTACGGTTTGCCTACTTCCTGAGCGTCCACCACCGCCACCGCGGCCACGTGCACGATGTCGTTCACTTCCGAACCGCGCTGTAAAACGTGGACCGGCTTGGAGAGGCCGGTGAGCAGCGGGCCCACCAACTCCGCGCCGCCGATCCGCTGCAGCAGCTTGTAGGCGATATTGCCGGCTTCCAGATTGGGGAAGATCAGCACATTGGCGCCGCCCTTCAAGGTGCTGAAGGGATAGGTTTCGTCGATGATTTGCGGAACCACCGCGGTATCCGCCTGCATTTCGCCGTCGATCATCAGCCCGGGGGCGTGCTGCCGCACCAGGTCCACCGCGCGCCGCACCTTTTCCGCCAGCGGATGCCGCGTGCTGCCGAAGTTGGAAAAGGAAAGCATGGCCACGCGCGGCTCCTGGTTGAAGCGGTGCGCTTTCTCGGCCGTCATGATGGCGATCTCCGCCAGGTCTTCGGCCGTGGGCTCGATATTCACGGTGGCGTCGGCCAGGAAATAAATGTCGCTCTTGGGAGTGATCAGAACGTACACGCCGGCCACGCGTTTCAGCTCCGGGCGGACGTCGATCACCTGCAGCGCCGGCCGGATGGTATCCGGATAGTGCGTGGTCAACCCGCCGATGAGCGCGTCGGCATCGCCCAGCCGCAACATCAGGCTGCCGAAGGTGGTGGGGTTCAGGACCAGTTGCGAGGCCTCCGTGCGCGTTACGCCTTTGCGCTGGCGCAGACTGAAAAATTCCTCCGCGTAGAGCTCGTGTTTGGACGCATGGCGCGGGTTCACAATCTGGATGCCGTTCAGGTGCAGGCGCAACTCGGCGGCTTTGGCGTGGATGGTCTGTTCGTTCCCCAATAGAATGGGGCTGGCGATTTTTTCGTCCAGCAGAATCTGGCACGCGCGCAGTATCTTGCCTTCTTCGCCTTCCGTGAACACCACCCGCTTGGGCTGTTTCTGCGCCTTGTTGATCATATTGCGCATTACGCCGTGCGCCGTGCCCATGCGCCGTTCCAGTTCCTCGCGGTAATGCGCCAGGTCCACCGGCTGCTGCGCCACGCCGGTTTCCATGGCGGCCTGCGCCACCGCCGACGCTTCCCAGGTGAGCACGCGCGGATCGAACGGCTTCGGAATAATATAGTCGCGGCCGAATTCGATGCGCTCCACCGCATAGGCGCGCAGCACCGAATCGGGCACGTCTTCCTTGGCCAGGGCGGCCAGGGCGCGCGTGGCGGCCAGCTTCATTTCGTCGTTGATGGTGGTGGCGCGAACGTCCAGCGCTCCGCGGAAAATGAACGGGAACCCCAGCACGTTATTCACCTGGTTGGGATAGTCGGAGCGGCCCGTGGCCACGATGGCATCCGGCCGCGCGGCCAGCGCCACATCGTAAGCGATCTCCGGATCGGGATTGGCCAATGCGAAAATAATCGGTTTGGGCGCCATCGCCTTCACCATTTCGGCGCTCACCACGCCGGCGCTGGAAAGCCCGAAGAAAACGTCGGCGCCCACCAGCGCCTCGGCCAGCGTGCGCGCCCCGGTTTGGGAAGCGTAGCGTGCCTTGTAGGCATTCATCCCCTCCTTGCGCCCTTCGTAAATCACGCCCTTGGTGTCGCACATGACGATATTTTCCCGGCGCACCCCCAGCTTCACGTAGTGCGCCGCGCAGGAGATGGCGCTGGCGCCCGCGCCGTTGAACACCACCTTGATCTCTTCGATTTTCTTGCCCGCGATTTCCAGCGCATTCAGCAGACCCGCTCCCGAAATGATGGCGGTGCCGTGCTGGTCGTCGTGGAACACCGGAATCTTCATGGTCTTGCGCAGCTCTTCCTCGATGTAGAAGCACTCCGGCGCCTTGATGTCTTCCAGGTTGATGCCCCCGAAAGTGGGTTCCAGGATCTGGCAGGTGCGGATGATTTCATTGGGGTCCGCCGTGTTGAGCTCGATATCGAAGACATCGATATCGGCGAAGCGCTTGAACAGCACCCCTTTGCCTTCCATTACCGGCTTGCCGGCCAGGGCGCCGATGTTTCCCAAACCGAGGACCGCCGTGCCGTTGGTGACCACGCCAACCAGGTTGCCCTTGGACGTGTATTTGTAGGCGAGGCTGGGATCGCGCTCGATTTCCAGGCAGGGAACGGCGACGCCCGGAGTGTAGGCCAGACTCAGATCCCGTTGCGTGCGGCAGGGCTTCGTGGGGGTAACCGCGATTTTCCCCGCCGGCGATGCGGAGTGGTACTCCAGGGCATCTTCAGGACGGATCAACATAAAATGGCACCTTTCACACTAAATTATACCCCTGCGTCTGAAATGGAACACTCCAGGAGTGGCGATGCGGCAGGTAGTGCGTGCGCCACTTTTACCGGCGCTCCGTGCCTTCGGCTTCGCGAATCCTTTCGCTCAGCGTTTCCACGAAGCTTTCCGGCACGAACCCTTCCAACCGGCCGAAGACGGCGCCGTGCGGGTCCAGCACGATGGTGGTCGGAATCGAAACAATGCGCAGCGCCGCGGACAGGCCGCCTTCGAAGTACGGCTTGTCCGGCCAGTGCATTTCTTCCAGAAACGGCTTCACCAGCGACGGGTCGTCATCCGTATCGATGGACAGAAACACCACGCCCTCATCCTTCGCGAAGCGCCGTTTTACTTCGTCATATAAAAGATGCTGTTCGCGGCAGGGGACGCACCAAGTCGCCCAGAAATCCAGCACGGCGACCTTGCCTTTCAGCGAGACCAGCGGTAGTTTCCGCCCGTCCACGCCGCCGAGCGTGAGTGCCATCGGATTGGCGGGCGGGGGATTGAGATGCACCAGCGCCACATTGCGGTCGTAGGCCTGCAAAATCAGGTCGCCCAGACCGGCTTCCGAGCCTTTCGCGCGCCGCCACAGTTCGCCCATCAGCGCGCGGTCGTGCGCGCGGGCCGCATCGGTATTGTGGGGATCGGGAATGGTGAACGCATCGGCCAGCGCCCGGGCGGCTGGTTCGGGCTGTCCCAACCTTTCGTACCAGCGGGCGATCTCGCGCGCGGCATCGGCGTTGGGATAGGTTTCGAAGGAACGCTGCGCCAGCGCCAGGGCATCGCGCGCGCGGCCCAGGTTTCCGGTGGCGCGCGCCTGGTAGCGCAGCGCCAGGCCCAGGTCGCGATCCGCCTGCTCCCGGCGGGCGGCGGCGCCGGCCGGCGAAGGCCCGCCCTCCTGCATCTGGCGCGCCAACTGCTCGTAGCGCTGCGCGTATTTCCATGCGGCTTGCGCATTCCCGGCGGAATCGGACCCGAGCAGCGCCCGCGTCACGCGCTCGAGCATCGTCAGGTCGCCGGTCTGCCGTCCCAGTACGCGCTCGCCGTAAAGAATAATGGGCGGGTCGTCGTCCGCCTCGATGGCGGCGCGCAGGGCCGCGCGTTCCAGTTCCGCGCGGCGCGGCGAATCGGGATACTCCCGCAAATGTTTTTCGATGGCGCGCAGATACTCGACCGGATTGCCGCCGGCTGCGGCCAGCTCGCGATCCAGATCGGCCTGTTCCTGGGAAGCTTGCGTTTGCGCCGCGGCCAGGGCGACAACCGCCAGCAGAATGGCCAGCCCCTTCATTGCTTGGGGGCGGTGTTTTCCGTGCCGCCCCTGCGAATGGCCTCGGCGATTTCCGACGCGCGCGCGCGGGCGGTGTGCATGTAGTTTTCGTTATCCACGATGCGGTCCAGAATCGGCAGAAACTGCTCCTGCCCGACGATGCGCCCGCGCTCCATGGCCGACTCGAGCAGCAGCAGCGCCTTCATCACGCCCAGGTGGTCGTACTTGGCGGCGCGCTCGACGTCGACGCGGTGCTGCGCCGATTCCGCCATCTTCTCGAACCAGTCCTGCAGGGCCTGCGCGGACACGTCCGCCGAGTAGTTGTACTTGACCTCGGTCTTTTTATCGCCGTCCTCGTAGCGGAAGGTTTTGGCGCCCATGAACGCCACTTTGAGCGGCGATTCCACCGGATGTTTGAAATAATCCAGTTTTCCGGCCAGCGCGAAAACTTCTTCCGTATCGGCTTCGGAAAGTTTGAACTTCACGGGAAGATCGTCGTCCACCGCCTCGCGGTATTCCGCCGCGCCGTCCTTGGCGAGCGTTACCTGCAGGTACGGCGGAGCGCTGCCGGGAAATTCGCGGGAATAAAAGAGCCGGGCTCCATCGCCGGCGAAAAGAGCGCTCGCGAAGAGCAGAAAGACAGGCCACTTCATGCCGCTAAGTACGTCCTTCCTTAGGAATACCACCCCCCGGCCGGGCGCAGGCGGGGCGTGGCGCGGCCAGGCGCCGCGCGGTGGATTCGCGCGTGGCATGGCAGATGGCCACGGCCAGCGCGTCGCAGGCATCCAGCGATTGGATCCCTTCGGGAAGGCGCAGCAGCGATTGCACCATCATCTGCACCTGGCTTTTTTCCGCCCGCCCGTAGCCCACCACGCTCATTTTGATTTCCAGCGGCGAATACTCCGCCACCTCCACCCCCGCTTCCGCCGCCGCCAGCAGAGCCACGCCGCGCACGTGCGCCAGTTTCAGCGCCGTTTTCACATTGGCGGAATAGAAGACTTCCTCCACCGCCGCGAATTGGGGAGCGTGCTTGCCGATCAGCCGCCGCAGACCGCCGGCGATTTCCAGCAGGCGCTTTTCGAAAGGTTCTTTGGGGTTGGTGCGGATCGCTCCGGCGGCCAGCATGCGGTGCTCGATCCCGTCGCTTTCGACGATTCCGAAACCGGTCCGCTCCGCGCCGCAATCGATCCCCAGCACGCGCACGTTATCCTTCGAGCGCCTCCAACTCCTTTTCGTCGATATCGAAGTTGGAATAGACGTTTTGCACGTCGTCGTGGTCTTCCAGCGCCTCGCTCAATCGCAGCATGGCGCTGGCGTTTTTGCCTTCCAGCTTGATCAGGTTCTTGGGAACCATGGCGATGCTGGAGTCGGCCGCCGGAATTCGGTTGGCTTCCAGCGCCTTGAGAACGGCTTCGTGCGCTTCCGGGGCGGAAAGCACTTCCCAGCGGCCGCCCTCGTTGCGCAGGTCGTCGGAGCCGGCGTCGAGCACGATGCTCATGAGCTGATCTTCGGAAGCCTTGTCGCCCTCGATAAAAATCTGACTTTTGCGCTCGAACATCCCCGCCACGCAGCCCTGCTCGCCCATGTTGCCGCCATTTTTGGAAAAGGCGTGGCGCAGTTCGCTGACCGTGCGGTTGCGGTTATCCGTGGCGACGTTCACCAGAACGGCCGCGCCGCCCGGGCCGTAGCCTTCGAACATGACTTCGTCGATCTGCCCGCCTTCCAGTTCCCCAGTGCCGCGCATGATCGCTTTTTTGATATTGTCCGCGGGCATGCTGACCGCCTTCGCCGCCACTATGGCCGTGCGCAGGCGGGGATTGGCGTCCGGATCGCCGCCAGTGCGCGCGGCAATCGTGATTTCCTTGATAATGCGCGTGAACGTTTTTCCGCGCTTGCTGTCCAGAGCCGCCTTTTTATGCTTAATGGTGGCCCATTTGGAATGGCCTGACATGTGAACCTCGCAGGTAGGCCCGGCCTCGCGCGACCGGGGATCGCTATCTTGTTATGAATGCAACCTATTGAGGATAGCAGAATCGGGATTTCGGCTCAACCCGAAGTATTGTCTCATGGCTGTTCGAGGCTGTTCGAGACGTGCCCAAAGCGCCCGCCCAGGCTGGATGCTGCCACAGAACAGTGGCAGACTGCATTGAATCGAGGGGGCTTCCCTCAGTTCTAGCGGACGGCATTTCAGGCCTCGAAAGTTCGAAACGTGTCCAGGGTGGGGAGCCACCGCAGTTCGGCAGCACTCCACGTTTCTTGTTTTGTTTCTTCAACCGGCCGATTAAAAAGACGTGCAGACCTGGGATGGGTTCGGAGCTTCCGGCATCCCCCAAACGAATCGGTGCTGGCCGACTATGCGTGCCAACTTCCGGATGGCGACGCTCCGCCCGGAGCAGCGGCCCGGGCACTTCCGCAGCTAGGGCGGGGGAGTGGAACGTCCACGGCGTTTGCCTGCCGAGAAAGCACAGGAAGAGCTGACGGGGCAATGATCGCATTTGGGATTGCTGCGTTTGCAGAGGGTCTGGCCGTGTCGTTTCAGCAGCAGGTATGCGCGCGTGCGAGCGTCGAAATTCCTGGGGATTTCCGCGTCGATGGCCGCCTGCGCCTCTCGGTAGGTCACGCCGTAGTTCTCGCGCTCCTGGCCGCGCTGGATGCGCACAAGCACATACGGGCAATTTGAGGGAACAGCGGGAACCGGTGCAATACCCCCAAAGAGCATTATGCGGTCGGCACCCGGATCGGCGATGTTCGGAAACCGTTTTAGCGCTTGGCGAACCTTGGTTAGCGGTCCGGCAAGGCCGGCGCGCAGATCGCCGCCGTACTCATCCTGAATCCGGGCAGCGATTTCCATAAGACGAATCGCTCGAAGTTCAGGCACCATGCCGCCCGGCTTCAAGGCCCGCGCGAGCCTCGCTGCGCCGGCCGCGAGGAGGCGCCGTGGCTCGATGCCGACTTCCCTGTTCAACGCCTCCCACCCTTTCTGGCAGGCGGCATCACTCGCCGGATATCCACAGTGCCACCACACCAGAAAATCGTAAGGGTCGGTTGGCCAGCACGGCTTCTGGTTCCCGTAGAGAGACTCCAACCGCCCCAGGATTTCACCGATGTTTAGGACATCTCTGTGCATGGGCTGCCACGATAGTATAGCCCAGCCTGGCGGAGGACATTCACCTAGTCGCCAAACCGTTCATCGACCCGCTTCCGGCCAAGAGAATGGGTCAATCGAGATCCATCGCGGCTTTTAGCCCCTCCTCAACTTCATGCAGGGACTCGGACGGCAGAGTGCCGAGCCTTTTGGTCAGCTTGGCGCGATCGAGCGTAGTCACCTGATGACACACGGCATAGCTCGTTTTGGCCAGGCCGCCCGTCCCGCCCGAAAGTTCGATGACGGTAGGTCCGCGCTTACTCTGGGATGACGAGGTCGAGATTGGGACCACGATAATGGACCTCCATCCAGGCGTTTGGTTGAAGCCATCGTGAGACACCAGGATTACGGGACGCCGACCGGTCCGCTCCGAACCGGATCGTGGGACAAGATCGGCCCAATAAACCTCGCCCCGCTTCATCTGGTTGCCTTGCTCGTGTTCAGAATGTGCTCAATGGCCGCGGATTCCAACTCGGCGTCGAGATCCAGCCGCGTTCCGGCCATTTCCGCAGCGTAGGCCGCGATCGCGTCGTGCCGTGCCTTTCGGCCTTGTTGTCGCAGCCACCAATCGACAGCCTCGCGCGCCAGCGTCGTCGCGGGCACCCCGGTCCGTTCAGCCTCCGCCCTCAGACCCATGTACGTCTGCTCCGGCAGCGGCAGGTGAAAATTTTTCATCTCTCCCTCTTGACCTCATTATGCCACGAACCGATGGCAACATTTGATGGCAACAAATGAGTGGCAGGATTCTGTGCTGGCGGAGAGGTTGTTGGAAACCATGGTTCCTGGGGAGCCAAATCGCAAAACCCCAGGTGGGATTTGTGCGCGCTTTGCGCTAGACTCGTACCGGACGCAGCGTCTCAAATCAATGTTCTCCACCTACTCTGTTGGGAAGACCAGCGGCCTGGCCGCGCTGTTGGGCCTGCTGGCTGCCATACCGGCTGCGGGACAATGGGCGCCGAGCCCACCGCCCGAACTGTCCTTTCTTTCGACCATTCTCAAAGTCAGAAAGAATATTCCCTACGAGATCTGGGGCCAAGTAAAGTTCCCAAAAGGGGAAGGTCCATACAAACAGGGCAAGCATTGGGTCATCCTGGCTGAAACCGCGAACGGCATCGATCCGGTTGCGGAATGGAACAAGATCAAGCCGGCGTTCCTGCAGAACGGCTGGACCCTCTTCAAAGAAGAGCGGGCGGGCGGATTGCTGTGGGTGCTGCAATACTCCAAAAACGGCGTGCAGGCCTGGGCCAATGTGGACGCCGGCGGCTCGCCCGTTATCTTTGGCCTGGACGTGATCGAAATCGCCCCTCTGCCCTTTACCCTGACCCTCACCGCGCCTGCGGCGACACCCGAGAAGATCGCGACCGATACGGGAGACTTTCCGTATCTGGCGCCGCTCCCCGGATCGAAATTTCATCGCGGCGGCTGGGATAACGCACCTTTTCAGGTGCAGCCGGCGGGCGCACAACAGGCGGAAATCGTGGCGAACGGAACGCTCTATCGAGACTACGATTTTCCCGATATTTCGAATGTGCTGCTAACCACGGCGTATCGCGACGCGCTCACCAAAGGCGGCTGGACGATCGTGCAGGAAGGATCCAGCGTCATTCGGACTCATTACGCGCAAAGGGGCCGGAACATCTGGGCCATGGTGTCGCCCAATGGCCCCGTCATGTACTCCATCAACGTGGCAGACGCGGGCGCGGTGGACCTGGGGGCGACTGTGGCGAAGGCGTGCCACGTCGCGCTCTACGGCGTGTTGTTCGACTTCAACAAGTCCACCTTGCAGCCGGCTTCCGGCGCGGCGCTACAGCCGGCGGCGAATCTCATGGCGGCGGATAAGACGCTGAAGCTGGAGGTCCAGGGTCACACCGACAACGTGGGCAACGACGCGTATAACCAAACGCTTTCCGAAGCGCGGGCGAAGGCGGTGGCGACGTGGCTCACGCAACACGGCATCGCAGCGGACCGGCTCACCGCCAAGGGCTACGGCAAGACCAAACCCGTTGCCGACAATGGCAGCGACGAAGGGCGCGCAAAGAATCGTCGGGTCGAGATCGCCGATCCTAGATGCTCGCCTAAAGGCAATTAGAGCCGGCGCGAGGCGACTGGTATCGCCTTCAGCACCGGGCGATGGGTACCAGTTTGGATTTCCTGATTTTCCGGTCCCTTGTCACCAGGGGAATGCGGTGCACGATACTAGTCGCAGCGATCAGTTCGTCAGCGGGGTCGCTGGTGAAATCCAGCCTGGTCGACTTTTCACAGACCGCCAGATCCAGTGGCCAAACTTGTACCCGAGCAAATATCCTCACAAACTCGGCCGACCGGACATCAATCTCGATCCTGCCCAGTTGTGACAGCTTGGCAATCTCCCACAGCACGATGGCCGATATGCACCATGGTTCCGCGGCAAGCAACTTTCGTTCGGCAGGCGTCAGGGAACCGTCCAGGGCGAACAGGAGAATATGCGTGTCAAGATTCAGCATTCCACCCGATTCCAGTCGAGAAGACGTCACCCGTCACCTTCATCTTGCCCTCCATGCTGCCTATTAGAGCAGCGCAATCGGAGCTGGCCGGAATCACGCGTGCCACGGCTTTTCCGTGTTTCGTCACGATGATGCCGTCGGGACCGAGGTGATCGAGCAACGAAAGGCACTGCTCCTTGAACTTCGACGCGCTGATTTCCATCATGATCCATTATAGTCAAAATTATTGACCGGTCAGAGATGATTGCTACTTCCTGCCGGTGATCCCGACTTCGGCCGGGGTGTTCGGCGGTGGCGCGCGCAGGGCTGCATCGGCCGAGGCGATCGAGCGGGGCGTGCCGGCTAATGAGTATCCGCCGAGGTCGAGGCTCCCCTCAATTCGATCTGGGAGGGCGCGGGCAATGTGATTGCGCTGGATGGGTTGCGGGCCATCGGGAAGGAACCGGAGACGCTGGAACGGGTGCGGGCGGAGATTCGGATAGCGGGCGGCGCGGATGCGTTCTGCGCTTCCCGCCTGGATGGAGATGGGGGCCGCGCCAGCACCGGCAGCCGCCGCCGGCAAGCGGAGGTGCGTTCCCATACACTGCCGCGCGCGACCCGCCGCGCCGCGTAGCAATCGGCTGTATCCGCCGGCGGCCACGCAGGCATATGCTGCTATTGGGGGTTATGCCGGTGCGCAATCAAAGACGATGGATGCCGCTGCTGATCTTACTGCCGGCGACGCTGGGTTACGCGAGCGCCGCCTCGAATGTCCTTCGCGCAACACTCTCCAACGGCCTGCGAGTGGTGATTGTGCGGGACAGCTTCGCACCGGTAGTTACGGTCGAAGAGAACTACCTGGTGGGAGGCAATGAGACCCCGCCGGGATTTCCCGGAATGGCGCACGCGCAGGAACATATGGCGTTTAGGGGCTGCACGGGACTTTCCGGCGACCAGGTCGCCGCGATTTACGCGCAGATGGGAGGCTCCAACGACGCGGATACGCAACAGAACGTCACCCAGTACTTCGCCACCGTGCCGAGCGAGGATCTGGAGCTGGCGCTGCGCGTGGACGCCGCCTGCATGCAGGGCATCGAGGATTCCGCGCAGCAATGGGACCAGGAGCGCGGCGCGATCGAACAGGAGGTGGCGCGCGATCTTTCCAATCCGACGTACAAGTTCCTGACGCGCCTGAACGAGGACCTGTTCGCAGGCACCGTCTATGCGCACGACGCGTTAGGCACAAAGCCCTCCTTCGATGCCACCACGGGCGGCATGCTGCGGCAGTTTTACAGCACCTGGTACGCGCCCAATAACGCCGTGCTGGTGATCACCGGCAACGTGGAGCCTGAGGCCACGCTGGCTACGATTCGCAAGATCTATGGCGGCATCCCGCGCAAGGCGATACCGCCGGCGCCGTCGGTAAAGCTCGAACCGGTGAAGACGGAGACGTTCTCGCTCCCCAGCGATCTGCCTTATAAACTGGTCTTTCTGGCCTACCGCATGCCGGGAACGGACAGCCCGGATTACGCAGCCGTGCGGGTGTTGACCGACGTTCTGGGCAGCCAGCGCGCCAAGTTATACGATTTGACGATCGAGGGCAAAGCTCTCGATACGGGATTCGATATCGCCGAGAGCTATCGCCACGCCAGCGTCGCTTTTGCCGCGGCGGCGATCGCTCCGGACGCCGACGGAGCGGAGGCGATCGCGGAGATCCGAAAGATTCTCGCGGCGTATGCCGCAACGGGAGTGCCCGCGGAATTGGTGGAGGCTGCCAAGCGCAGAGAAGAGGCGGATGCCGAGTTCCGTTCCAACTCAATTCCCGGGCTGGCGCAATCGTGGTCCGTGGCCGTGGCGGTCGAGGGCAAGGATTCGCCGGATGAGGATGTCGCCGCCATCCGGGCCGTCTCGACGGCGGACGTGAATCGCGCGGCCAAGACTTTTCTGGTGGACCAGAACGGCATTGCCGCCATGCTGAATCCGGCGCCGTCGGGCAACGCCGTAGCCGACAAGGGTTTCGGCGGCGCGGAACAGCTTACAACCGCCCCCACCAAACCGGTTTCGCTGCCCGATTGGGCGGAGAAGGCGCTGAAAACACTGTCGGTTCCGGAAACCGTAATTCATCCCCAGGAGGCCACGCTCCCCAACGGCATTCGCCTGATCGTGCAGACCGAAACGATTACTCCCACGGTCTCGTTAGCGGGCGAGATTCGCCATCAAGCCGATCTGGAAACGCCTCCCGGCAAGGAAGGGGTAAGCGACGTGCTCGACGGTCTGTTTCCCTACGGGACGGCCACTCTCGACAGACTCGCATTTCGCAAGGCTTTGGATGAAATTGCCGCTGGGGAATCCGCCGGGGCCGCCTTCAGCTTGAGCGTGCTCAAGCCTTACTTCGCGCGCGGCCTGGAACTGCTGGCGGACAACGAACTGCATCCGGCGCTGCCACCCTCGGCTTTCGCCACCGTGCAGCGGGAGACCGCGCAGGCCGTCGAGGGCCAGTTGCAAAGCCCCGGTTACAAGAGCTCGCGCGCGCTCGACACGGCGCTGCTGCCTAAAAACGATCCGGCGCTGCGCGAGCCGACGCCGGCGAGCGTGAGCGCGCTGACTCGCGACGATGTCCTGGCGTACTACCGCAAGACATTCCGCCCGGACCTGACCACCATCATCGTGATTGGCGATATCACGCTCGCGGAAGCCCGCGCCGCGGTCGAAAAATACTTCGGCAACTGGCATGCCGCGGGCGCCCAGCCCGACGTGACCCTGCCGCCCGTTCCGCCCAACCAGGCCGCTTCGTTCAACGTGCCCGATCCCAGCCGGATTCAGGACCAGGCCAGCCTCGCCGAGGAGCTGCCCATGAATCGCTTCAATCCGGATTATTACGCATTGCAGCTCGGCAATCACATCCTGGGAGGCGGTTTCTATGCCACCCGCCTCTATCGCGACCTGCGCCAGACAAGCGGTTACGTGTACACCGTGGACAACTCCTTATCGGCCGGGAGAACCCGCACGGTTTTCAGCGTTTCGTTCGCGTCCGATCCGCAGAACGTCTCCAAGGCCAGAGACTTGATCCAGCGCGACCTGACGGAAATGCAGAACCAGAACGTAACGCCGGCCGAGCTGCAACAAGCCAAGGCGATTCTGCTGCGGCAGATTCCGCTGCAGGAATCCAGCGAAGATCAGGTTGCCGGCCAGCTCCTGGCATTGGCCCAGGTTGGCCTGCCGCTGGATGAACTCCGGCGGGCCGCGGTCCATTATCTGGATCTTTCCGCCGACCAGGTGCGGGCGGCGTTCGCCAAGTGGATTCGGCCCAAGGACTTGGTGCAGGTTGTGCAGGGTCCTCCGCCGCGGTAAGGGGGCGGTTGGCCGCCGGTGTGCAGCCAAGGTCCGTTGACACCCGGCGGGCAGTGAGAGAGAATCGCCGCAGGACCAGCCTCGCGAATGGGGGTTCTCCTTCTGGCGACCATGAATCGAATTACCGCGCTCTTTCCCGCATTGGCGATCGCTTTCGCGCAAAATCCCGCGCCGCAGTCCAGCGCGAAGGCACAAGCGGCCCCTGACGCCGTGATCCGCATCGATGTCAACCTGGTTCAGGTGGATGCCGTGGTCACCGATTCCCGAGGCAGACGCGTCAGCGATCTTCAGCCCGCGGCCTTTGAGGTCTTGCAGGATGGCAAGCCGCAGGCCATTACGAATTTCTCTTACGTTTCCACCAGATCGGGCGCGGGGGAGGGGGTGCATCGAACGGCGCAGCCGAAGCCGGTGAAAGGCGAAGCGCCGCCGCCCCCGCCGGTGCTGCGGCCCAGCGAAGTGCGCCGCACGCTGGCGCTGGTGGTGGACGACCTCGGATTGGCCGGCGAGAGCATTGGGCCCGTGCGCAGCGCGATCCGGAGTTTTATCGACGAACAGATGCGGCCCGGCGACCTGGTGGCGATTGTCCGCACGGGCGCCGGCATGGGAGCATTGCAGCAGTTTACCAGCGATAAGCGCCTGCTATACGCGGCCCTCGCGCGCGTCAAATATGGCGAAAGCCGCGTCGGCATGAGCAGCTTTGCGCCGCTGGGAAGCGGCACGCGCGGCGCCGCCGTCATCGACCATCTGCGCGAGGAGACCTTCGCGGTGGGAACGCTGGGAGCGCTGCGCTTCGTGGTGAACGGCATGAAGGGTTTTCCCGGCCGCAAGTCGGTAGTCCTGTTTACCGAGAACATTCGCCTGATTTTCCAGGGAACCACCGATGAAATGGTGGCGCAAGCCGTGCAGCAGCTCAGCGACGCCGCCAGCCGCGCCTCGGTGGTGATTCATGCCATCGATCCGCGCGGCATGCCGGACTTCAGCGTCACGGCTGCCGATAACACCTCGGGCATGTCGCGCAGAAGGGTTTCCCGAGTTCCGGCGCAGCGGGAGCAGGAAATGATTCGCACCGAGGACGGCATGTTCGTGCTGGCGGAGAAAACCGGCGGCCTGTTTCTGCAAAACACCAATGATTTGGCCGGCGCGCTGCGCACAGCGGCCGAGGACGGCGATGGCTACTACCTGATCGGCTACCATCCCGACGCCAGTACTTTCGAAAACAAGAACGGCCAGGCCAAGTTCCATAGAATCGAAGTGAAAGTGAAAGGGGCCGGCTTGCGCGTCCGCTCGCGGGACGGCTTCTTCGGCGAGCCGGGCGGCGGCAATCAACTCCTGGAGCACACCCGCCAGGCGGAGCTCATCCACGCCCTGCAATCCCCCTACGCCGGTTCCATTCACCCGCGGCTGACCGCCATATTCTCCGACCAGAAGCAGACCGGCTCGTCGATTAATGCCTTGCTGTACTTGAACGCCAAGGAGCTGAAGTGGTCCAGCGAGCCGGACGGCAACCGCCAGGCTTCGGTGGATGTGGCCGCCGCGGCATTCGACGAAGACGGCTTGGCCCTGGCGCCGGTGGATACCACCTTCACCTTGCGGTTGAACTCCCAGAATTATGACGAAGCCCTGAAAAAAGGATTGGTCTACGGCATTCACGTCCCCGTCGACAAGCCTGGGCCTTACCTGGTCCGCGCGGCCCTGCGCGATCCCGCCACGGAGGGCGCCGGTTCGGTCCAGCAGTACGTCGAGGTGCCGGACGTCAAAAGCGGACGCCTCGCGCTGTCGGGAATCCTGCTGCGGGAGGATGTAGCCCAGGCTGCCGCCGGTCTGCCGCAGGGTCTGGCTCCCGCCGAGGATGCCACGGCCGCGCGGCGGATCTTCCGGCGCGGCATGCGAGTCCTCTACGCCTACGAAATCTTCAACGCCAAAAGCGGCGCCGGCCAGCATCCCGAGTTGGAGACGCAAACCAGGTTGTTCCGCGACGGGGAACCGGTGCTGACAGGGGAGAAGAGGATGCTGTCCGGCGGCGCGGACCCATCCGACCCGCAGCGCCAGAGGACGGGAGGCCGGCTGTCGCTGGGGCGCGACATGACGCCCGGGGAATACGTGCTGCAAGTGATCGTCACCGACAAACTCGCAAAGAGTAAGTTCAACACCGCGATTCAATCCATGGATTTTGAAATCGAGCCGTAGTAAAGAACCGCTTGCCGGCGCGCGCAAAACTCCTCCCGTGGGAGCGGTTATATAATCGTCGCTGGACCAGAGGAGGAATCGTGAGCCAGTCGACGCGCCGGGGATTCTTGGGGCGGGCCGCGCTGGCGGCGTCGCTGCCCCCTGCGGCGTTGGCGCAAACCGCGCGGTCCACCGCGCGCAAGCCCAACGTCCTGTTTATTATGTCCGACGACATGCGCGTGGAACTGGGGTGTTACGGCAGCCTGTTTCATGCGTTGACGCCCAACCTGGATGCCCTGGCGCATGCGGGAGTTCGCTTCGACCGCAACTATTGCCAGTTTCCGCTGTGCAACCCCTCGCGATCGTCGCTATTGACCGGCCGGCATCCCACCACCACCGGCGTGCTGGGCAACCGCACCGCATTTCGCGCCGCTCATCCCGATTGGATCAGCCTGCCCCAACTGTTCCAGGAGAACGGGTATGCCTCGCTGCGCATCGGCAAGATCTTCCATGGTGGAATCGACGATCCGAAGGCCTGGACGGAGGGCGGAGGAGCGCGCGAGGGAGATGGCGGCGCGGGCGGCCATACGTTGGTGGAGCCGCGGCAGCCGGTCCCGCCGCCGCCCGGCTATGTGCTTCCGCCGCTTCCCCAGGACAACAGCCAGGCGGCCCATTCCGACCGCATCGTCGTCCTGGACGGCAACGGCGAGGGCCATCCCGATTACCATACGGCCGATGCCGCCATCGAGTACTTGCGCAAGTATAAAGATCAGCCGTTCTTCCTGGGCTGTGGATTCGTCAAGCCGCACAGCCCTCCGTGCGCTCCACAGAGATTTCTGGACCTCTACGATGCCGATAAGATCGAACTGACGCCGGATTTCGCTCCCTGGCCGACCGTGCCGCCGGGATTTCCCAGCGCGGCCATTCGCAAGCGCAATGCCGACCTCTTCATCGGCCGCGGCGCCAGTGCCGCCGAAGCCCGGCAGGTCATCCGCGCCTACATCGCGGCGACTTCCTGGGCGGATTGGAACGCCGGCCGGGTCATCGCCGAGTTGGATCGGCTCGGCCTGCGCCAGAACACGATTGTGGTCTTCGTAACCGATCACGGCTATCAACTCGGCGAAAAGGGGAAATGGTCGAAAGCGGGGTCGCTATTCGAGATGGGTACGCGGGTGCCGCTCATCATTGCCGATCCCCATGCCAAGGGCAATGGGCAGACGTGCGCGCGAATTGTTCAGTCAGTGGATATTTATGCCACGCTGGCGGAACTGTGCGGCTTGCCGCTGCCGCCGGGGAACGAGGGCCGCAGCCTGACGCCGCTGCTTCGCAATCCCCGGGCGCGATGGGACCAGCCCGCCTACAGCGTTTGGAGTGAAGATGGCCAAACCCTGCATGGCGTGATGGTCCGCACCGAACGGTGGCGCTACGTGGAGTTTGGCCCCAACGGAGAGAATGGGGCCATGCTGCTGGATCCCCGAGCCGACCGCTTCGAGATGCGGAATCTGGCCGATGATCGCCAGTATGCGCAGGTGCGTGCGGAGCTTTCGCCGCTGGTTCGGAAGTACGCCGCCCATCTTGGGTAGTCTCGATTCCTCGGTAGGCCGGCACCGTTGTGGGTTCTCCGCGGTTACTTTAGAAACCAGGGCCTGGTTGCCGGATCCGCTTTGAAGAAGTCCATCATCAGGCTGGCAATCTTCTGCTGCCCTTGCGCCGATGGATGCAGCCCATCCGGCCCCACATCCTCGCGCAGATACACGAAGCCGTCCTGGCGTCCCTTCACCCCGTCGGTCCACAAGTACGGCCCCCATTCGGTCCACGGCGCCATCACGGGGCCCTTGGCGGGATCGTAGTTGACCTCGGGCTTGCCGGCGATTTGATCCGCGATCACCCACTTCACCGCGAACCCGCTCTCGTATGCCCACGGCTCCGGGCTGCCGCCGACTTCCGTATACCCTCCGTAGGTGCGGCTCGACAGGAACGCCAGTTTCGCATTGGGAAAGCGGTCGTGCACAATGCGCAGCGTGCTGGCAAGGTCGCGGTAAAGCTGCTTGGCGTCCACCGGAAACGGGGCCATCGATCCCGGCACCACTTCCTTAATCCACACTGCCTGCACCTGCGCCGCGGTCACGCCGCCGGCCGCCAGTTTCTGCGCCACCAGGTTCCAGTAGTTCGATTGCGGATTGCCGATCACGCTGGAGGCCTGCCCGCCTACGCACCCGTTCACGGTTACCAGCCGCGGATTCACGCTGGCGTCGCCGGCCGCCAGCTTTTGAAACGCCGGAAATTCGAGATTCGGGTTGGAGAACCCGATGGCCAGCAAGACGATCTTCCCATCGATGGGTGCGATCTGCCGCGCCAGTTTGACGCCCGCCTCGCGGTGCGCCGCCGGCGGCTGGTTCTTGCCGCCCGGATAGAGTCCGCCCTCCTCGCCCTTGTAGGTACCCGCGGCGAGGTCGGGGAGCGCCGTCAAACCCACGCTCGACCGCGGCGGGTGTTCCTGGCCGTACTGCTTGCGCGCTTCCAGTTGCCGCGCCTGCACGCGTTGCAAAATTTGGCGCTCTTCGGGCGTGAGAAGTTGCCCCGCCTGCACCTTGCGGCGGATCTCCTGGATCTCGGCCGGCGTTTGCGCGACGCCGATCTGTGCGCGTGGCCATAATGCGCCATTGATGGCGCGGGCCACCCGTGCAGCATGGCCGCACGGATGCCAGCAAAGGAAACCAACCGGCCCAACTCCACGAAGAAAGCAACAATCTTGCTAACATTATTGTTGACATGCGCCACGTGGCGCGTTACGGTTCGGGATGATAAAGACAATTCGGCACAAAGGACTGAAACGGCTGTTTGAACAGGACGACCCAAGCGGCGTAAACCCGGAACACGTTTGCAAGTTGAAGAATATTCTGGCAACGCTTCACGCCGCCCCAACCGTTGCCCATATGGATTTACCGGGGTTCAAACTGCATCCGCTGAAAGGCGCGGTGAAAGGTTTTTTGGCCGTAACTGTCCGGGCCAACTGGCGGGTGATTTTTCGCTTTGACGGCGACGCGGAGGACGTTGATTATGTCGATTACCACTGAAAGGAACAAGCCCATGACCATGAAAAACCCGCCGCACCCCGGCGTTGTCGTGTTGCAGGAGTGTATTGAGCCTTCGGGCTTGACCATCACGGACGCGGCCCAAGCTCTCGGCGTGACGCGCAACACGCTTTCCGAACTCGTAAACGGGAAGCGCGGCATATCTCCCGAAATGGCCGTCAGGTTGTTCAAGGTCTTCGGCGGCTCCGAGCAAGGCTGGCTTGTGCAACAGGCCCAATACGACCTTGCCCAAGTCCGGCGCGACCGCATAAAGCTTAAACGGCTGGAATTCGCGTAAACTTCAGCGTTCGTGTAGAACCGGGAAAAAGTAAACGTATCGCTGCGCGGCGCTAGCGGGGACGTCCAGAAACAGGCACGCGAAAGTAATATTTTCTTCTCCCACCAACTTGACCGCAACGGCGATTTCTGTGCTTGTTTCAGACTGGTTTCGTTTGATGACCACCGAGCCAGGCTCGAAGTTGACCGCCGCTTGACGGACGGAGGGGGCGTTTTCGGGCGCTATTTCAACGCCGTTGAAGACTCTGGGGAGCGCCAGCCGCGCCCCGGTGATTTTCATTGTGTGCATTCCGCTATAGTAGCCCAGAGAGGAAGACAATGCTTCTCAAGTTCTTTCGCCTGTTTCCCTTGTATTGGCTCCTCACTGTCACTAGCCAGATGATCGGAGTTTTCATGCTTATTGTGGGAGCTATCGCGGGGGTGTACATTTTCAATTACTTTTGGCCCTTGCCGCCAAAGTCCAGTTTTCAGGGGTTGGCGTTGATCGGCGTAAGCGTAGGTTGTGGAATCTACGCACAGTCGCATTTCGGCACCAAGTGGCGCGGGGCCTTTGCGCCACGCCGGGCAGCACGGCCAGCAGCAGGATGATTGGAAGCCGTTTCATTCCGCCATCGTAACAGGCGTTCCGCCGCGCCGCCTTTTTAATGCGCTACCAGCCGGACCGGCCCCAGCAAGCCCGAAACCGGCGGCCGCACCGCGCCGCGGCCCCTTCCGCCGGACCCGCCCGCGCCAGCCGCGCCGGGGCTTGCCGAAGGCGATGCATACACCTCGATCTCCAAATCGTTGGCGCCGGCTTGCAGCGCGCCGGTCACCTCCCAGCGGTAGGGTTGCCAGGCGTGAGCCCCCAACTCTTTCCCGTTCAACTTCACGCGCGCGTAGTCGTGCACGCTGCCGATTTCCAGAAACAGCCGCTGGCCGGGAGGCGCGGCGGAAGCCGTGAACTGCCGGCGATAGGTGGCCGGGCCGGCAGAGGATGGCGTGCCCATCTCCTCCCAGGGTTTCAGAGGCGTGATCGCGTGTTTGCCGTTCAGGTCCACCGTCCAGTCTCCGTCCAGTTCCGCCACAACCGTGCCGGACGTGAAGGATGGCTCGGGGGCGGCGGCGCCGCCGGGAAGCGGTCCAACCACCACAACTTTCGTTTCGTAAGGGCCCAGCACCAACGGAAAGCGCACGGAATCGTCCTTCGCCGTGGCGGCGGACATGGGATGAATCTCGCCCGTCGCCAGGTCCCAGTCCTGCGCCTGTCCGCGGCCGGCGACGGTTGCCAGGCGCGATTCCGCCCGGTTGCTCTCATTGAAGAAGAAGTACATCTCCGCGTCGCGCCAGCTTCGATGCGTGTAGGTCAAGCGCGGAAACGCGGCATCCAGTTTCACATCCGGCTGGGGAAGCGCGGCCAGCACCCGCGCGGTGACGCCGCCCGAAGGCTCGAGCAGCGTGGCGAAGCTCAGGTCGGGGACGTCCCGGGCGTCGAGAAACGTTCTGTCCACCACCAGCCGCGGAGTCTTGCCCACGAAAATCACCTTGCCGCCCGCCTTGACGAAGGCCCGCAAGCGCTCCAGACCGCTGCGCGTGATTACCGTCGAGGAAGGCACCACGATGGCCCGGTAAACCTGTCCGCTGAGATTCTTGAAGCCGCCGTCCTCGATGGCGGCCACCGAGCTGAGGGATTGCTCGTCGAAGTAATCCCAATCCACCTGGTGTTCGAACAATTCCCAGCCGAGCCTGGTGGTGCTGCGGTCGGCCTCCTGGTCGCCCATCCACATGCTGTTGGTGGGATGATACAGACCCACCTGCGCGGCCGGGCGTCCAATGGCCATCAGGTAGCCGCCGCGATTGGTGTACCACGCCAGCATGGACGCCTGGGGCGGCGCCGGAGGCGGGGGAACGGCCGGGGATGGCCCGCCGAGCACGCCCGGGATGTCCTTCAGCCAGTCCGCTCCCGAAGAGAGAATGCCCGCCGCCTGACCGGGGCCGCCGCGCACCCCCGGCACCTGGATCTGCAGCGCATTGACTTCCCTCACGAGTTGAAAATCCAACTGGAACTTGCGATCGATGCCCAGCCCGCCGCCTTCCTCCGACCACACCTTGGGTCTTCCGAACAGGTGCGCGGCCGAGGAGGCCAGCTTGGGAAAATTGTTATTGACGTTCCAGGTCCCGTCGGGCGTGTGGACGAGGTCCGGCGCAAGCTGATTCAGGTTATCGATTCCGGGCACCTGGACGTAGCGGTTGTCGCGGAAGTAGTCGCCCTCGCTGCGCACCAGGGCCAGCATGGTTTCTTCGTGGTTCAGGTGAACCAGATACTCCAGGTTGTTGCGGGCGCACCAATCGGCCTGCACGCCGAAAAAGCTGCCGCGAAAGATGCCGCTCCACACGTCGTAGTAATCGGCTTTGGCGCGTTGCGCCTCGTCCGTCAGCCTGCCGGTGAAGAACTGCGGGATGTAAGGCTTCAGATCGTAACCCTTCTGCTTCTGAAACTGTTCCAGCAGGCGGGGAGTCCAGGGGATGGAACTGCTGTAATCCGGTTCGTCGCCGAAGAAGCCCAGCACGGTCTTGCCGAATTCGCCGCCGAACGCTTCCTTGTAGGCCTCGTGCGTGATCTTGAGGAAGGCTCGGGTAGCCTCCGGATCCAGGTAATCGATGAGGGTGTACAGGCCGTCCTTGGCGAGCGTCCCGTCCTCGCGATTGCAGTTGCGCGTCGGCGAACTGAGGTAAATATGCCGCACGAAAACCACTGTCCAGGACAAACGAGGCTCATTCGGAGTGGAGCCTTCATTGGGCACGGTCCATTTAAGCTGGCCATTGGCGGGAAGCGGAATTGGAACTACGCCCGCGATTTGCCGGTCCGGGGATGTTTTGGTGGCGAAGATGGCCAGCGTGTCCGGCGGCGCGGGCATGGAAAGCGTCTGGCCGGGCACGACGGCGACGCGGATATCGGCCACGATGCCCTGCATGCCGAGTTGCGGATATTCTTTGCCGATCAAGCCGCCGGCGAACCCGCTGGGGTAGGCGGCTTCATCGGCGAACCAGAGCTTGATGCCGCGCCGGGATGCTTCCTGGACGGCGAACTTCATGAGCGCGAGATATTCCGGCGAAAGGTACGCGGGATCTCCTCCGCGCGCCACCGAGATGTTGGCGACGAATATGCCATGGGCCGCCATCCGGTCGAAATCCTGGACGATGTTCTCCCTCGCATGGGGGCCGTTCCAGCCAATCCACGGCTGGATGGCCCCGTACTCGCGCGGCGGCGTTTTGAAATTCGCGGCTACGTCGCGCGCCGCCGGCACGACGATCCGTTGCCAGGGACGCTGCGCCGGCAGCGTGCCTGCCAGCAGCGGAACCAGCACAAGTACATTCGAGATTTTCATTCGGCCCTCTGACGGCCGGTGCAGTTGCGGGAGCACCGGCGGTCTGCCAGGAAATCCCCCGGCTGCCGCGCCGAAGCCGGCGGGAAGTAGCGCCAGTCAAGAGCGCACGCACGCTTGCATATTAGGGTAGCAAATGCCATTTTGCCGATCGGTGCGGATTGCGCCCCGGCAGGCCCGGCTTCCTGTTGGCACCGGCGCATGCCGGTTGATGCCGGCCGCGAGAAGGGCCAGGTATCGGAACCAATGTATAATCGGCCGTATCGGGTACGCGCCATGTGCCTACAACCCGCGCTCACGAGATCGGCTCTGGTCCTGTTGCTGGGTTTAACTTTCGGCTCCATTGCAGCCAGCCCCCAGTCCGCAGCGCAAGAGCCGCCTTCCAGCCGCGTATTAATCCGCCGCGGCCCAGAGCCTCGCGCCGAGCCGCAGGGCCCCCTGCTCACTTTCAACATAGTCGTCCACGATGCCAAAGGCGAACCGTTTCCAGACTTGCGAAACATAGACCTTGACATCCGTGACGACGGCAAAAAGATGCGCGCCGTCTTCTGCCGGCCGGTCGAAACCGCCGGGCGGCAGGGAGAGCCGCTCGGGCCTTATGAATATACCAATCGGAATGTCGAGGGTAACTCCCAGTCCGTCCTGATTCTCCTGGATCTCCTGAATGCGGATCTCGCCGAGCGGGGATTGGGATGGCAGGGCATCGTCACTGCGCTAAAGGAGGTCGAATCCGGCGCGCACCTCTATTTCTACCTGCTGACTAAAGCCGGCACGCTGTATCCCATTCACCCGCTGCCTTACGCCGGGAGTTCCGAACCGCCGGGCGGCGAGGTCTGGGCCGCGCGAATTCAGACGCTTCTGGACGAGGCGATGCACAAAGTCGATGGCCTGCGGCTCTGGGAGTTTCAAGTGGACCCGGATGCGCGGGTCCGCAAAACCATTCACGTTTTGCGAGACCTGGCTTCCGATTTTGCGGCTCAGCCCGGGCGCAAGACCCTGGTATGGATCTCGCACGGGATTCCCATCCAGGCCACCGGAGGAGACGGCCAATGGCACGATTACACAGTCCCGGTCATGCGCCTCGGAACGGACCTGGCCAGCTCCGGTATCACGGTGTTTGCGGTGGATCAATCGGAGCGCTCCACCTCGGGTTTGAACAGCGCGGACACCCTCGAGCAGATCGCGGGCCTCACGGGAGGGCAATGGTTTCCCACAGACTTCGTCGAGCAAGCCGTTCACCAGGTCGGACAGGGGGCCAGGGAAGGCCGCGCCACCTACGAGGTTGGGTACGTGCCTCCCATGGATCGATGGAACAACAAATTCCATAAGGTGCGGGTCACCGCCGAGGGCCAGGGCGGCATCCGGCTGCGAGTTCGCGCCATCGAGGGCTATTACGGGGACGCGCGCAAGGCGGACCCCGCGGAACGCTTTGTGCTGGCCGCCCTGGGACAAGCCGACGATTCCGGAATCGGGATTCGCGCCCTCGCCACGCCCAGCGGGAGGGTGAAAGGATGGATGCATTTTGAGATTCGGGTGAATGCCGCCGATCTGCATCTGGGTGCGGGCCCGACTTACACGGGCGAGATTCGCCTGGCATTCGCACATTACACCACCGCGTGGCAGCCCGATATCTCGGAGGAGATCCCCATCCAGCTTCGTCTCACCGGCGGAGAGCGCGACCAGGTCGTGCGCGATGGAGTCGATTTGTCCTATGATCGCCCCGTTCCCGCCGGCGCATCCAAGGTCCGGCTCGTGGTGCGCGAGACTCAAACCGGAGCGGTCGGTTCGCTGACCATCCCCGTATCCGCCTCGGGGGAACAATAAGGCTCGCGAGGCGCCCCGGCAGGCGGGGCGCAAGGCGGGGCGCCCGCCGGCCCCACTTTTCGCCGTACCCCACGCGGGTCGATCGGAGTCCGGCATCCTGGCATTTTTCCCTCCCTGGTGCAATCCGCAATGTACACTGGGAACAGTTCTATTGATGAAAGGACCTGAAAATGACAAAACTCGAACTTTACTCGGCGGTTATTGCCAATAAGCCGGGAAAAGCGGCGCAATTGCTCAGCGCCTTCAAAGAAGCCGGCGTAAATTTCGTCGGCGTTTGGGGATATCCAGTCGGCAAGAGCAAGGCCCGGATCGATCTGGTTCCGGAAGATGCGGGGCTCCTCAAGAAGGCCGCCAAGCAACTCAAGATCGACCTCGGAAAGAAGCAGACGGCATTCCACATCACCGGTGAAGACCATCCGGGCGCCGTCGCTGAAGTTCTGGCGAGACTGGCGGCAAAGGAGATCAACGTCTACGCGGTGCAGGCCCTGTGCGCGGGCAACGGCCGATTTGGGGCGTTTATCCAGGTAGACCAGGAAGCTGTCAAGAAGGCCGCAAAAGCTTTAGAGTAATTGGGCGCCTGCGCGCCGCCGGATGAAGAAGGTCTTTTGGCTTTCGTCCCGGCGTTTTCGAAAATGATAAACTCGGGCCATGGTGCGGAAGGGTTTTCTCTTGATCCTGGCGCCCGCCGTGCTGCTGGCGGGCGATTTCAACGGGAATTGGGATGCCGCCGTCGTGACCAACGCCGCGCGCATCCCCTTCCGAATGGAAGTATCTGAATCCCCGGCGCGGGTTTGCTTCTTCGAGGATGCGGAGCCGGTCTGTTCCAGTTCCGCCCGCATCGAAGCCGGCAAACTGACCGCGCAGTGGGACTATTTGAACTCCCGGCTGACACTGGCGCCGGCCGATGGCGGCATTGCGGGCTCCTATATCAATCTGCGGACGCAGCGCGAGACGCGCATCGAAGCCACTCCGCACCAGGCCGCGGCGGCGCTCTCGCAGCCTGCAGCCAACTTCGCCGGGGCATGGGAAGTGCACTCGACGCAACGGCCTGGTCCGGGCAACCGCCTGATTTTGCGGCAATCGGGCGCGGAACTGAAGGGCACGATCCTGCGCATCGATGGCGACGAAGGAACCCTGGTGGGCCGGGCGGACGGCAATCATTTCGCCATCTCGCATTTTTCGGGAGACCGCCCGATGTTGCTCCAGGGAACGCTCAATCCCGACGGCACGCTGGAGCTGCAATCGGGCGCCCAGAAGCTTCTGGCGCTGCGTCCGGCGGATGCGCGCGCGCGCAATCTCGCGCCGCCCCTCGACCCCCTGACGTACGCTCACGTCAGGAATCCCGACGAGCGATTCCACTTCAGCTTCAAAGATGTGGACGGCAAGACGTACACCGAGGATTCTTTTGCCGGCAGGCCCTACGTGGTCAGCATTACCGGTAGCTGGTGCCCGAACTGCCGCGATGAAGCGCCATTTCTGGTGGAGTTGTACCAAAGGTATCACCCCAAAGGCTTGGAAATGGCGGCCTTGTGCTTCGAGAGCGCCGCCGACCCGACGTGGGCGCCACTGCGCGCTTTCGTGCGCAAGTTCAATATTCAGTACCCGGCATTGCTGGCCGGCGAGCCCTCCGCAGGGGCGCTCAAGACCGCCGTGCCACAGATCGAAAACCTATCGGCTTATCCCACGACCATTTATGTGGGCAAAGATGGGAAAGTGCGCTCGGTCCACACCGGCTTCCCCAGCAGCGGCAGCGGCGAGGAACTGGCGCGGGTCAAGCAGGAGATCCGCGCCACCATCGAGGACATGCTCGCCGGGAAGCCGGCTCGCTGAGGAGAAGCGGGCCGGCAGCGCTCGCCGCACTCCCTCCGGCCTGTTTCACGCCAGCCGTGAAGTCACCCACGGCCGGCGGGATTGCCGGCGGATCGCCTTCAGAACGAAGGTGGCGCCGGCGAAGACCGCGCCGGCGGACAACGGGAACCAGACTTCACTCGAGCCGGCAGCCGCGTCCGGAATCACCGGGAAATCGTCTTCCGGGTGGTGCGCAGGCTGGCGCCAACCGTTGCGGCGGAGATGTCGCGCCCGTCCATGGTCCCGCTGACCACCGCGCTACGGATCAGGTTCTCATTGCGCATCGACCCGGCGCCGCCGGCGCGAGTGTTTTGCGGCTGGCCGGCTTGACGTGCGATGCGGCCCTTTCCCTGCCAAAACAGCACAAACGAGACCGTTATCGCCGAACCCGAAGCCGTGTACCCGTTGATCGTGGCATTCAGCGAGGCCCGGTTCAAATCTCCCGAGAACAGTGGCTGCAGGCTGGTGCCCTGGTCCGTGCCCAGATCGGAATCCGCGCAATCGTCGTGCCGGTAGCGGAAATACGTAACCTGCTCGGTGGTAGCCGGCGCTTTGGCCGAAACCACCGTCGTTCGGTTGGCGAACACGGCAACGTCGTTCTGCACGCAGCCGTCATCGGACATGTAGGTAAAGGTGGCGCTGGCGACGGACGCCTGCGTCGAGGTCGCGGTCGTCTGAGCTCCGGCCGCCAGCAAAGAGGAAAGGGCGAGCCAACCGCATACGCGCGTGAAACCCATGGTGCTTACACCTCCCAAGATGGGTTTAGCACCTATCGGCGTGGACTGGGTAGGGTGGGCAGGCCAGGAGGCCCGTCTTACCGGGGCGGCGCTTACCCCTGCCGCCTGGGCGGCTGAAACACGTAGTGGTCGCCGGTTTCGCGGCGAAGTTCGTCGATGCGCCGGCGCAGATCCGCCGCCAGGCCGGCGTGGCGCGGATCGCCATACAGGTTGTGCAACTCGCCTGGGTCTTCCGCAAGATCGTACATCTCGAACTCTTCAGGCGCTTCGTAATAGTGGATGAACTTATATCGCTCCGTGCGCACTCCGCGATTCTTGGGAACGTTGTGCGGCCCGGGGTATTCGTAATATTCGTACAGCCAATCCTTGCGCCAGCTCTTGGGCTGTTCGCCCTTGAGCAAGGGCGCCATGCTCAGGCCCTGCATGTGCTTGGGAACCGGAAGCCCCGCCAATTCCAGGAAAGTCGGCGCGATGTCCAGATTGGTGACCATCTGGCCGGCGGTCGTGCCGGCGCGCACCATCCGGGGATAGCGAATCAGCAGGGGCATCCGGATGGAGGGCTCGTGCATGAATCGCTTGTCGTACTTGCGCCATTCTCCCATGAAAAAGCCGTGGTCGGAGGAAAACACGATGGCGGTGTCGTCCATCTGTCCCATTTCAGTCAGCGCCCGGAACATCTTGCCCGCGTTCTCATCCGCGGAGACGATGCCGGCGTAATAGTCCTTGACCATTTCCTCCAGCGAGCGGACGCAATTGCCTTTGGTTCTTGAGTCGCGCGTGTAAGTGCCGATCATGTCGTCGGCATTGGCGAAGGCCCGCGGTTTGCCGGGATAACCCTTCAGGTCGTCGTCGAACGTAGCCGGCTTGGCGATCGGAACGCCGTTATACAGGTCGAGCAGGCGGCGAGGCCGGAAGAAGGGCGCATGCGGGGATTGGAACCAGAAGATGAGACAAAACGGTTTCTCGCGTTTCTGTTTCATCCATTGGACGGCCTTGTCCATTACAACGTCCTCGACATATCCGTCATGCACCGTGGGTGGTCCAATACGGCCGTGAGAACCTTCCTCGATCACCGGCCAGAAGTAGTCGGTGGACGCGCCGTTGTAGCCGAAATAATAGTCCCAGTTCCGTGTGGCGAGGTCTTTGACATGCGCCTTGCCGAACAGCCCGACTTCGTAACCGGCTTCGCGCAGAAGGTCGGTGAACAAGGGAATGTCCGCCGGTATGGCGCGGTCCTGGTTATCCACGCAGCCGGTATTGTGACTATACAGGCCGGTGAGGGCGGTGGCGCGCGAAGGAAGACAAAGCGCGTTGGTACAGAAGGAATTGCGAAACTGAACGCCCTCTCTTCCGATGCGGTCGAAGTTGGGCGTCCGCAGGATCCGGTTGCCGTTCAGACTGAGGGCATCCGGACGGTGGCCGTCCGTGGTCATGAAAATCAGATTGGGCCGCGCCGGGCCCTGCGCGCCGTGAATGGCGAGCGGATGGGAACCGAGAGCCACGCTTCCCAGGGCACCGGCGCCGGCTTTCAGAAAGGAACGCCGCAATGGATTATCTATGATATCCGCCATGAGTTCTCCAACGGTTTGGATTATATCAACACGCCTCAATCGCTCACCATGCGCCGCGACGCATGCGCCGCGACGCGGGAGCGTTTTCATGCCGGCGCGCCGGCAAGAGCAGGGATGAAAAGTGGGGCGGACGGGGCGCCCCTGGGCGCGCCTGTCAACGCAGCGTCTTCCAAAGGCGGGAGCCTCATTTCAGCAGCGCGAAGCAGTCCTGCGGCTGATAATCGGGCGTCCCATCGGGTTCGTCTTTGTGAACCTTCAGGTACTCGATCAGATCCATGCGCTCGGCCGGCGTCAATCCCCGGCCGATGACGCCTGGTCCGGGATGCGAAGAGAATTCGTGGCCGGTGTTGCGATTGCCGGCTTCTCGGGTGTCCAGCCAGAATCCGCTGGACGTGCCATCCAGCGGTTTGGTCCGCAGGCCGACCTTCACCGGATCGAATTCGCGCCGCCCCACGAAGAACTTTTTAGATCGCTCGCCTACGGGCGACAGCAGCTCGTACAGGTTGGGCACCGATCCGTTGTGCAGAAATGGCGGCGTGGCCCACACGCCTTCGAGCGGCCGCGGCTTATAGCCTTCCACCACCTGGGGCAGATCCAGCATGCCGAAACCTTCGAAGCAGGCGCGCGCTGTATCGGAGAAGTGCCGGTCCGTGAAATAGCGGTTGCGAATCACCAGGCCCAGCATGTTGAGACCGTCGCCCAGGCCCACCTGGCGGAAGTCGATGGCGTTGAGCAGATTGGCGATGGCTTGATCGGTCAACTGGTTCTGCTTGGCGTCATCGAGCTCCCGGTTGAATTCCTTCAGGGTGGCTTCGGCGGCGTGGGGGACCTTGTCGATCTCCTTCGGCAGCGCGGCCAGCAGCGCGGCCTGGCGCTTCTTCTCCTCCTCGTACTGATCCTTCAACAGCGGTTTCACTTCGTCGAAGGTGAGGCCGGTGCTCGTCATGTCGACGCGGTTCTTGTAAAAGTTGTCCGCCGCGGTCGAATCGGTGCCCACCTTTTTCACGTCCACATAGCGGATCACCCACATCGGATCGGCCGGCGTGCGCCCCGGCGCGACAGCCGTTTTGTAAGCGTCCGAGCCGACGTGCGGGCCGTGGCAGCCCACGCAAAGTTCCTTGAACAGCGCCTCGCCGCGCTGGGCTGAGTTCACGTCGATCGGTCCCAGGACATCCGCCGGCCAGGGCGGCGGCTTCAGCTTCTGCAGGGTCGCTTCCAGGCGCACCAGGTTGTCGAACGCCACCGAAGTGCGGTAGCGCTGGCCCTTGGGCAGCGGCCGGCCGTAGTCGTCCGTGAACTGGTAATCGGCCCCCACCCCCATGGCCTCGCCCACGTTGCGCGCCATCGGCTGGCTGACCGAGGCGGTGTACTGCACCCAGTCGAATTTCCAGATGTTCCACAAGTAGGGATAGCTCACCGGCGCGTTGCCCTCGGCATAATTCCTCCGCGCCATGTGATCGCCGAAGACCACGTTGCCGATGCGCGCCAGCGCGTCCGTGCGGCCGTATCCCTCCTGCACCGGATAGTGCCAAAAGGCGGAAGAACCGGCGGAGACCTTGACCAGTCCCGCCATGACGCCGAACAGGTTGCGCCAGAGCTTCCATTTGCCGCGCAAGGTGTTGGCGTCCGGCCCCAGAACCTTCCCCGCGAAGCGGTAGAACTTGAACGGGTTGAACAGCGTATCGACGACCGATCCCACCACTTCCACCTGGAAGCTGCCGGCCGAGAGATCGGTGAAGGCGTTCATCGCCGGCCCGCCATCGATGCGGATGGCCGTGGTGACGCCGTCTTTCGTGTAGTTCAACTGGCCGTTGTGGCAGGCCGCGCAGGTGATGTCCACCACTTCGTCCTGCACCTTATCGTCGTAGCGCCGCGCGAATCCGATGGGAAGCTGGTGCGGATTGGCGTGCGTGGCCACCGGATCGACGATGAAGTCGAGCGCCCGCATGTGGTCCGGATCCGCCAGGCGGGTGGTGCTGAAGGGCCGCTCCAGATTGACGAACCAACTGTAGCGCACGCCATGCATGCCGGCGCCCTGGGCGGTGTAGTAGTAAAGCTCGCGGTCCGCCGATTCGCGCTCCTGGCCCCACCCCTGATCGAGGTAAACCACCTGGTTGACGCGCTCCTGCACCGGAATATTGCGCCCAGCCAGCCAGCCGTAGACAAAGCCCGTGACGTAGTAGAGGCCCAGCAGGGCCACCAGAGCCAGCACGGCGGCCCGGCCCAGGGTGCGCAGCCGGGAGGGCGGAGCGGTGGCGACGACCGGAAGGTTCTCCAAAATGGAATCGGCGGTGGCCTCGCCACGCCGTACCTGTTTGCTGGCCAGCTCCGCCGCCCGCCGCGCGCGATTGATGCTGCCCAGCGGCTGGCTGTCGGGCGTGGCGTGCTCGGTGACGTCGATGTGGCGCGGCTCGCACTCCCCGGCCGGCAGCACCGATTTGGGCAGCAGGGTGAGCCGTCCCACCACGTGGAAAGGCGCCTGGCTCTCCTTCCATTCGACGCTGGCGTTTTCGATCCAGAAGCTGGGGTCGCGGCGTATGCCCCAGCGCGACATGCGGCCGGCGTCGAGAAGCTGCAGCGCGAAGTCGAACGAGCTCATGCGTTCGTCTTCGTTCAGGTGGCGGATCAGATCGTCCTGCAGCGCGTCCGCTCCGTTGTGCAACTCCCCGGCGGGATTGTCCGCCCGGGGGATGGCCGAGTACTGCACCGCGTCGAACGGCCCGTTGCGGAACGGCACCGTGCTCCAGTAGCGATTCTTCTGGTATGCGCCGGTTTTGCCGTGCTCCTGCCACGCGCCCAGCGCGGCCGCGCGGGCGAAGCGGCAGAAATCGACGAAGGACATCGCCCAAAGGGCCTTGAGCTTTTCCTTCCCGGTGGCCGCGCTCAAGACCGACATCAGCACCGCGAAGGTGTGCGCGTCGTTGATGGGGAACGCGCGGGCGCTCTGCATGGAGTAATCCTGATAGGCCGTATTGGCGGCCAGGCCGGGCGGAAGCTCCACCGAGAAAGACAGCGCCCGCAGGTCGGGTTGACGGTCCGGGTAGATGGTGGAGGCGGCGTTGGCGAAGCGCACGGTCGCGGGATACACGCCCGGCTTGGCGTAGAGTCCTTTGGCCAGACGGGCGGCCAGTTCGGCATCGCCGAGGCTGTGCGCGAGGTCGAAAACCTCGAACGTGGCGCGCGCGCAGATGCCCTTGGTATGCGTGCCTCTGCCCAGCGGCCGCTTCTGCGCCGCGGCAAACGCCGCCTGAACTTTCAATATGCCGCGCACGATATTGGCGGCGTCGGCTTCTTCGGTGGGGAGCTTGCGCTCGAAAATTGTCATAGAGCGTCTCTTGCAATTTCGGACAATAGGTGCCTCGCCGCCCTAAGGTCGGCGGTGTCGTGGCCTTCCGTGAACCATTGGTAGGTGGGGACCAGCGCGGCGCGCGCCCCGGCGGTGCGTCCCGTGAAGTGCAGCAGGCTGGCCAGAGCCGTGGCCGCGCGCAGCTCGAAGGATTTGGCCTGTTGGCCGCCGGCGTAGGCCAGCGCCTCGCGCAGACTGGCTTCGGCCGGTTCCAGCCGGCCCTCCCGCCGCAGCAGTTGGCCGCGCACGCGGTGCAGCTCGGCCACGTAGCCGCCCTCGAAGGTGCGTTCGGCGTGCTCCATCCCTTCGTCAACCGCCCGCAAGCCTTCTTCGATGCGGCCCTCCCGGCAGAGCGCCTCGGCCAGCAGCGCCAGGAACGCCGGGCGCACCAGGCCGGCCGAAATAGCCTGCTGCTTAGCCAGACTGTCTTTCAACAGTTCGATGCCTTCGCCGGCGCGGCCCAGGAGGTAGTAGGCGTATCCTTGAAAGGCGCGGGTCCACAAGGCTTCCTGGGGCAGCTCGTACTCGCGGCAAAGGGCGACGATCTCGTCGCCGATCGCCGTGGCCTCGGCCGCTTCGCCGCGGTAGACGCGAATGCCCTGAATCACCACCAGCGAGAACGCCAGGGTGACCGGCTGCCGCTGGCCTCGGGCCAGGGCCAGGGTCTCGCCGGCGCGCTCCAGGGCGCGATCCGGATAACCCAGGGCCCACAGCGGACGGCTCGACATGGCGCGCGCCGCCATGCCCGGGTCCTGCCCGTACATAGCCGTATATACCTGGTGCTCGGAGGGCAGGTGCAGCTCGCGGCAGCGCTCCAGCAGGCGGCTGGCCTCCACCATCTCACCCATAAACTCGCGCACCACGCCCGAAAGGTGATGGGCCGCCATCAGGTACGGCTGCTCGCCGGAGCGTTGCGCTTGCGACATGAGCTCGTGGGCGCGCTCGCGGCACTCGCGCAGGTTTCCGCGGATCAGAAGGAACAGGGTGGTGGCCCACAGCACCGGAATCAGTTGCGGCGGTTCGTTGAGCTCCTGGCAGAGCTGCCGCGCGCGGGTGAAGACGCGCTCCATTTCGGGCGTGGCCCATCCGGTTTTGGAGCGCAGCGCCACGCCCTTCATCATCTGCAGCGCGAGTTCCTGCCCCTTGCGCGCCAGGTCGTCCGGCATCGCCTGCACGGCGGCGAGGCCGCGGTCGGCCAGGGAAAGCGCCTCGCCGAAAGCGAAGAGGTTAACGGAGCGGCGCGCGGCCAGGTGGAAATATTTGGCGGCGGCCGAAAAATCCCGCGCCGCTTCGAAGAGCACGGCCACGCGCCCCGCCACGCCCGCCACCTGGTCGCCGTGGCGCGCCACCAGCGCGCGGGCCACGCGCCCGCTGAGCGCCGCGCGGCGCGTGGGCTGCAGCGAAGCGTACAACAGGTTTTGATAGAGCACGTGGACGAACTGGTAGTTCAGGGTGAGGGAGCGATCGGGAAACTCGCGCTCCTCGCCGCGTTTGACCAACACATAGACGCGCTCGAGCGCTTCCAGGCGATCCTCCACGTCGGCCGCGTCCATTTCCACCGCTTCGGCAACCACGGCCGAATCGAACTCGTGGCCCTGCACGCTGGCCGCGACCAGCAGCTTGCGGTCGCGCTCGTCCACCTGCTCGATCTTGCGCTGGATCATGCCGCGGACCGATTCGGGCAAATCGCGCGGCCCCTCGGGCAGCGAGCGGGCCAGCGCCCATCTGCCGTTCTCCTCGACAATGCCGCCGGTGTCGCGCAGGTAGCGCACCAGATCGGACATGAACAGCGGGCTGCCGTCCGTTCTGGCGTGAATCGCCGCCGCGAAATCGGCCGGAAACTGGTGGCCGGGGAACTGCAGCAGGAGATAGCGCTCCACATCCTGCAGATCGAGAAACCCGAGCCCGATCTCCTCGAACAATCCGCGCGACTGCAGATCTCCGCGGATGGCCAGAAAGGGATGCCGGGCCAGCGCCATATCCGACGGCCGGTGGCTTTCCAGGACCAGCACGCGCGTCTGCGCGAAGCGCCCGGCCAGGTAATTGAGCATGTCGATGGTGGAGACGTCGGCCCAGTGCAGGTCGTCGATGAAAACCACCAGCGGCTGTTTGTGCGAAAGCTCCTGGCAGAGCGCGCCGAGCTCGCGTTTCATGCGCTCCTGCGACGCCGCGGGGGCGGCTTCGCGCAGCGCCGCGGTGGATGGACCTTCGGGCGAATCCGCCGCCACCAGGGTGTACCAGGTGGGCGCGGCGGCTTTCATGGTTCCCGCGATGGAGGGTATCGCGTGGCTATGCAGCAGGCTTTCCAGGGCCTCGAGAATGGGCAGGTAGGCTTCGGCGCCGGCCAGCCGCTCCGAACAGCGGCCGCGCGCCAGGACCGGATGCTCGCCGCGGTTGGCCAGATCGGCGAGGAACTCCTCGATCAGACTGGTCTTGCCGATGCCCGCTTCGCCGGTGACCGCGAGAATCAGTCCGCGGCCTTCTTTGACGCGCGTGTACGCCCGCCACAGTTGCCCGCGCTGCGCTTCGCGGCCCACCGTGGTGCGGCTGGGCAACGGAAAAGGAGGGATGGCGGCGGACGGCTGCTTTTCCGCGCCGCGGCGGGATATCTGCTCCAGGGCGACGCGCAACTCGGCCACGCAGGAAAAGCGGTCGAGCGGCTGCTTCGCCAGGCACTTTCCAACGATGTACTGAAGCCCGGGGGGCGCCTGCAACGGCCTGGGGTCGTCGCGCAGCACGGCGCTGAGCACGGTGGCTTTCGAATTGCCGGGGAAGGCGCGCTGGCCGGAAAGCAGCTCGTACAGCACGGCGCCGAAGCTGAATATGTCCGAGCGTTCGTCGACCGGCTGCCCCTCGGCCTGTTCCGGCGACATGTAAGCAGCCGTCCCTATGATGGAGCCTTCGATGGTCTGGGTAGCCTCGGTATCGAATTCGGAAGTCAGCTTGGCCAGTCCGAAATCGATCAGTTTACTCGCGCCTTTGGCGGTTAGCAGGATGTTACCGGGTTTCAGGTCGCGATGCAGGATGCCGCGCCCGTGGGCCTCTTCGAGCGCCCCGGCGATTTCCAGAGCGAGCCTCACGGCTTCCTCCACTTCGAGAGGCCCGCGCAGCCGGCCACCCTCGACATACTCCATCACCAGGTAGTCCGCGCCGACATCGTAAATCTGGCAGATATGCGGATGATTGAGCGCGGCGATGGCGCGCGCTTCCTGCTCGAAACGCCCGCTGTGCTGCACTTTCAGCCGCTTGATGGCGACGATGCGGTCGAGGCGCGTGTCGCGCGCCTTGTAGACCTCTCCCATGCCTCCCGCCCCAATGGGCGCAAGGATTTCGTAAGGGCCGAGTTTTTCGCCCATCGAGAGAAGCATATAGGAGATATCGAGTATATCCGGTAAGGCCGCGACTTGCACGGTATTTATAAGGGAATTACAGACTTGACTCCGGCCCTGGTTTGTTACACAGTTGCCACTATGGTTGTATCCCCTCCCTTATTGCCGAGCGAAGTGTTACGCGAAGAATACGGAGTCCTGCGCCCCCCGGCGGATGACAAGCCGCAGGCGCCCCTCACGGCGCTATGCCTGTCCGGCGGCGGCATCCGCAGCGCGACGTTCGCCCTGGGCGTGATTCAGGGGCTGGCGGAGCAGGGAGTGCTGGGCGCTTTCGACTATCTTTCCACGGTTTCCGGCGGCGGGTATATCGGAGCGTGGCTTACTTGCTGGAAACAGCGCGCGCAAGGAATCGATCGGGTGATCCCGCGAATCCGCGGCGAAGCTCCCGCCGCGCCCGCATCCGGTCCCGACCCCATTCAACACCTCCGCGATTACAACAATTACCTGGCGCCCAGACTCGGCCTGTTCTCGGTGGATACCTGGACGCTGGTGGCCACGGTGGCGCGCAACATGTTCCTGAACTGGCTGGTATTCGTGCCCTTGCTGCTGGCCGCGCTCATGGCGCCGCGGCTGATGTTATCTCTCGCCCGGCTGGGAGAAACGTTCTTTGCTTTCTACGGTTCGTCCGGCTGGCTCAACCCGGAGCATCTGTCGAAGATCATTCCCGCGGCGAGCGCGTTTTTCTTCGCCATGGCGATTTTCAATACCTTGCGGTACCTGCCTGGAGTGGGCGGGACAAACCATACGGAAATCCAGTTCCTGAAATATTGCCTGCTGCCGCTGGTTCTGGCGGCGATGGCATTTGTGACCAACGACGCCTGGTTCACCGGCGGCGATTCAACCCTGGCCGGCGCCGCGACTCCCGAGGCGATGGCATACAAAACCCTGATCCCGGCCTACATGGCCACGGCGTTTGCCGGTTGGCTGGCGTACCTCATCTTCTGCGGCAAGAGCCTGCGGGAACGCATGCGCTTGTTTTTGCCCGTTTCCGCGGCGGTTCTGGTGGCCAGTTGGAGCGCCGGTTCCGCGTTGTGGCTGCTGATCGGCCACATCTACCCAAGCATCCCCTGGCCGGTTTACATCACCGTGGCGCTTCCCGTTCTGCTAGTGGCGCTGTTGCTGGCCGAATTCCTTTTCATTGGTTTCAGCAGCCGGGTTTTGCTGGATAAAGACCGCGAGTGGCTGGCGCGCGCGGGCGCCTGGGTATTGCTGGTGGTGGTGGGCTGGACGGCGGTCTGCGCCCTGGTGCTGATTCTGCCCGACTGGGCGTTCACGATGGGCGTCTGGGAAAAATCCCTGCTCGCCGCGGCGGGCGCGTCCGCCGGTTGGATCAGCGCCCTGGGGGGCTTAAGTTCCAAGACCGGACCGGGGGATCAGAACACGGCAGGCACCGCCGCTCCCCCGCCCTCCCTGGCCGTATCCATCGCCACCAAACTGGCAGCGCCGGTGTTCGCCGCGGCGTTCCTGGTGGGGTTGTCGATCCTGACGAACTGGATTCTGGGAATTTCCGGGTGGGGCACGCTCACGCATTGGGATAAGGCCGCCAAGACGTGGGTGAATACGCCGTGTCCCGGCTGCGCCTGGTGGGACCATCGGGCCTTGCTGGAGGGGACCCGTTGGGAAGCCAATTTCGCGCTGGGCGTGGCCTTTCTCGCGTTCGGCTGGCTGATGGCCCGGTACATCAATACCAATACTTTCTCCCTGCAACAGATGTATCGCAACCGGCTGATCCGCGCCTACCTGGGCGCTTCCAATCCCAGCCGCGACGCCAACGATTTCACGGGGTTCGCGCAAAGCGATAACATCGCCCTGCATGAGCTGGACCCGAAGTTAAAACCGTTTCACGTGGTCAACGTGACGCTCAACCTAGTGGGCGGCCAGCGCCTGGCATGGCAGCAGCGCAAGGCCGAGTCCTTCACCATGACGCCGCTGCATTGCGGCAGTTGCAACCTGGGCTATCGTCCCAGTCTGAACTATGGAGGGCCGCGCGGAATCTCTCTCGGAACCGCCATCGCGATTTCCGGAGCCGCCGCCAGCCCCGCCATGGGATATCATTCGTCGAGCGTGATTGCTTTCATCATGACCCTGTTCAACGCCCGCCTGGGCTGCTGGCTGGGAAATCCCGGAGCGGCCGGATTGAAGACCTGGCGCCAGGCGGGACCAACCTCGGCTATCGCGTCCATCGTGCGGGAAGCCTTTGGCCACACCGACGATACCAGCGCGTATGTATATCTCTCCGACGGCGGCCATTTCGAAAACCTGGGGATCTATGAAATGGTGCGGCGGCGCTGCGGCTACATCGTGGTTTCCGATGCGGGCTGCGACCCGCAGTTCACCTACGAAGATCTGGGCAACGCCTTGCGCAAGATCCGCATCGACATGAAGATCCCGATCGATTTCGAGGAGTCCTTCCAGTCGCTGGTGAAGCGATCCAAGCGCTGCGCCATGGCGCGAATCCGCTACAGCGTGGTGGACGGCGGCGGAGAAGACGGATATCTTCTTTACATCAAGCCCATGATGCGCGGCAACGAACCTCCCGACGTGGCCAGTTATCAGACCGACCACAAGGATTTCCCGCATCAAAGCACCGCGGACCAGTTCTTCGACGAATCGCAAACGGAAAGCTATCGCATGCTGGGGGTGCACACCGCGCACGAAATCTCCGGCGGCTGGGACCAATCCGGCGGAATTCCAGGCCTGTTCGAATATGTCTCCAGGATGTACCTGGGGGATTCGGGCGCTCGCGCCGCAACGGCCGGCCCGGCTTCCTAGCGAAAGCCGATTCCGGTAGCCGCGAGAGTCATGAGCCGGCCTGGTCAAAAAGGGCCGGCGATCCTGCGCTCGGGCGGCTCCCCTCCGGCGAAAACAGGCGAGCTACGGCGCGCGATTCGCAAATGACGCACTGAGGAATTCGTCCACCATGCGATTGAATCGCTCCGCGCGCTCGAAGTAGACGGAGTGCCCGGCTTCGGGAACGATTTCCAATTTCGCTCCAGGAACCATCGCGGCGAGCCCTTCCACCAGAGGCGGAGGAATCACGATATCTTCCGTGCCGGTAACGAACAGGACGGGCATTTTCAGTTCGAGAAGCCTGGACGCCGGCAGGGTGCGCGCCGCCATGAGCCGGCCGCGCAGCACATTCTTGTCGAGTCCCGCGCTCATGGAGTCGATTTCGCGATAGAGGAACGCCAGCGCGGGCTGCTCGCGCGACATGCGCTCGCCCGCGGCGGGATGAATGCCGCGTCGAAACAGGCCGGCTTCGGCGCCGGCATGGGCGGACATCCATTCCTGAACCTTGTGCAGGGTCGAACTCTCCAGCGTATGGGGATCGACGATGCCGCTGGTGGCGGCCATCACGAGCGCCCGTACGCGATGCGGATAGCGCATCGAAAAATCGAGACAGGTCCAGCCGCCCATCGACTGCGCGATTAGCCCGGTTTCCCCGATGCCCAGACGATCGAGCAGCGCGGCCAGGTCGCCGGCAAATTCGGCGGGATCCGGGTTGCCGGAACGCGACGGCGCAAATCCGCGATGGGCGAAGGTTACGCAGGTATATCGCGCGGCAAAATACGGAACCTGCTGCCACCACGAGATGTGATTCCCGCCCAGTCCGTGCGCAAAAGCCAGCGCCGGGCCGCTGCCCGTCACCTCGTAATAGATCGACGCGCCGGGTCTTTCCAGGCGACCGCTGGTCATATTAGCGCTTGCTGGCCGCGATTTCGGCGACCGCGTTCCAAACGAACTCGACAAACGAATAAATCGACGGCTCGGCCAGGCGCTCGACGTCGCTGTGCGCGCCGAAGCTGGTGAAGTCCGCGCGAGTTCCCGCCGGTCCAATGCCGTAAGACTGCTGGCCCCTGGCCCGAAGCTGCGCCTTATCGCTTGCGCCCGTGGACATGCTGGGAAGAACCGTAACGCCGGGATACATCCGCTTACTTACCCGCTCGAGCACGCGATACATTTCGGTGTCGAGCCGCGTGGCCGGCGAGGGCGGGCGCGTGGCCGGCAGCGGCACGATCTTTACTTCGGGATCGTCGATGATCTTTCCCATCTCCGCGTAAAACCTGGGGATGTCCTCATCGGGAAGCGCGCGAATATCCAGCGTGGCTTCCGCTTCCGAGGGAATCACGTTGGGACCCACCCCGGCTTTGAACATGGTCGGCACCACGGAGGTGCGCAGCATGGAATAAGCCTGCGGCTCGTGCTGGGCGAGATAACGCTGCGCGGCTTCCGCCGTTCGCGGATTGAGCAGCGCATTGTAGCGGGCGGCTTGATCCGGCGGACTGATGGCCGCGAGCTTTTCAAAGTACGTGCGCGTGGTGTCGTTCAACCGCATGGGCGTCTGCCACCGGCCGACTTTTTCGACCGCCGCGCCCAGATGGATGAGCGGGTTGTCCATGCGCGGCACCGATCCGTGACCGGACGTTCCCGTCGCCACCAGGCGCACGCGCGCGGGAATTTTTTCCGCCGTCCCGATGTTCATCGCCACGACGCGGCCTCCCTCGATGGTCGCGTTTCCACCCTCCGTCAGCGAATATTCCGCGTCGATCCGGCCGTAGTGCTGTTTCACCATGAAGTTGATGCCCACCCCGGTGGTGTCCGCCTCCTCGCCGGATTCGGCCAGAAAGATCACATCGCGGTCCAGCGCCACGCGATTGCGCTGGAGCAGCAGCATCACCATCAGGTTCGCCGCCAGTACCGGCTTATCGTCGAGCGATCCGCGTCCCCAGACATAACCGTCTTTGATCGCGGCGCTGAAGGGATCGACCGGCCATTTCTCCGGCTGCACGCCCACCACGTCGGTGTGCGCCAGGATCAGCAGCGGACGTTTCGATCCGTTCCCCTGGATGCGCGCCACCAGGTTGGCGCGCGCGGGATCGAGAGCCAGCGTTTCCGAGGGGAGCCCGTCGCTTTCGAGCACCCGCCGAAGGTACTCGACCGCCTTGGTCTCATTGCCCGCGCGCGTGTCGATGCGGACCAGATCGCGATAATGCCGCAGGATTTCGGCCTTCTGCCGGCCCCAGTCGATCGACGGTTGAGCCCAACCGGCGCAGACCGATATCAATAAAATCCAAGCACGGTTCATAGGTAGAATTTTAGCGCGGTACCGCGCTCCGGCAGACGTAACCCGAGGCGCCATCCTTGGGTTAGAATCCGTGCCGCCGCCCGCGCCGCCGCCCGCGCCACGCCAGAAGCGGGCGCGCGCCGAAACGCATCGTCAGGAGTGGCGAAGGGCACGCAGGAGTGCTACGCATTAATGCGTGGGCCACGGCCGCGGCCGCGATCGTGGAGATCGTGGCGCTCCACGCGCGGCCCTTGCGGACGAAACGGATGCGCGTAAGGATGCACGTACTGCTGCCGGTTCACCCAGGTGCGCGCCCACGGCTGTCCATCGATGACGATGGAGTGAGCGTGCCATCCCAGGCCCGCCGACACCCAACCGAAGGGCGCAAACGCGGCGCCAATGGTGATTCCCGGGCCGAAGCGGATGGCGGCGCCCACGGCAAATCCGCGCGCCGGCCGCGCGAACACCACGTAGGGATCGTAGGCCGGCACATACAGCAAGCCGGGGCTCAGCGGCAGAATCTGAATGGCGCCCGGCTCGACGATGACGCGGTCATAATTGTTGCTCCGCAGATAGCCGTAGTTCCATGCGATCTGCCGCTGCCGCTGGATGGCGTCCATCACCGCCGGCCCTTCCGTCAGCACGGCGTTGCCCAGCGCCTGGGTCCAGCCCGGGTCGCTTGCCATCATATTCAGCACCGACGGAAACGGCAGCAGCGCCAGCACGCTGGGGTCCCACGGCAACTGGTCGGCGGCAATCGCCTGCGCCAACGCCGGCCCCTGCAAGTAATTATGCTGGTTGGCCCATGCGGCGGCATCGGGAATCTGGTTATAGAACGTGGAAGCCGTCATGACTTGCGCCAGCAGTGGATCCGGGTAGAGCGCAATCCGTTGCACCAACGGATCCAGTTGTTGCGGGGGCATCACCGGTCCCGGATACCCCTGCTGTGGGTACTGTTGCGCCGGGTATGGTTGCGGTTGCGGGGGATACTGCTGCGCGAATGCCGCCGCGGCCAGCACAGCCGCCCCCGTGAGAACGATCGACCTTATGTTCCATGCCATACGTTTCTGCCCCCAACGAATCTCTATGCACGTTGTGGTCCAAAATGGGGCAGACGCTCAGTCCTGCCAACAGCCGGGTGGATGAATTGCAACTCCTTAGGAACAAAAGCGCTTTCACCTGCGTCTTGCACTTTCAGTGGCCCAGCTCCGAAAATTCCGCCTGAGCGCCTCGTTTTGGGAGGCAACCCGCATCGCCGTGGATTCCCTGCGCAGGAACAAACTGCGCACTTTCCTCACTTTGCTGGGCATCATTCTGGCCACCACCACCCTGATCGCCGTCACGGCCCTCATCCATGGAATGAATCAGTACATTGCCGACAAGGTCTCCAATATGGGCTCGGACGGTTTCCGCATCGTGCGCATGGCGTGGTTCGGCCCCTTCGATCCCAAGAAATTCTTCGAAATGGACAAGCGCAACCCGCAGATCCGCCCCGACGAGTACGAATTCATTCGCGACCACGCACACCTGCTGGCGAGCCTGGGCATGATGGTCTCGCGCAGCGCCCGCGTGGCATATAAAGGAGCTTCGCAGGAGGGCGTCAATATTCAGGGGATCACCGAAAACATTCCGGCGATCAACAACGTGCAGGTGGATAGCGGCCGCGGCATCAGCTACGAAGAGGTCCGCCGGCACGCCACCGTGGCGTTCATCGGCACGGATATCCGCAACCGCTTCTTCGCGGGCAGCGACCCGCTCGGCAAGACCATCGCCATCGAAGGCAATCCCTACCAGATCGTGGGAGTCGCCAAGGAACTGGGCAGCGTCTTCGGCAACTCGCAGGATAACTTCGTGATGATTCCCATCGAGAGCTATTTCAAAACCTACGGCGCGCACACCGGCATTCGCCTGGTCGCCAAGGCGCTGGACCAGCAGCACCTGGCCGAAGCGCAGGACGAATCGCGCGTGCTGCTGCGCTCCTACCGCCGTCTGGGCCCCAAACAGGACGATAACTTCAGCCTCTACGCTTCCGATACGCTGGTCAGCACGTGGGAGACGCTCACGGCGACCATCGCCGCCATGGCCGTGGGCATCGTCTCCGTGTTCATGGTGGTGGGCGGCATCGTGATCATGAACATCATGCTGGCCGTGGTTACGGAGCGCACCCACGAAATCGGCATTCGCAAATCGCTGGGCGCGCGCCGCCGCGATATTTTGAATCAATACCTGGTGGAATCGGCCGTGCTGGCCGGCGCCGGAGGGCTGGCCGGCGTGTGTGTCGCATGGGTGGTCGCGACCGTGGTGCGCACCGCGACTTCCGTCCCCATGGCGCTGCCGCTTACTTCCGTGGTCATCGGCGTGGGCCTCTCCGCCACCGTCGGCCTTTTCTTCGGCATCTACCCGGCGCAGAAGGCCTCCAAACTGGACCCCATCGAAGCCTTGCGCGCGGAAAAATAATCCATGACGAAGCTGGCATTCCTCAACGGACTCAGCCTGGCATGGCAAACCATCCGCGGCCATAAATTACGCGCGCTCCTCACCGTGCTGGGCGTCATCATCGGCACCGGAACCATTATTGGAGTGGCCGCTATTCTCACCGGCTTCGATGCCTCGGTTGCCGCCGTGCTGCGCAGTTTCGGCCCCAATTCCATCATCGTTTTCAAATTCCCGGTGGGCCCGCGCACCACCAACCTCCCGCCCGAAGAGCGCACCCGCAAAGACCTCACCTATCAGAACGCCGCCGATATCCGCGACCGCTGCAAAGCCGTGCAGGATGTCTCTTCCATGCTGTTCCCCAACGGCACCTTCAACGTGCACTACAAGGGCAACGACATGTACGACGTGAACCTGATGGGGGTCGAGGAAGCCTATGCGCGCGGCGGGCAGGTGGATCTGCATCGCGGCCGTTTCTTCACCGACGAAGAGAACCGCCGCAAACTGCCGGTGGCCGTAATCGGCGCGGATATCGAAAAGGGCCTCTACGCCAACGTCGACCCAATCGGCAAGAGCATCCAGGTGGATGGTCACGATTATCAGGTGATCGGCACCATGCTGCGGCCCGCGGCGAGTTTCTTCGGCGATACCGATACGCGCGTGCTGCTGCCGTATTTCACGGTCCGGCGCATGTATCCCAACGCCCGCGAGAACGCCATTGTGGTGACCGCCATGGATGGCAAACTGCCCGAGGCGCTGGACGAAGTGCGCACCGTGCTGCGCATCGACCGGCGCGTGCCTTACACCAAGCCCGATAACTTCGCGCTTTCCACGGCCGAACAGATGGTGGCGGATTTTCGCCAGATCACCGCCGTCACGTTTCTGGTGATGGCCGTGCTCAGCTCCATCGGCCTGCTGGTGGGCGGCATCGGGGTAATGAACATCATGCTGGTGAGCGTCACCGAGCGCACGCACGAAATCGGCATCCGCAAAGCCATCGGCGCGCGCCGCGTCGACATTCTGATTCAGTTTCTTCTGGAGGCGGCGGCGCTGACGGGGCTGGGAGGCATCGCGGGAATTATTTTCGGCTGGCTGATTTCGGTGATCAGCCGGCTGGTGTTCACCTCCATTCCCGCCAGCGTTCCGCTGTGGGCCGCGGTTCTGGGGATCGTGGTGTCGGTGGGGGTAGGACTGTTCTTCGGGATATGGCCGGCGAATAAGGCGGCGCGGCTGGACCCGGTGGAAGCGCTGCGATACGAGTAGACGGAGCCGGGGGTCGGCGACGTGGGTACTTTCCGGAAACCCCACTCTTCGCCCACAACTGTCCGGAATCGTCTGGAGCTGTTAAGTACTACTGTCGGCGCGGGGCATCAAGGAGGGGAAGACGAAGGGTGCGGGGGGAAGCGAGACGGCGCCGCCGGAGGCGGAGCCATCGTTCGCGACGATCACAGGAGCGCCGCCGTCGGTAGTGGCAACGTCGTATCCCGCGCTCGCTCCGCACGGAAGCACCAGCGGCGGAAGTCCCGGAGACCCGGGCATGAAATTCCCGGCAGCGAAGTTGACCGTCCCGTTGCCGCTCAGCGTGTAGGTAAACTGGCCTGTGCCGGATCCGGTACCCGAACAATTATCGGAGGAACTGACACAGGCTCGCCTGTAAGACATTGTCCCGCTGATAGCACCCTGAAAGATCCCGGCGCCGTAGGTTACTTTGGCCGTGCCGCTGCGCCCCGTCGGTGCGGGGAAAGGGACGGCAGTCCCGTTCCCCGCCCAGCAATGCAGAGATCCCGGAGCGCGATTTTCAGCGCTCCGGTTGTGGAGGGTTCTTGCGCATCGACTCCCCGCGTAGTTCGATGCGGTGAGCGCGATGCACGATGCGCCGCGCGGTCTGGTTCCCGACGGCCGCCGCGTCGCATTCTCTTCCGCCGGAGCACCCGCCTGATTCGCTGGGCGGTTATACTCACCAAGCCCCGGATTCAGATACTGTATAAGAGCATGGGTAAACGCAAGCGACTTCGAGTGGACGCACAGGGAGTGCACGCACATGCCCCGGCGGCGCCGTATGATCCCCGCTTCCGCTGGATTATCTACTCCGTCCTTTTTCTAACCACCGTGCTGGTCTATGCGCCGGTCTTGCGGTTCGATTTCGTGAATTTCGACGATTCCGTTTACGTTTTCGAAAACGCCCACGTGCTCCGCGGCCTCACTGCCGACGGCGTTTCCTGGGCGTTCACTTCCGGCGATGCCACCGCCTACTGGTTGCCGGTGACGCGGCTCTCGCACATGCTGGATGTGCAACTGTTCGGTCTCAACAGCGGACTCCACCATTTCACCAACGTGTTGATTCACGCGCTCGCCGCGCTGCTGTTGTTTGCGTTCCTCGATCTCGCCACCGGGGACCGCTGGCCGAGCGCCTTCGTCGCGTTCCTGTTTGCATTGCACCCGCTGCATGTCGAATCGGTGGCGTGGATCGCCGAGCGAAAAGACGTTCTCAGCGCATTTTTCGGGTTCCTGGCGCTGTGGGGATACGTAAGTTACGCCAGAGAGCGGAGCGCGGGGCGTGCCGGGTTCGTTCGGTATGGGTTCGTTCTATTGGCGTTCGCTCTCGGGTTGATGTCCAAGCCGATGCTGGTCACGCTGCCTTTCGTGCTTCTTCTGCTGGACGCCTGGCCCCTGCGGCGGGTGTGGAGCAAGGGTCTCCTTCTGGAAAAGTTACCGTTCTTCGCTCTGGCCGGCGTCGCGGCCGTGGTCACCTTTTGGGCTCAGCAAAGCGGTGGAGCGGTGCGCGCGACCGAGACATTCCCCGTCGGATTGAGAATCGAGAACGCTCTGGTTTCCTATGTGACTTACATCGCCCAGATGTTCTGGCCCAAGGGGCTGGCCGTCTTTTATCCGTATCCATCGAGCATTCCGGCCTGGAAGCCGCTTTTGGCCGGCGCTTTGCTGGTGGGCGTTTCCTTGGCCGTGGTGCGGTACTTTCGCGAGTGTCCCTACTTAACGGTGGGATGGTGCTGGTATCTGGGAACGCTGGTACCGGTGATCGGGTTGGTGCAAGTGGGCGATCAGGCACACGCGGACCGCTTTGCTTACCTGCCGTCGGTCGGCCTGTGTATCATGCTGGCATGGGGCGCGGCGGATATCCTGAAACGATGGCAGTCCACATGGCCGTCGGCCAGGATCGCGGTTGGCGGATTGGCGGCTCTGGCGTGTCTGGTTTCGGTGGCACTGTGCGAGGCTCAGGTTCAGTATTGGAAGAACAGTGAAACGCTTTTCCGCCATGCCGTCGAGGTAACCGACCGGAACTTTCTGGCGCACCAGAATCTAGGCCTCGCGCTGTCCGTGATTCCGGGGCGCCTTCCCGAAGCGATTTCCCAATATCAGGCCGCGCTCCAGATCGAACCCAATGCCGCGCGCGTCCACGCGAACTACGGATATGCCTTGGCCCAGATCCCGGGCCGGCTACAGGAGGCGATCGCGGAGCTTCGAGAGGCGCTGAGAATCGACCCGGATTCCCCGATCTCCCACACCAATCTGGGAATCGCCCTGGCGAGCATCCCTGGACGCCTGCCGGAGGCGATCGTCGAATACGAGACCGCCCTGCGCCTGGATCCGGATTTTGCGCCCGCGCGAAAACGCCTGCGATTGGCGGAGTCCAACAGCGCCGAGTTGCAATACAATATGGCCAATGTGCTAGCCAAGGGCGGGAAAACCGACGCCGCGATTCCACATTACGAGGCGGCCTTGCGTCTCAAGCCGGATTATCTGGAAGCCCACAACAACCTTGGCATAGCCTTGGCAAGTTCCGGGCGAGTGGAAGAAGCGATCCCTCATTTTGAGGCCGCGCTGAAGATCGATCCTGGTTCCGCCGAAACGCACGTCAATCTCGGGATCGCGCTGTCAGAAGTACCCGGGCGAATGCCGGAGGCGATCGATCACCTTCAGGCGGCGTTGCGAATCAAGCCCGATCCGCAGGTCAGGCAAATCCTCGACCGGCTGCGCGCGGGTCGCTAACGAACGAGACAGAGATAGTTGGGTATTGGGGATCAACCGAACGGAAAACCGGGTTAAGCGATTGACCATTCTGTAAGTAATTGATTCTTTTGTCTCCAGGCGATGGGAAGGTCCAGCCCTCAGAGGAACGCAATCCTAGAATGGCTCTTGGGATTCAAGATCTAGCACTGTGTATAATCAGCAACTTACAGCATAGCTACAAATTTCGGGACTTACGGCCAACACAATTTCCGGGGTCATTACGCAAATGGACAGCTTTGGCGTGGGTTCTGGGCGATAGACGGCGTTATCGGAAAAGTGGCGACGGCTTGATCCACGCCTACCATTGCCGCTTTCCGGCGTAGTCCCCGCCGGGGGATTTCCGCAACCCACGCCCTCCAGGAGTAGCCGCGCCGCGCGCTGGCATTCAGGGTCTCCGGCATGATCAACTAGCGTTCTTTTTCGCCCTTGCCTTCCGGGTACGCTCTTCCTCCAGAGCGCGGTCGAGCAGCGTCTTGATCACGGCCTGCCGGCTGATGTTCAGCCGCGCCGCACGCTCGTCCAGTTCCCGCAGCATTCCCTGGGTCAAGTCGATATTCACCCGGCGAACCGGCCGCACGACAGTAAACTCGTTGGTGAGATAACCGGAAATATCCTCGCCGCGGGACGCTCGCTCCGCGATCTGATCGGCGGACAATGCGGTCTTAGACGTTTTCGGCATAGCTTTGCTCGCTCATTGGTCGCTTTCCAGGCTGTAACCAGGCGGGAGTACTCCCCATCGGCGTCGTGCCGGATCTCGAAGATCACGGAACAGAGGCGGCCGCCGCACAAGCCGATCGCGCGGAACTGTTCCGGATTATCGCTCTTTCTATCGACGATGTACGCCTGATTGAAGATTTCCAGCGCTTCGGCAAGGCCGACGCCGTGCTTTCGCTTCACGATCCGGCTCTTGGCTCGATCGAACTCGAAGCGCATGCGTAGGGGAGTCGCGCGCAGCGCGGAAACCACTTCCATAGGCCCGTTCTCGACCGCCATTTCCCCACTTCTGCTATCATTCGATCATCCGTCCATTTCGACGCTCGGTCCCTTCGCAATGCCTGTCAAAAATCTGAAACAGCCGGCCGCCTTCGATGCGTCCCGCTTCATACCCGTGCTGCTGCTTTTATTCGCCGGCAGCGGTTGTTCCGCCCTTATTTACGAAATCGTCTGGTACCAGTTGCTGCAACTGGTGATCGGTTCCACCGCCGTCTCTCTGGGTGTCCTGCTGGCCACTTTCATGGGCGGGCTGTGTTTCGGCAGCCTGGCGCTGCCGCGCGTGCTGGCGCGCCGCAAAGACCATCCGCTGCGCGTCTACGGCAAAATCGAAATCGGCATCGCCATCTGCGGCATCGCCGTCCTTTTCGGCATGCCGCTGGTGGATGGCGTCTACACCACCGCCGTGGGCCACGGCATGCCCTCGATACTTTTCCGCGCGCTGATCTGCGCCATCTGCCTTTTGCCGCCCACGTTCCTGATGGGCGCATCGCTGCCGGCCATCGCGCGTTGGATCGAAACTTCGCCGCGCGGCGTTTCCTGGCTGGGGCTGCTGTACGGCGGCAACACCGCCGGCGCGGTCTTTGGATGCCTGCTGGCGGGCTTCTACCTGCTGCGCGTCTTCGATCTGGCGACCGCAACCTTCGTAGCCGCGGCCATCAATGTCGCGGTCGCGCTCTTCAGCTTCTCGCTGGCCAAGCGCACGCCCGAGCGAACCACCGATTCCGAACCGGCCGAGGCCAAACCCGCGGTCCTGCCGCACCACTGGCCGGTGTATGTCACGATCGCGCTTTCCGGCGCCACCGCCCTGGGCGCGGAAGTGGTCTGGACGCGCCTCATGGGGCTGCTGCTGGGCGCCACGGTCTACACCTTTTCCATCATCCTGGCCGTTTTCCTGGTGGGCATCGGCATCGGCAGCGGCGCCGGCTCCATCCTCTCGCGCTCGCTGCGCTCCCGCACCGCCCTGGGTGTTTCGCAGCTTCTGCTGGCCGGCGGCATCGCATGGACCGCCTACATGATCAGCGATTCGCTGCCCTGGTGGCCCGTGAATCCGCTGCTCTCGGGCAGCCCCTGGTTCACCTTCCAGATCGATCTCATCCGCGTCCTCTGGACCATTCTTCCCGCCACGCTGCTGTGGGGCGCCAGCTTCCCGCTGGCTCTGGCGGCCGTCGCCACGCGCGAAGACGATCCCGGCGAGCTGGTGGGCGGAATCTATGCCGCCAATACCGGCGGCGCGATCCTGGGCGCGCTGGCCTTCAGCCTGATTTTGATTCCCGCCATCGGCACCGCCAACTGCCAGCGGGTGCTCATCGCCCTGGCCGCCGCCAGCTCCCTGTTCGTGCTGGTTCCGTTGGCGCTGCGCGCGCGCGCCATGGCCGGGACCGCGGCGCTGGTGGCATCGCTTGGCGCCGTGGCCTGGCTGATCTCCGCTGTTTCGCCCGTGCCCCCGCTTTTAATCGCATACGGCCGCCGCATCATGATTTCGCGCGACAGCTCGAAGATTCTCTTCACCGGCGAAGGCATCAACTCTTCCATCGCCATATCGCAATGGAACGACGGCGCCTTGCAGTTCCACGTCAGCGGCAAGGTGGAAGCCTCCACCGAGCCTTACGATATGCGCCTGCAGCGCATGCTCGGTCACATGCCGGCGCTGATTCATCCCGATCCCAAAAGCGTCCTGGTGGTGGGCTTCGGCGCGGGAGTCACGGCCGGTTCCTTCGTCACCTATCCGGGCATCCAGCACATCGTCATCTGCGAGATGGAGCCGCTCATTCCGCCCACCGCGACGCGCTACTTCGCCAAGGAGAATTACAATGTGATGCACGATCCGCGCACCACGATTTACTACGACGATGCGCGCCACTTCGTCCTCACCACTCCCGAAAAGTTCGACATCATCACCAGCGACCCCATTCATCCCTGGGTCAAAGGCAGCGCCACGCTTTACTCGAAAGAGTATTTTCAGATGGTCAGGGACCACCTCAACCCCGGCGGCGTGGTCACCCAGTGGGTGCCGCTTTACGAAAGCGATCTGGACACGGTCAAGAGCGAACTCGCCACCTTCTTCGACGTCTTCCCCGACGGTTCGGTATGGGCCAACGAGCTGAACGGAGGCGGCTACGATGTCTTCCTGCTGGGCCAGGCCGAACCTACCGTTATCAATCTGGACCAGATCCAGGGCAAGCTGGATAGCCCGGAATTCGCGCGCGTGGCGCAATCCCTGCGCGACGTGGGCTTGCCTTCCGCCATCGAGCTGTTCGCCACCTACGCCGGCCAGGACCAGGACCTGCGAGGCTGGCTGCGCGACGCCGAAATCAACCGCGACGGCAACCTCCGCCTGCAATACCTCGCCGGCATGGCTCTCAACATCAGCGCGGAAGGCTACATCTATCAGCAGATGCTCACCTATCGCCAGTTCCCCTTCAATCTGTTCAAGGGCTCCGAGCCGCGCCTGCAAGCTTTGGCGGCCGCCATGACGGCGAACCCGAGCCAGTAGCGCCGTAGGGCAGGATAACACGCCGCCCCACAGCTATCATGGAACTAGATGCTTGCCCCGCGCGCGCTTCCCGTCAATAGCCGCCTGGTCCTGCTGGCCGGCTTCGGCGGACTTCTTCTTCTCATGCTCTTCGCCGAATTCGACGGCGTCCAGGCCCTGCGCGAAATCCAAACCTCCAACGACGCAATCCGCGAAGACTTTCTCCTCCGCACCCGCCTCCTGGAACGCATCCGCAACGATATGTACGTCTCCGGCACCTACGTGCGCGATTACCTCCTCGAACCCGAATCGGGCAAAGCCGAAGGCCATCGCTACAGCCTGCTGGAAACCCGCAACGATATGGATGCCGCCCTGGCCCGCTACCGCTCGCTGGTCAACGCCCAGGAATCGCAGCCCTTCCGGGTACTGACGAGCGAGTTGGCCGGCTACTGGAGCGTTCTCGAGCCGGTGTTCCAGTGGAGCCCCGAGCAGCGCCGCCGCGACGGGTACATTTTTCTGCGCGACGAAGTCTTCCCCCGCCGCATGGCCATGCTGGCCATCGCCGATCAGATCGGCGCCATCAACGAATCGCAGCTCAACGCCGGCAAACAGCGCGCCGAGGGCACCTATAGCGAGTTCCGCCGCCGCCTGACGGTGATCCTGTGCCTCACGGTGGGGCTCGGCCTCGTGCTGGCTTCTTTCACCATTCGCAAAATTCTGGGCCTGGAAAACGAAACCGCCCGCGATGTCACCGAAATCGAACACGCCCGCGAAGAGTTGAAGCAGCTCTCCGCGCGCCTGGTGGAAGTCCAGGAAAACGAGCGCCGCTCCATCTCGCGCGAGCTGCACGACGAAGTAGGCCAGGCGCTCACCGGAG